>Ga0222712_10003343_pt1 | contig 17551 bp, 12 predicted proteins | sample C33_657DmetaG_FD_165043 | JGI IMG/M metagenome (GOLD analysis project Ga0222712, IMG submission 165043) | Estuarine water microbial communities from San Francisco Bay, California, United States - C33_657D | ecosystem: Environmental > Aquatic > Marine > Unclassified | place: USA: California...
TGGCGACGACGCGCGAAGCGACGACGCGCGAAGCGACGAAGCGGCGAACGCGAGCGACGGCGGCGACGAAAAAGTGAATGGCGATCGAACGGCGCGCGACGACGACGCGCATTGGACGTTAGATGTCGTGAAAAAGGATTTAAGCGAATTCGCGCGACACAGGGTGGAAGTCGTCGTGCGACCGAGGGACGCGCTTTCGACGCGCGAGCTGGAGTTTCCGTATTGTTCGCTTCCGCGAGACGCGGCGACGTGCGGGACGTTGCGCGCGATCGTCGAGAGCGAATCATTCGTGAATGTCGTTATTTATGACGGTCATGGCGAGCGGTGCGAAGACGCGGTGAAGGTGGTGGAGATGTTCGCCACCGAGCTCGAGGAGGCGCGGCCTTTGGTGGCGACGTTCGACGCGACGCGGGCGACGTCGGACATGTGACGAAAAGCGCCATGTGACCGAGAACGCTCGCTCGCCCGAGGGTGGCGACAGTGTGCGGCGCGCGAGAAAAGACGTGTATAGGGAAAATGCATTTAGGGAGGTTTTCTTTGGCGGTCGTCGTCATCGCCGCGTTCGGCGTCGCGGCGACGAGCGCGGCGCGGGACGTATTCGCTCCGGATGTTTTGAGCGTGCAGTCGACGTACGAGCGCGTGACGCGCGACGGCGAAACCGTGGAGTTGATTGGAAAACTCGCGATCACGAACGACGGCACTGGAGAGGTAGATTTGCAAGGAAAGATGGTGCGACTGCGTTTTCCCGGTTTGGTGAAAATCGCAGGAGATGGATTCGATTCGCAAACGAAAGCCGGCGCGGCGGATTGGGACACGTCGGTGTGCTATTGGAGCTTCGTCCGAGGGCGCTACAACGGCACAAACGTTTGCCCGGGAATCGAGCGTCGCATCACCGCCGACGCGCTTGAAGTGCGATTTCTCACGGGGCTGAAACTGTGTGCGGGATGCGTGTTGCGCGGCGACTCCGAGGGACGTTCGTTTGGGATCAAGCACATCAAGTACTACCCAATCGTCGTGGACTCGTCGCTGTTGCAGCCAATCGGACCTGTGGTTCCCGTGAGCAACGTCGTGTCGGTCGCGCCACCGCCGCCGCCGCGTAAGCGCGAGGTGTGTTTCCCACCCGAAGTCGACTTTTCGTTCGTGGTGCAATCGTTCCCGTCTAGAGTCGACCGAAGCGTACGGCTCGGCGAGCCCGGGTACGACGCGTTCCTACGCGTGAAAGTCGACATCCGAAACCGCGGCGCCGTGGACTACGACATGACGAATGTCGTCATTAACTTGCCGTTCGATTTCACGATCAACCCCAACGTCGGTGGGGAGGGCATTAAGCAAGATCCCGATCAGTTTTTCACTCGCTGCTACGGCGCCATTTGCGACCGTTCCAAAATGACGCTCTCGCCCGCGCGGGACGCGTTCCAAATTCGATTTCGCGAAAAATTCAATTTATGCCCCGGGTGCAAGCTTCAAGGCTCTGGACTCGACGACGAAGTCGCGTTCGAAATCTATTCCCCTTTCCTGTTCCCTCTGAACATTGAAAGCGTTCGCGGCGCTTCGGCGTTTTGCGAATGATGTAACACCACCGCTTCTTCGGCGTCTCTCGCTCCTCAATCTCTCGCGTTGCGCTCATGATCGACGTCGACGACCCGATCGTCGCCAGACACATACAGCACAAAGCGCGTCTCGCGCGTGAGCACGCGCGCGCGCGCGCGTCGCCATCATCATTATCATCGTCGTCGACGACGACGACGCCCCGAGGCAACCGCGTCGTCTCGAAGTGGATAAAGCTCGATTTGGCGCGGCCTTTGCCGCGCGAGCACGACCCTTGGGCGCTCGCCGACGCATTCACGATCGAATGCATCGCCGGTGCGCGCGTTGCGATGTCGTTAGGCGACTTGCGTCGCGCGAACGGGGGCGAGTGGAGCACATTCGCAAACCAGTCGTGGCACTGCGTCACCGGTTGGTCGTGCCGAGGATTAGAATTTCGCGGCGTCGACCTCGACGTGCTGTTTCGATGCGCGTTCGGGAAAGAATTCAACGCGAAAGAATACGCGTGCGTGTATCAAATAGCGAGCGATGGGTACACCGTGGGCGTGGACGCCCGGGACGTCGAGGGAGCGTTTTTAGCCGTCGAGGACGGCGTCGGCGCGATGCTTTCACGCGAGCACGGCGGTCCGAGGTTGATTTTTCCGCGGTTGTTTGGATGGAAGAGCGCAAAGTATCTACGTTCGATCGCATTTTTGGAGCGCTATGAGGATGGTTTCTGGGAAAAGCTGGGGTGCCATCGGCGCGGGCGCTGGAGCGCGAACGAGCGCTGGAGCGCGAACGCGGCGGGCATCTGGACGCGCCTGGCGTGGATCACGGACTTATACGCCAGGATCGGCGGCGAGCGATTGTGGATTTGGGTCATGGTGAAAGGAGGGGCATTTTTGGGGTTCATAGCGGCGATGTTTACATCGTCGTTCGGAGCGGCGCAATCGACGTCAAACGCGCGCGTCCGTCGCTAGCAACGATTTGTCGTCCGTCGTTGGGGTACAGTAGTAAACTATGATTTAATGTACAATAAGTCGCTAGGAGTACGTAGACACGTCAGAGCTCGTCGCGAACGTCGTCCACCGACGCTATTTCATCCAAAATCGCGTCGAACAATGAAACTCCGACGACGTCGATCTTCACGTCTTGTCCGAGTTCCCAAACAACGACTCCTCCGTAACCAAACTTCTTCGCCTCGCGAACTTTTGCCCTGACGACGTCCACGGAGTTAAACACCACGTTATCGACTTTCGTTCGGCTTTGGCTGAATCCGTCGCCCATGGCGCGAACCAGCTCTTCGTACGTCCTCGCGTCGTTGAAATTCCTCACCCGTCGCCCGTAAAACGGTATCCCGAGCACGAGTTTCTTTCTCGTCCTTTCGCTCGAGACATTCAACGTCTCCATATACTCCATCATCCCTCGAACCGCGCGCAAAGAGCTGTGTCCATCATCAATCCCGCCCTCGAGCCCGTTAGATGAGAAATCATACGCCATGACGTAGCAACCGTCGGCTACGTCCAACATTTTCTCTTCCCGCACGCGCTTGAACGTCTCCGCCCCGGGATGCACGGCAAATGTCACTCGATACTCATCCCCCAGCGCATTCTTTGTCTCTCGAAGTAACGCTGCGTATCGCCGCCACTCGCGTCGCGTCGTCGGGTACTCCCAGTCGTAGCTCGCGCCGTCGTACCCGCGCTCGAGCACGACTTCAGCGACCGCGCGAGCGATCGCCGTCGCCCCTGTCGTTTCCAACGCCCACGCGAAATGTTCGCTTCGCCCGGCGCCGCCGATGACGAGATCGAACGCGCACGTCTCAGCGTGCTGGCGAGTCGCGCTCGCGTTCGCGTTCGCCGCCTTCGCGCGAGACGGCGCGCGAGCGAAGTGAACCACCTCGCCTTCGCGCGAGAGTTCGGCGGAGAACGCTAAAATGCGAACGACGTCCCCCGAAGGATGCGCGCACGCATCGAAGGCGCGAGCGATGTCGCGGTAGTCCGGGACAAACGCGTGCGCCTCGAACGCTCGACGAGCGACGACGAGCGACGGCGAGACGACGACGGCGACGACGAAGGCGACGAGCAAAACGCGCATGGAGACGTCAACGAACGCGCGAGCGCGAGCGTCGCGATCGCGAGAGATGGAGACGTTGGCGAGAGCGATGGCGAACGCGCGCGCGCCGCGTCTCGCCGACGTGTGCGGCGACGTCGTACGGGAGTCAAAGTAAAAAGAGCGCTCGTTTCATTCGGGTCGTAAAGCGACTCATCTCGCATCCATGTTTCGCACGCGCGCGCTCTACGTCGCATCCATGGCGTCAACGTCGCCAGAAATCGCAACCTGCGCTAACCTTCGCGCGTCGTTTGCGATCGCGTCGGGAACTCGCACGAATTCCCCGCCGCTCGCGTCGCAAATCCAGCACAGCTCGCACTCGAAATCTTTATCCTTGACGTCGTGCGTCGCGTACACAATCTTCGCCAGCGCTCGCACCGCCTCCTCGCACGTCATTTCGCTAAAATTTAACTTTTCCACCTCCGTCTTCGCCGCGCTTTTCCCTTTCCCGAAGCATAACCCTCGCATCTTCGTTCGTTCGCCGCTCGGTTCCAACGCGTACAAGTGATAGCCGTCGTCGTCTTTCACCGCGAGCGCGCTCGCGCACCCGAACGGTCGCACGCTCCAATACAGCGTGAACAAATGATAATAATGTCCAAGTCGATCGGCTAAAACTTTCCCTGGGATCGAATCCCCATAGAATGCCTTATACTGCGCGCACTCGCTCCGCGCGCGATCGCGCACCGCCCGCGCGTCCGGGACGTACCCGCTCGCCCCCATCCCCGCGTGTCTCGCCACCGCCCCGATTCGTCTCTGCGCTCCTTTGACGTGTAATTTCGACGCGATCAACGTCTCGCTCGCGATCACCACGCCATCGCGCGCGTGCACCGCCGCGGTCAACGACCCGTTGTCCACCGCTTTCGTCGCGTACTCCACCTGAAACACTCGGCCGTCGGGGGAGTACGTCGTCGTGCTCAAATCGTACCCGCTTCCGATGCCGCTCATGTCGCGACGTTTCGCTCGCTCGAATTTTCACTTCAACACGTCTCACGGCGAATGACTCCGAGAGAAGCGTCAAGCGTCGCGATCGTTGGCGTCACACGATGGCGTCGCTCGCGCGCTCGGGTCGCGTCCGACATCATCCGCGCCCTTCGCTTCGACGCACGTCAGCGCATTCGTCGAACGCAAAGACGCGAGCGTTCGACATCGAACGACGAAATGAAGAGCGCATTCGAGGGGCGGCGCTCGCGATGTTGGATGCGATCGAACGCGGACGCGACGAGGATGAAATCAGAGCGCGCGCGGATGAGATCGCGCGACTCGCATCGAGTGTGCCGACGGCGTACGCGAGAGATGCTCGAGTGTATGGAACGTGGCGAATGGTTTGGAGCGCGCAAGATCGCACGGCGAACGCGTTTCAAAGAGTGTTGAGTGGATTAGCGGTGAATTATCAAATCATCGCGCCGAGCGTCGTGACTAACGTCGCGAAGTTCGGGTGGTTTGAAGTCGAAGCGCGAGCGACGAGCGAGGTTTTGAGCGACTCGAAAATCGCGGTGGTGATTCGCGAAGTCGACGTGAAAGCGTTCGGCGCGGTGGTGAAGACGATCGCGTTGACGCCGAAACCGGGCGCGGGCGAGGGGTGGGTGGAGCAGATGTACGTCGACGACGAGTTTCGAGTGAGCGTTGGGAATAAAGGGTCACTGTTTTGCCACGTGAAGGAGAAAGGCAAGGAAATGAAGTCGCTTGAGGCGGCGACGGCGACGGCGGTGGCGGCGACGGCGTCGTCGACGGCGTTAGCGCGCGTCGCCGACGACGAAGAGAATGTAGTACCGTAGAATAACAATTACATCGCGAGCGATTACGCGCGCGCTGATTTATCCGTGCGCGCGAGGGTCGGTGCTCGCGACGACGCCCCCGCGAGGATCGCCGACGGTGGACGTCCCGGCGACGATGTCTGGCGCTCGCGTTGCCGACGCCGACCCAAACTTTTTCGCGTACGGCAGCGCCGCGTCGCCGCGCTCGAGCGCGCTCACGTTCGCTTCGAGGACTTCTTTCGGGAACTTCCCCACGATGAACCCTTCGCTCGCGCCGAATTTATCTAAAAACACCAAGTGCGGTATCCCATCCACGCCGTACTCCTCCAGCTCTCCCCCCCACTTGGGGTTGTCGACGTTTAACATCACGAAATTCACCCCTCGTTCGTGCGCGCTCTCCACTTCGTACACCATCGGCGCGCTCGCTTTGCACACTTCGCACCAATCGGCGTAGAACTCCAACACCGTTGGGTTCCCATTTGTCAACGCATCATCCAGCGCGCGCGAGCGTCGCTCGAGTGCGGCCAAATTCGCCCCCGCTCGCGCGTCGCCGTCGCCGGCGAGCAACGCCGAGTCGCTCGCCCCGAACGCGAACACCCCGGTCGCGAACGCCGCTAACGCGATCGCTTTTCCTCGTTCTCGTTCGCTTTTTTGGTCGTCATTCGCGTCTGCTCCTCGAGCGTTCGCGTTCGTGACGTCCTCCGCGCGCTCCTCCATCGAATTCGCGTCCACGCGCTCGTTCGACGTTCGCATTCGCATTCGAGCGCGAGCTCGAGCGTTCGCCCGCGATGGCGTTCGCGCGCGTTGACGAACGACGGAAGCGACGGAAGCGAATGAAGCGAATGAAGCGAATGCGTTCGACATCGAATTCGCGAGTTTCGGTGTCACGTCATCGTTCGTCTTTCGTTCAATTCGTCATCATTCGTGGACGATATCGTGTCATCACCGAATGCGTGCATGATGATGAGCTCAATCTGAGCTCGACCAAAGTTTTCGAAATGACGTTGAATAATGATGAAAAACATGAAAACGACGCAAATGCGCGTTCGCATTCGCGCGTTTGCGAAGTCGAGCGCGTTCGCGCGCGCGTTCGTTCGCTCGCGCGCGCGCCCATGACCGTGGTGATGCGACCGGTGTGGACGGACTCGTGACGAGTTATGATTCAAGAAGCAAGTATCCATCCATCGCGAGGCACGGGCGCTATAAATATCATCGACCATCACATCGCGACTGGCGTTTGAACGTGGGGCGCGATCGCGCGCGCGCGATCGACGAACGCGCGTGATTGGTCTTTGTTTCTTTTTGATTTCGCGCTTCGGTAGCGAAGAGAGCGAAGGGAAAACGAGGGAGAAGCGCGAAGGAAACAGGAGGGATGTTCGCGAACGCGCCTCGCGCGGGCGCGGAGCCGACGTCCCCGCGCGCGGTGTCTTCGCAGGCGCAAGGGAGACAAAACGCGCGCGCGAGCGCGAGCGCGAGCGCGAGGTCGTTGACGTTAGCGCGCTACGCGCGATCGCGGGTGTTTGGATTCGCGGAAACGTTAGCGAGCGCGAGCGCGAAGGCGGCGTGCGTGCTGACCGGGACGACGTGCGGAGCGATAGCGGGGGCGATAGCGGGGTACGCCAGCGCGCGAGGGGTCGTGCGCGGGGCGTTCACGGGCGCCGTCGCTGGGGCGTCGGTGCTTTTGGAGACGTTAGGGGAGGATGGACGAGACGTTGGGTCTCGCGAGCTGGAGTACGGGGGAGGACGGAGTACGGCGGAGGAGGTGGCGGTGTTCACGGACCGCGACGGCGAGCGACGGGTTTTGCACCTGTCGTTTTCGCACACGATGAATGTGAGTCAGGTGTTGAGAATGTTAGTCGCGCGCGAGGTGTCGTTCGAGGCGCTGACGGCGGAGAACGAAGAGAGACGACGAGGCGCGCCTCGGGCGAGCGACGAAACGATTGCGAGCTTACCGACCGCGGTGTTCGGCGCGGAGGACGCCAAGACGAGGGAGGATGAGAAAAGCAAAGATGGATGCGAACGCAATCCCGATGCGTTGGCGGCGCTGTCGTGCTGCGCGGTGTGTCTCGAGCACTACGTCGCGGGCGACTTGGTGAAGCGATTGCCGCGCTGCGAGCACGAGTTCCACGCGACGTGTCTCGAAAAATGGCTCTCGCGTCGCGGGCAGTGTCCGCTGTGTCGCGTGCCCGTTTTGTAAACCTTTTGTATGATACGTGTGTACTTCCGTTTCTCCGCCGCTGCTAGTACTTTCCGTTGCGATGTTCGAATTTTTGTGTTTAGTAATACAACGCATCGAAATGTCTAAGAAATTTCAACCGTCAGCGCGCGCGTGGCTTGTTTAATTCGAGGGGAAGCTTGAGACTAAATATTGTTAACGATACAAACCCGAAACCGACGATGACGAATGGCCAGGCAGTGCGCCCAGGGGCGTTGGGACCCATGGCGATCATCATCGCGATCAACGCGCCGCCGAGTACTGGGGCGACGGCTCGCGCCAAATTGGAAAAGGTGCCGCTGAACCCATTCACAGCACCGAGCGTGCGCCTGGGCGACGCGTTGTTCAAAATCAGTGAACTACCACCCATGATAATCGGGCCGGCCATGCCGCGAAAGAACCCTAAAATAGAGACGAGAATCCAAGCTGCGCGATGTTTCGCCAACTGGTGCGCGAAGGCGTGCAGAGGAAACACCACGGCGTTCACCATCAACGCGATGGGAAGCAAACTCACGATTCCGAACCGCCGCACGAGCCGAGTGAAGACTAGAATTTGAAAAGCTAAAATCGTCAAACCCATGACGGTGCCGAATAAACCGATATCCACGGATTTCCATCCCAAACCGCCGTCCGCGAACGACGTGGCCATCCATAGGGGCGTCATCTCCGCCCCGGTGAGCACGACGAACGTGCACCCCACCGAGCTCCCAATCGCCGTCTTGACGTTACCATCGCGATACCACGGCAATTCGTTCTCCGTCGCGCTCGACTTTCCGTTCTTGGGAAGGAGCGTCTTTGTCCCTCGTTTGTCCGCGTCGCCGTCCCTATCCGCTTCGCCGTCTTCGTTCAGCAACTCCAACTCCACGACAACGTCCTCGGTGTCTTGCGAACGATCGCTCAGATCCATCATTCCCATGGCATACATCCCAAGCGCGGGAATGGACAAGAAAACGACGATCCAAACGTTACTCAAAAAGAATGGATACGTCGAAAGGAATCTCGGGCACGTCTCCGGGGCGTCGCGAAATCTCGTCCAACTCGTGCACGGCTCCGCGAGCACCGCCGCGAGCGCCGGGGAAAACGCGCTCGCCGCGCCGTACGCCACCCCTGTCGTCGCAAACGCCCTCGCCGCGTTCGTCTCATCGCTCAGCATCGCCAACGCCGGTTTCTGCATCACGACGAGGCCGTCGACCCACCCTTGGAGGAAGCGCGCGGCGAACGCGTACCAAAACGTTCGCGAAAACCCAAACAAGATCGTCGCGCACGCGTGCGCGAACCCGCTGAGTGCGATGACGATCGCGTACCCGAACCGGTCGCCCGCGCGTCCGAACGCGAACGCGCTCATGGCGCTCGCCAGCGGCTTCGCCGCGACGAGAGCGCCCGCGCGCGTCGCCGTCTCGCTCGCCGTCGCGTCTCGCGCGAACGCGGCGCACATGAAATACCCTATGCTGAACAGCGCCGTCGTCGCCGCGGTGCTGGACATCGAAAAGCATTGCACCACCGCGATCGCGCGCCAATCCAGCGCGCGTTCCGTCGTCGCCATCTCGCGCGCGCGCGCGCGCGGTCGCGCGATGCACCTCGCGCGGGGTGGGGGGGGTGTGCGTTGAGTCATAACTCGTCGATGGAAACACACGGAAATCGTTCGTGACGGTTCATATCCAACCACACGCGCGCGCGTGTCCACGCATTCCGACCTCCATCAATCATCGTTCGTTCGCGTTCACCGCGCGCGCGTTCATCGATGCGTCGATCGATCGATCGATTGATTGATTGATTGATTTAAATTGATCGATCGATCGATCGATTCGTTCATGTACGTATTCATGCAGAGCTCACGATGACACGAATGGATGAATGACTCACTGAACGAGCTCAAACGAGGGTGACGTGACATCGCGACGCACGCGATGGCGCATTCGCGCGTTCGATGCGTCGAACACGCGTCCGCGCTTACGCGCGCGCGAAGTCGAACGCTCGACATCGCGCGCGAACGCTTAGGACGGAGTCGCGAGGTCGCGGCGCGCGCGCGCGCGACGCCGGCGCGCGGCGCTCGCGCGAGCGAGCGAGACGACGACGGCGACGCGCTCGACAGAAGACCAAGCGACGACGCGTCGACGTCGACGTCCGCGCTCGTTCCCGCGTTCTTAGCCATGCGCCGAGGGTCGAGGTTCGCGTGCCAAGAATTCGTTCGTCGCGCGAGCGCCGGGAGACGACGAGGGGCGACGACGGCGGCGGCGCGCGCGGACGCCGCCGTGTTCGGGCTGTCGCCCGTGATGCGAATGGGCGTGAGCGAGCTCGACGCGTTCGCGAGTTCACTCGCGATGGTACATTTGACCATGGAGTTCATGGGCGAAGGGATGAGTGGAGACGGCGAACGCGCGAACGATCCCGAAGCTCGAGGGATGTTGAACTACATCGAGGCGACGCATAAGAACTGCGATGAGGGGTACACGCTGAAGCGCATGGAGCTCGAACGACGGTTTGCGAACACACGAGCGACGCGCGCGTCGTCACCAGGCGAGGCGCTGATGCGTTCGAACTGCAAACTGACGTTGCTCACGCGAGAGATGCTCGAGCTCGAACGCGGAATCGCGAGCGCGCGCTTGAAACTCACCGCCGAGGAACAAAACGAGGAGTTTATTTCAGCGAGCGTGGATGATGTGGAGATGGAATCGCAAGCGCAAGTCGCTCTGGGATGGTGCACGCGCGAACGCACGAAGGCGCGCTCGCTCGCCGCCGACATGCTCGTGGGATTTTTCTCGGTGCTCACGGGACATCCCGTCGGGTACAAATCGTTCGTCGCCGCCGCGCGCGCGGCGTTCGAGGAAGGGATTTCAGCGAATGAACTCACGAGCGCGTTGGAGGCGCCGGAATTCGACGTCGAAGGCACGAGGCGTGGCATGTTTGGACGCTCCGCGGACGCCCCAAAATTGTTCGCCGGTTTCGTCACGACGGCGTACATCGCGCTCGAAGCCGAGGGTTTGACCCTCCCTTCGAGCGCGCGCGGCGATGAGGAGTTGTTCGCCTACGCCGATCACCCGTGCGCGCCCGAAGACGCCGAATGCGCCGCGCCGCTCACCGACGAACAAAAGCGTCGCGCCGTCAAAGGCTTGCGTCAAGCCATCGACGCTTGGCTTCAAATGGACCGCGACGCGCTCGCCGACCAAGTCTCCATGTCTCTCTCCGAAGACGAAGGCGACGAAGACTCGGCGAAACCGTTGTCGAAATCCGCCTCGAGCTCGGCGACGACGGATGACTCCTTCGTCGTCCTTCGCGACGACGGTTTCGTCGCCTCCTCCATCACGCTCCTCGCCTTTCGGCACCAGCGCAATATCGTATCTTTTGTCGTGGATGATATCGCGCGATCCCGTTCGCCGCCTTAGATACGTCGTTGTTTATTCATTCAATTCGTTTGTTCGCGAACGCTCGCGGTCAACACCAAACTCTCCGTCGTCGCGCCGAGTCGTCCTCATTCGCCCGCGCTCGCGCGATCGCACGCGAACTCTCGCGCACGGAACGATTCGATTCCGTTAGTTTGCGAACTCGCGCGATGCCGCGCTCGTCGTTCGTCATCGCGACGCTCGTCGTCGTCGCGCTCGCGCCGATCGCTCGCGGCGACGACGCGAGCGCCATCCTTCGCGCCTCGTTCGCGAGCGAAGATCTCGCTCGCGCGACCGATGTGGTGTCTTACGAAGGACCATCGTACGAGGGATGCTGCCCGGTGGCGATCGACGACGCGAACGGAGCGAACAAAGAGATGTTGGCGTGCTGCGCCCTCGGCGGGTGTTGCCCGAGCGCGGAGACGACGGACGCGTACGGCGTCCACTTGGCGTGTTGCTCGACGAAGCGAGGAAGCGTGGAAGAGAACCGCGCGAAATCGCGCGTGTGGTACTCCGGTCCGTCCTACGACGGGTGCTGCCCGAACGGCGATGGGAATAACGCGGCGTGCTGCGCGAGCGAGCGCGGGTGTTGTCCGACGAGCGGCGAGCGACGGGCGTGCTGTCCAGAGTTGATGCGCGAGGTTGGATTCGCGATCGATCGCGCAGTGGATATAGAGGACATGCGCGAGAGCGCGAACGAAGTGGATGACGATGGGCAGAGGTATGATTCGAAAGGGATCGCGAACGGGCGTTACGAACGCGGGTTCGGGGAAGCGTTCGCGAGCGAGAAGACGAGCGAGGTGGACGATATGAATGAAAGCGATGCGGATACGGTGTATTTGCAGCTCGCAGCTGTGTTGTGCGTCGTAGTGTGGGCCGCGGCACTTATTTCGAACACCATGTACGCGAAGTTGGATGGACGCGACGGCGGCGAAGGCGAAGGGGAAACGTTGCTCGTCGGAGGTCGGCGGAACCGATAGGACTAGTCGATTAGCTTTAGAAACGAGTCTAGATGTAAATTATTATGAACACGCGAGAGTTTTTGAGCGCGATTATTTGAGCAGATGCTGAATTACACATGACTTCGTAACCTAAATTAACACGAAGATGTTGAGAGGGATGAAATATGATGCCGAACGAGACTCTAGATCGACGTTCTTGCGCGGTGATTTGCAATTACTCCTAAGCGACGAGTGAGTAACATAACCCTAGAATTCCTCATTTAAGCAGTCACAGACTCGGTCTGCAGTTGTTCGATCGGAATGTGCGTGGCGATCAAGTTGCGGTCGCCGTGGACGTTGTCAATTCTTGACACCGTCGGCCAGTACTTGTGTTGCTTGACCCACTCCGCCGGGAAAGCGGCGAGCTCGCGGCTGTACGTGCGGTCGCCCCAGTTGCACAAGACTTTGGACGTGTGCGGCGCGTGCTTCAACACGTTGCTCTCGCGGTCCGCCTTGCCGGTCTCGATGTCACGGATTTCACCGCGAATCGAGATGAGAGCGTTGCAGAAGCGGTCGAGTTCAGCCTTGGACTCAGATTCCGTCGGCTCAATCATCAACGTGCCCGCAACAGGCCACGACATCGTGGGGGAGTGGAAGCCGTAATCCATCAAACGCTTGGCGATGTCTTCGACTTCAACGCCGGAGGTTTCCTTCAAAGGGCGAATATCAAGAATGAACTCGTGCGCGCACGTGTTGTTCTTGCCGCTGAAGAGCACGGGGTAATAATCTTCCAATCGCTTGGACATGTAGTTGGCGTTGAGAATCGCGCGCTTGGACGCGTTGGTCAAGCCCTTGGAGCCCATCATCGTGATGTAAGAATAAGAAATCGGTAGAATGAGTGCAGAACCGTACGGCGCCGCGGAAACGACGCCGAACGGCGTTTTACCACCGCAGGCGACGGCGCCATCCTTCATCGACGGGTGATCCGGCATAAAGGGCGCCAAGTGCTTCTTGACGCCGATCGGCCCCATACCCGGGCCACCACCACCGTGCGGGATGCAAAAAGTCTTGTGCAAGTTCAAGTGACACACATCAGCGCCGATGTAACCCGGGGACGTCAAGCCCACTTGCGCGTTCATGTTGGCGCCATCCATGTACACTTGACCGCCGTTCGCGTGAATGACCTCGCAAATCTCTCTGATGCCTTCTTCGTAAACGCCATGCGTGGACGGGTAGGTGACCATCAACGCAGCCAGGTTCGCAGCGTGCTTCTCCGCCGCAGCCTTGAGTTCTTCGGCGTTGATGTTACCCTTGGCGTCGGTGCCGATGACAACAATCTTCATGCCGCACATGGCCGCAGACGCGGGGTTCGTACCGTGCGCGGAGACCGGAATGATGCACACGTCACGGTGGTGATCGCCACGAGACTGGTGATAGGCGCGAATAGCCATCAAACCTGCGTACTCGCCAGATGCCCCAGAGTTAGGCTGAAGAGACATGGCGTCGAAGCCGGTGACTTCGCAAAGTTGCGCTTCGAGATCTTTGAACATTTCTTGGTAACCGAGCGTTTGATCCTTGGGCGCGAACGGGTGAATGTTCGCGAGCTCCGGCCAAGTAATCGGGACCATCTCCGTCGTGGCGTTGAGCTTCATCGTGCACGAACCGAGAGCGATCATGGAGTGAACCAACGAGATGTCCTTTTCTTCCAAACGCTTGATGTAACGGAGCATTTCGTGCTCGCTGTGGTACGCATTGAACACCGGGTGGGTCATGAACTTTGACTTACGAGCCATTGGAACGTTGAGTTGCACGCTCGGCGCAATTTGCTCAACAGTTGGCGCCGGCTTGCCAGCGGCGAAGGCCTTGAAGAGCTTGTTGATGTCGGCGATTTCCGTCGTTTCATCAAACGCCAAGGAGACGTGGTGAGCGTCCATCTTGCGGATGTTCATGTGGTGATCAGCGCACGCCTTGACGACGGCGTCGGCTCCACTCGGGCACTTCAAAGTGATCGTGTCGAAGAACTTCGGCGTGGTATTCTTGAAGCCGAGCTTTTCGGCGCCAGCGGCGAAAACGGCGGCAGCGGTATGCGCCTTGACGGCGATCGCCTTCAAACCTTCGGGACCATGGTAGATGCCGTACATGGCAGCCATGTTGGCCAACAACGCTTGCGCCGTGCAGATGTTCGACGTTGCTTTGTCTCGGCGAATGTGTTGCTCGCGCGTTTGCATCGCCATGCGCAACGCAGGGTTGCCTTCAGCATCGATGGAGATGCCGATGATGCGGCCTGGCATCAAACGCTTGCAGTCATCCGTGGTTGCCAAGAAAGCCGCGTGCGGGCCACCGTAGCCCATGGGCACACCGAAGCGTTGGGAGCTGCCGATGACGATATCCGCGCCCCATTCACCCGGAGGGGTCAATACGGTGAGGGACAATAAGTCAGCGGCGGCGACCACGCGGATGCCGTTCGCCTTAGCCTTTTGCACGATGGGCTTGTAATCGATGACGGACCCGTCAGTCGCCGGGTACTGCACCATAACGCCGCACACGTCTTTAGCGTTGTAGTCAAACGTGGATTCGTCGCCGACGATGGCTTCCAATCCCAACCCATCCGCGCGCGTGCGAACGACCTCAATCGTTTGCGGGTGGCATTTGTTCGAGACGTAAAACTTGGTCTTCTTACCGCGGTTCAACGCGGAGCACATCGTCATCGCCTCCGCCGCGGCGGTGCCTTCGTCCAACAACGAAGAGTTCGACAACGGCATGCCGGTCAAATCGGTGATCATCGTTTGGAAGTTCAACAACGATTCGAGGCGACCTTGCGACGCTTCCGCTTGGTACGGCGTGTATTGCGTGTACCACCCCGGATTCTCCAAAATGTTACGCAAAATCACGTTCGGCACGTTCGTGCCGTGATAGCCCGTCCCCAAATAGCTCTTGAATACCTTATTCTTACTCGCCATCGCTTTGAACTTCTCCAAAAACTCGCTTTCCGTTTGTCCTTCGTTGTACTTGCCCAAATTCATCGGCTTGGGCAGACGAATATTCTTTGGCACCGTCGCGTCGATCAACGCATCGATGTTCGGATACCCAACAACAGCGCACATTTCCTTTACCTCCGCTTCATTCGCGCTGTTATGTCTGCGCTCGAACGTATCCAATCGCGCCATCGTCGCCGTGCTCACCCCTCGCTCGTTCGCGCGCGCCCCGCGGCTCGCGCGCGCCCACCCTCGCGAGCTCAAAACCTTCGTTTCCTCTCCTCTCAACGCCACCGCGTTCGACGCCGCGGCGAGCGTGCGCACTCGCACGGCTTGCATTCCTCCCTCTTTCATCGTCAACGCCGTGCCGTCGCCAATCGTCGACTGAAGTGGTGCGTTCGCGCGTCGCGGCCCCCTCGCGGAGGCGGTCACCGCGCGCGCGAACGCGTCCGACGCGCGACGACGAAACATCTCGAGTGACTTCGCTCGTGAGACAAATGAAGAGAATAACGGCGAATTGATTTCGCGCGCGCGTGCGACGTGAGCGACGACGGGAGGCGCGAATTGAAGCGTCGCGATCGCGTGCGATCGAACGCGCGAACGACCGTCGACGTCGATGTGGATAATAAGATACCGTTTGGTGGGTTGTGAATCAACAATAGGGGGGGGACATGGGGGTGAACGCACGAACGACCGAACGGCGCGCGGCGCGCGGTCACCGCGCGTCGAGCTTGAGCACTAAGATTTCATCCACGAGCGCGGGGTTGGCGCGACCGCCGCTGAGCTTGAGAACGGCACCGACGAAAAAACCTTTAAGAGCGACCTTGCCCGCGCGATAACTCGCGAGCTGAGTGGGATTCGCGGCGAGCGCGGCGTCGACCAAAGCTTCGATTTCGGCTCGGTTGGAGATTTGGGATAGCCCGCGCTCGGAGGCGAGGGATTTGGCGCTTCCCCCGCGCTCGAGCAAAGTGGGTAAGAGTTCTTTGCCGATTTTGCCGCTTATAGCGCCTGATTCGATGAGGGCGCAGAATTCACCCAAATCGGCGGGCGCGAGCGGAAGGCGCTCAATGTCCAGCTTGGAGTTCTTCAGGTGGGCCATGATGTCTCCAGTGAGCCAGTTTGCGAGTATTTTCGCGCTTGGTTTCGACGGCGACGCGAGAGCGGCATCGAAGTACGCCACGAGCGCCTTGTCTTCGACGAGAACTTGCACGTCGGCTGGCGGCAAGCCGAGCGCCGCGTATCGCGCGCGCACCGCGCTCGGCAGCTCTGGCATCGAGCTTATGACGTTCTGGATGAACTCCTCCGATAGCTTCAAACGCGGGATATCGGGTTCGGGAAAGTATCTATAATCCGCCAAGCCCTCTTTCTTACGCATCGCCACCGTCTTTTGCGCACCTTCGTCCCACGTGCGCGTCTCTTGCACAATTTCGTGCCCCCGTCCCGCCCTAATCAACTCTTCTTGGCGCGCGATCTCGTAATCTATCGCGCGCGCCATGGCGTTGAACGAGTTCATGTTCTTCACTTCAACTTTGGTGCCAAACTTCCTGCGACCAACCGGTCGGATGCTCACGTTGACGTCGTTACGCATCGACCCTCGCGACATGTCGCCGTCGCACGCGTCCAAAAATCGAACGATCCGTCGCAGTTCCGCCCCGTACGCCGCGACTTCGCGTCCAGTGCGTAAATCTGGTTCGGTGACGATCTCTAACAGCGCCACGCCCGCGCGATTGTAATCCGCGTAGGAATATTTTTTCCCATCCTCGCCCGTCGCGTGCGTGAGCTTCCCGGCGTCCTCCTCCACGTGCGCGCGAGTGATGCCCACGCGCTTCACCATCCCACCGTCCTCCACGGGCAACACCACATCGATCGCCCCGTCGTAGCACAGCGGCTCGTCGAACTGCGATATTTGGTACCCTTTCGGCAAATCCGGGTAAAAGTACTGCTTTCGGTCGAACCTCGAATCCCGACGAATCGTCGCGTTCAACGCCGCGCCGATCGCGATCGCTTTCTTCACCACCACCGAATTCAACACCGGAAGCGTCCCGGGAAACCCCATACACGTCGGGCATATCTGCGTGTTCGCCTCGCCGCCGTACGCGTACGCGCACCGACAAAACGCCTTGGTGCGCGAATTCAATTGCACGTGCGTCTCGATCCCAATCACCGCCTCGAACTTCAACTCGTCATCGCACGCGATCGTCAACTTCCCGAAATCATCCTCCACGAAAACCGTCGTCGAAGTCGAGCGCGAGCGCGTTCGCGTTCGCGAGCGCGCGCGCGTTCGACCCGCGTTCGCATGCACTTGCGCATTCACTTGCGCATTCGCATTCGCATTCACTTGCGCGTTCGCATTCCCTCGATTCCTCCTGCGACGCATCGTCGTCGTCCTCGCGTTCGTCGTCATCGCGTTCGTCATCGCGCGCGATCGCGAACGCGCTCGAAACGACGACGCGAACTCGCGAACTCGCGCGACGACGCATCGCCCGTCGTCGCCCGCGATCGCATCGCTCGGGACGACGACGACGACGATGGGCGAGGACGAGTCACGGACTCATGGACGAGTCCTTTCCTATGCCTTTCTTGGCGCACCCCCGAACGGCGAACGGCGAACGGCGACCTCCCCGAACGGCAAGTTCAGAAGTTCCGGCGCGGG
>Ga0222712_10003344_pt1 | contig 17544 bp, 21 predicted proteins | sample C33_657DmetaG_FD_165043 | JGI IMG/M metagenome (GOLD analysis project Ga0222712, IMG submission 165043) | Estuarine water microbial communities from San Francisco Bay, California, United States - C33_657D | ecosystem: Environmental > Aquatic > Marine > Unclassified | place: USA: California...
AATACGGCGGCGGTGAGATCCGTTTCGACGGCCAGGTGATCCGCAAAGACGGCCTCTTCCTTCCCAAGCCCCTCCAGAAATTGAATCCCGCATACCTCCTCGGTAAGGCCAAATAACATGGCCAACCCCAAAAAGCCGAAGAAGGCCCAGCCCAAGCGTCTCGGCTCCCGTCCGCAGGCCCGCACGGCCAAGGCGCTCAAGCGCAAGGCCAAGCCCGCCCCGCACGTGCCCTATGCGGCCCGTCCGGCCAAGGCCCCGGTCGAGGAGGTCCGTCCGGATGAGATCTTCAAGACGCGCATCCCGAGCGAATTCGAACCGGCCCGCGCCGACAAGATCATCGCCGCGCTCCTCGACGGCGTCAGCCGCTCCCGCGTACAGAAGGCCCTCGACCTCGGCATGGTGAAGGTCAACGGCCAGACGGCCGATTGCCGCACGCTGCTCAACCCTGGCGACGCCATCGAGGTCGCCCTGCCCTCCCCCGGCGAGCCCACGGCCCGCCCGGTGAAGATGGCCCTCGAGGTCCTCTTCGAAGACGCGCACATCATCGCCGTCAACAAGCCCGCCGGTCTGCTCACGCACCCGGTGCAAGGCTCCGACGAGGTCTCCATCGTCCACGGCCTGCTCCATTACACCAAGGGCAAGCTCGCCCCGGCCGGCGGCGCCCCCCGCCCCGGCGTCGTGCATCGCCTCGACCGCGAGACCTCCGGCGTGATCGTGCTCGCGAAGACCGACAAGGCCTACCACGCGCTCGTCGCCCAATTCGCCGAACGCACCGCGCAGAAGGAATACCTCGCCCTGGTCGACAAGGCCCCGCGTCTGCTCTCCGGCGTGATCAACGCCAACATCGACCGCCACCGCACCGTCCGCGTGCGCATGGCCGTCCGCGAAGACGGCCGCGAAGCCATCACCGACTGGCGCGTGGAAGAGAAGTACGGCGTCGAAGCCGCGCTCGTCCGCGCCTTCCCGCACACCGGCCGCACGCACCAGATCCGCGTCCACCTCGCGCACATCACGCACCCGATCCTCGGTGACCGCACGTACGGCAAGTTCGACGTCCCGAGCTACACCGGCTGGCCGATGCCCCGCGTGATGCTCCACGCCCACAAGCTCACCCTGACGCACCCGCAGACCGGCAAGCCGCTCACGATCACCGTCGAGCCGCCCAAGGACTTCCAGGAGCTCAAGGCTTGGCTGGCCAATAAGTTCGGTCGCAAGTCCTACCTGTTGCCCGCGTAAGCGGCAACAGGAGGGCTAGAACTAGGACAGGGGCTAGGGATAGTTTAGGTCAACCCTTACCAGTCCTAGCTCCAGCCCTGCCCCTAGCCCTGCTCAGAATCCCTTCTGACCGGGCTTGGGCAGTTTGGTCGGAGCTTTCCAATCGGCGGGCAGGATCTTAGCGGCGGTCAGCGGGTCGTTGTCGCCGTCGGCCTTCATCTCGGCGGCCAGCTTCTCGAGCATGGCCTTGATACGTTCGGCCTGGGCCGGATCAGCGGAGAGGTCCTTGGTCTCGAACGGATCGGACTGCAGGTCGAAGAGCTGCGTGCGATTGATGTGCGGATAGCGGATCAGTTTCCAGCGTCCGTCGTTCAGCGCCTTCTGGACGGACTTGTAGCCGAACATCAGGAAAGAACGGCCAGGCTGGGTCGGATCCTTGAGGACCTCCGCGAAATCGCGGCCATTGGAACCTTGCGGGGTCGGGATGCCGCAGAGCTTGCCGAGCGTCGGCATGACGTCGAAGAGGTAGCACATCGCGGCGCTGCGCTGGTCGGCGGCGATGCCGGGGCCGGCGACGATGAGCGGTACGCGCATGGAATGTTCGTAGAGGTTCTGCTTGCCGATGAGGCCGTGCGAACCGCGGGCGACGCCGGAGTCGGCGGCGTAGACGACGATCGTGTTGGCGGCGTAAGGCGACGCATCCACGGCGTCGAGGATCCGGCCGACCTGCACGTCCAGGAAACTGACATAACGATAATACTCGGAAAGCATTTCCTTCACGTCGGCTTCGGGACGGGGCCACTTCAGCAGCTGCTCATCCCGTATGACCATCTCGCCGTTATCGAACGGGTGCTGCGGCAGGAAGTTCGGGGGCAGCGGGATCGAGGCCGCCTCGTACTTCACCGGGAAGCCGTCGGGCACGATGTGGGGGTCATGCGGGCCGTCGAAGGCGAGGTAGGAAAAGAAGGGCTTCGTGCCGTCCTGCGACTTGAGGAACGCCAGCGTCTCGTCGGTCGCCTCTTCGCAGAGGTGCTTCGGGGAGATCTTCGCGGGCGTCAGCTTGCCTGTCGGGAGCATGTCGCTGGTCGGGGCCTTGAGCGGGTTGGCCATGCCACCCACGAAGAGCGCGCGGGCCTGCTGGAAGGACTTAGGCAGCGCAGGCGGACCGTTGTGCCACTTCCCGGCCGCGAAGGTCGCATAACCGGCCTGCCCGAAAGCGTGGGGCCAGGTCTCGTGCTTCAGCAGCTTCTCATCGATCTGCGCGAGGGACCGGCCCGAGAGCAGCATCGCGCGCGAAGGCACGCAGGTCGCGCCGCCATTACCGCCCTGCATATAGGCGCGGGTGAAGGCGACCCCGCGCTTCACGAGTCGATCGAGATTCGGGGTCTTGATGACCGGATTACCCAACGCCGCGATGGTGTCGGCGCGCTGATCATCGGCGAAGATGAAGACGACGTTGGGCGTGGGCGCGGCGGCCAAGGAAAGGGCCGCGGCAAGCGATGCGACAAGGAGGCGGGGCAGGCTCATGGCCCCATCCAAGCCGCCCGCCAAGGGAAGGCAACCCGCGTTCAGGCGTTGAAGCCGTGGTGTCCGTCCTGCTTGCGATGCTCAGGGGCGTCCGGCTCGACATGCACCAGCACGGAAATGACCTCCGGATGCGAACGCAGGATGTCGGCCTTGATCCGACCGGCGATGGCATGGCCCTCGGCGACCGTGGCACCCTCGGCGACCTGCAGGTGGAAATCGACTTCGAAGCGATCGCCCAGGCGGCGGGCGCGGAAGGCATGGAAACCCTTGGCGCCCGGGGCGGCGAGGATGTGTTCGCTGAGGTCATGCAGCACGTGCTCCGCCGGCGCGGTGTCGAGCAGGTCCTCGCAGGCTCCCTTGAAAAGCTTGATGCCCTCGGCGCCGAGCCAGCCGGCGAGCACCAGGCCGACGACCTTGTCGAGGGCCTTCCATTCGGGATTAACGTTGGCGACGACGACCGCGATGAGCGCGAGCAACGAGGCGATGGCGTCGGCGCGATGGTCCGTGGCGTTCGCCATCAGCAGACGGGAGCCCAGGCGCTCGGCCTGACGGCGGGCGTACTGGTAGAAACCTTCCTTGATCAGCAAGGCGGCGCCGGCGACCCAGGCAGCGGCGAGACCGGGCTGGGCGACTTCGACCCCGCTGACCAAAGCGGCGAGCGACTGCCAGGCCAGGCCGACGCAGAAGAGGAGCACGAGCGACGAGATGAGCATCGTCGCCAAGGTCGAGAAACGGTGGTGGCCGTAAGGATGATCGTCGTCCTTTGGCAGATGGGCGAACCTCAGGCCGATGATGGCGGCGATGTCGCTCGCGATATCGACCAGCGAATGGATGCCATCGGCCACGAGGGCCTGGGAAGATGCGACCACGCCCACGCTGAGCTTGGCGCCCGCAAGGACGACGTTGACCGCCAAGCTGAGCGCCACGGTCAGACCACCCTCGCGCTGCAGCGTCGTGCTCATTTGGGTGAGTTAGCCTTAATGAGCTCGGCTTCGGCCTGCCAGTCGATTCGGACCAGGTGGGCGTCGGCCACGGCCGGATGGCCCTTCAGTTCCTGCACCAAGGCCTCGAGCTTGGCCCAGGGGGCGCCGCCCGGCAGCTTACGCCAGGCATCGAGACGGACGAGAGATTCCTCGTGACCCGCCCAAGCGGCGGCGACATCGCCCGACCGAAGCGTGACCTCGGAGGCCTGATGGCCGGGCTTGAGCTTGATCGCGATGCGATCGGCGAAGGTGAATTCGTAGGACTCGACCGGACCAGCCTCGGCCAGGGCGACGCCGGGAGCGTAGGATTCCTTGATCAGGATGTGCTCTTCGGGAAGCTCCTTGCCTTCGGTCGAGTAGCGACGCGTGCCGCCGGTGACGAGCGTGCGGACCTTGCCCCCGCCCTGCTTCTCGGCGACCTGCTCGAACAGGACGTACCGGCCATAGAAACCCTTCTTCGTGACCGCATAGTCGTACATCATCGGGGCCATGCTCAAGGAGGAGCGGACCATCCGGAGCTGGTTCTTCTTCTCGCTGCCGCAGGACTTCCCGCCGAGCAGGAGGACGACGCCCAGCAAGGCGCCGACCAGGAAGATGACGAAACGTTCGCGCTGACCCATGCCCAGACATCAGCGAAGGAAGCCCCCCGGGGCAAGGACAAGCCTCCGAGACGTCGTTTGGCGTTGGAAATCCGCCGATGGACGCCAAAACAAGGCTCATGCTTCAGGCCACCGTCGAGACCCGCGTCCGCTTCGCCGAGACCGATGCGATGGGCGTCACCTACCACGGCAACTACCTGCCATGGTTCGAGATGGCCCGCGTCGCGCTGCTCGACCAGCTCGGCACCCCCTACCGCGAACTTGAGCTGCAAGGCTTCCTCCTCCCCGTGCTCGAGACGGGCCTGACCTACCACCGCCCTTCCCGCTTCGACGACCGCGTCCGCATCACGGTGACCCTCGCTGAAAAACCCAAGGCCCGCCTGAAGCTGACCTATCAGGTCGAACGCGACGGCGAACTGCTCGTCGAAGGTTTCACCATCCACGCCTTCGTGAACCGCGAATTCAAGGCCGTACGCCCGCCGGACAACGTCGAGGCCGCGATGCGCCAAGCCTTCGGAGCCTGATTTCATGAAGATCGCCGCCGCCCCCCTGGGGCCTTTCGAAACCAACGCCTATCTCGTCGTCGCCGAGAACGGCAAGGACTGCTGCGTCGTCGACGCCCCCAAGGACGCCGGTCCGCTCCTGCTCGCCGAAATCAAAAAGCAAGGCCTCAACCTCACGCACCTGCTCATCACGCACGGCCACTGGGATCACATGTGCGACGGGCACCACTTCGCGGCCGCCGGCGCCAAGGTGATCGCGCACAAGGCCGACCAGCAGCTCATCGAGAACATCGAGGCTTATCGTAACCGTTACCAGTCGATGATCCCGTCGCTCTCCGACGACGACTTCCGCTCGGTCAAGGTCGACCGCTGGGTGGACGACGGCGACGTCGTCGAAGCCTGCGGCTTCAAGTTCGAGATCCGGCACGTCCCCGGCCACTGCCCGGGCAGCATCCTCTTCTACGCCGCCGACCAGAAGATCGCCTTCACCGGTGACGCCATCTTCAAAGGATCCGTCGGTCGGACCGACCTCCCCAACGGCGACTGGAACCAGCTCCTAAACTCGATCCGCGCGCGCATCTACACTCTGCCGGACGACGTCATGCTCCTGCCCGGACACGGCGGCCAGACCTCGGTCGGCGTGGAGAAGCAGACCAATCCCTACGCGAAGCCCTGAGCCGCGTGCCTACACCCTGCCCTTTCCTGCCGTCCTGCGGTCGCCCCCTGACCTGGCGCGACCTGAACGCCCTGCGGGACAACCAAGGAGCGGAGCTCTATCGTCTGTGCCTCGAATACGGCCAACAGCTCTGGCTGGATGACCTGCCGGCACGGGCGCTGCTCGCGGTCGACCGGGCGCTGTATTGCGACGTCCCCGGCGACGCCGGAGTCCTATCCGAGTATCCGATGCCCTACCGGGCCATCGGCTGGATGGTCCGTCAACCCTGCGATAGCTTCGCTGGCAACGCTCGCGTCCATTACCAGCACCTCGCCGACCGCGTGCGCGGCGAACGGGCCGACCTCAAGAAGTGGCGAGCCTGGGCCGCCTGGGCCGTGACGCGACACGTCCGACCGGATCTCGCCGGCGACCCCAAGCACCTGGTCATCGAACCGACGCACGCCGAGATCGAAGCCGGACTGCGGGCCCATGGCCTCAACGGCGAGATCGCCGAATGGCGGAAGGCGCTGGCCGACTGATTACTTCGTCACGTCGAGGATTTCGGTCTCGAGCGTGATCGTACGCCCGTTGGCGCCACCGAGCAGGGTCTTCGCGCCGGGCTTGACCGTGACCGTGGTCTTGGTGCGTGAAACGGCGACCTGCGGAGCGGGTGCGTCGACGATGACCGCCTTATGCAGGACCAGTTCGACGGACTGACCGAGGCGGGAGAGCGTCAGGGCTTCGCGCTTCTCGTCGTAAGACTTCAACGTCCAGCCGTCGACGCGACGACCCAGCGGGACCCACTGGCGCTTGCCCGTGGAATCTTCGATCGAGAAAAGCTTATCCTTCGTCAGCACGCCATGGAAGAAAGGCAGGTTACCCTTCGGACGTGGCGGCTGAGGCGCGGCGGGGTTCGGCGGAGCGGCGGCCGGCGCCGGCGGCGCCTCGCGGGATTCGAGGTCCGCCTCCAGCGTGAGCGTGCCGTCCTGATTGACCTTCGGGGTGACCGTGAAGACCACGCCTTCGTCGGCGGAACCGACGCGGATGGTCGTCTGCTTGCCGTCGACGGTGATGACCGAAGGCTCGGCGTAGACTTCGGCCTTACCGTCCTTATCGGGACGGGTGAAAGTCGCCTTCACCTTGAGGTGGGTCGGCACCGCCTCTTCCGCCGCGAAGGCCGTCAGGGCCGACAGGACGAGCAGAAGGGAGCGCCGCATGGCTTAGCGGGCGACGGGCGTGGCCGACACCGAAGCGCTGACCGAGACTTCGAGGCCGCCGACGCCGGGGATCTTGGCGATCTCGCCCGGACGCACCGTGACGACCGTGTTCAGCTCGCTGGCCGAGGCCTCGATGGAGGACTTATAAAGATGGAGTTCCTGATGCGTGGTGCCCTGGCCGACGACGAGCAGCTCCTTCTCCTTGTCGTACGACTCCAAGGTCCAGCCATCGACATGGGCGCCGAGCTTGTACCAGCGGCGGCCGCCCTTGCTGTCCTGGATCGAGAAAAGCCCTTCCTTCGCGAGCACCGAGTAGAAGGTCAGCGTGCCGTCATGCGACTTCGACTCACGCTTGCGTTCACGGCCGGCCTGCTTCGGGTCGACCGGCTCGGCCTTGGCGGCGATGGACACACGCAGCGAGATGCTGACCATGCCGTCGGGCTGGACCGTGGGCGAGATGACCAGTTCCATGCCGCCCTCGGGCTTGCCCTTGGGATCCTTGGGGTCGGGCTTGCCGGCGACGGAGACGCGGGCTTCGGAACCGGAGATGACCGAGACGGAAGGAGCCGTCATGCTGTCGGACTTGCCCGTCTTCGGATCCAGATGGGAGACCGAGGTGCGCACGGTGACCGTGGGCGGCGGCGCGGGGACCGGCGCGGGGACCTGGGCGCCCAAGGAGGCGGCCAGCAGGGAGCCTACGGCGAGCAGGAGGAGACGGGGAGCCATGGGGGTCGGCATAGTTCTATTTCCCTTATACCCCATCGCGAGGCAAAAGGTTGCACCGCGGACCGACGAAACCTCAGAGACGCTTGAAGATCAGCGAGGCGTTATGTCCGCCGAAGCCGAGGTTGTTGGAGATCGCGACGTCGACCTTGCGGGCCTTGGCGACGTTCGGCGTGTAGTCGAGGTCGCAATCGGGATCCGGGTTCTCGTAATTGATGGTCGGCGGAATCATGCCCGTGTGGATGGCCATCACGCAGGCGGCTGCTTCGACGCCGCCGGCGGCGCCGAGGAGGTGGCCGGTCATGGACTTGGTCGAGGAGATCGAGATCCCGGGAGCGAGGTCGCCGAAGCAACGCTTGATGGCGAGGGTCTCGCAACGGTCGTTGATCGGGGTCGAGGTGCCGTGGGCGTTGATGTAACCCACTTCGGACTTCTCGATGCCGGCCTCGGCGAGGGCGCGGTTGAGGCAGAGCGCGAGGCCCTTCCCTTCCTGGTCCTGACCGGTGATATGGTAGGCGTCGCAGGTGGCACCGTAACCGGCGAGTTCGCAGTAGATACGGGCGCCGCGGGCCTGGGCGTGCTCGAGGGATTCGATGACGAGGACGCCCGCGCCTTCGCCCATGATGAAGCCGTCGCGCAGCTTGTCGAACGGACGGGAAGCCTTCTCGGGCGTGTCGTTGAAGTCGGTCGACATCGCCTTCATGTTGCAGAAGCCGGCGTAACCGAGGCGGGTGATCGCGGCTTCGGAGCCGCCGGAAAGCATGATGTCGGCGTGGCCGTCGCGGATATGGCGGAGGGCTTCGCCGAGGGCGTGGGAGCCGGAAGCGCAGGCCGAGACGACGCCGAAGTTGACGGACTTGGCCTGGAACTCGATGGCCACGACGCCGGAGGCGATGTTGGCGATGAGCGAAGGGATCGTGAAAGGCGAGACGCGCGACGGACCGCGCTCGATGAGGACGCGGGCCTGGTTCTCGATGGTCTCCATGCCGCCGATGCCCGAGCCGATGATCACGCCGAAGCGCTCGGAATCGAGCTTCGTGACGTCGACGCCGGCGTCCTGGATGGCGAGACGGGAGGCGGCGACGGCGTACTGGGTGTAGCGGTCGTTGCGCTTGGCTTCCTTGCCGTCCATGTACTTGGCCGGATCGAAGTCCTTGACCTCCGCGCCGACCTTGGACGGGAAGTCCGTGGGGTCGAAACGGGTGACACGACCGATGCCGGAACGTCCCTTGATGAGGGCGTCCCAGAAGGTCGCGTTGTCGTGACCGAGGGCCGTCAGCGAGCCGATGCCCGTGACGACTACCCGGCGAGATTTGCGATCGGAGCTCAAAGGGGCGGGCTAATGATTAAGCCCGGCGGATTACTTCTTGGCGTTGGCCTTGATGTGCTCGATGGCATCACCAAGGGTCTTGATGCTGGCGGCCTTGTCTTCCGGGATCTGGATGCCGAACTCGTCTTCGAAAGCCATGATGATCTCCACGAGGTCAAGGGAGTCAGCCTTCAGGTCGCCCTGGAAGCTGGCACCGGGGGTGAGCTGGTCGGGGGTGACGGAGAGTTGCTTGACGATGATGTCCTTGACGCGCTGTTCGATGTTTTCGGGCATAATAAAAGGGTGTTTTGGTGGGTTTTGGGGTGTCAGATAGCCATTCCTCCGTCAACCGAAAAGACCTGACCGGTGATGTAGCCCCCCTCTTCGGAAGCCAGATAATCGACCATGGCGGCGATGTCGGTGACTGAGCCAAATCGTCCCAGAGGGATGACTCCGAGGATCTTTTGCTTCACCTCGTCGGAGAGCTCACCGGTCATGTCGGTGGTGATGAATCCAGGGGCGACGGCGTTGGCGGTGATGGAGCGGCCGGCGAGTTCACGCGCAAGCGTCATGGTGAGGCCATGGAGGCCGGCCTTGGCGGCGGCGTAGTTGGCCTGACCGGCGTTCCCCTGCACGCCGGTGACGGAGGAGATGCTGATGATGCGACCCCAGCGCTTCTTGGTCATCGGGCGCACGAGGCCCTTGGTCCAGTAGAAGGCGGAGGAGAGGTTGGTGGAGATGACGTCGTTCCAGTCCTGTTCGGACATCGCCATGACGAGCTTGTCGCGGGTGATGCCGGCGTTGTTGACGAGGATCTCGACGGCGCCGAATTCGGCGATGATCTGCTCGCAGGCCTTGGCGACCGCGGCGGCGTCGGAGACGTCGACCTGGAAGGCCTTGGCCTTCTGGCCCTTGGCGAGGATGTCGTTGGCGACCTGCGCGCAGGTGTCGGACTTCGAGACGCAGAGCACGGTGTGTCCGTGGGAGGCGAGACGTTCCGCGATGGCCTTGCCGATGCCGCGACCGGCTCCGGTGACGAGGGCGACGCGAGGAGTGTGCGTGAGATGCATCGGGCTTTTATGTGCAAGGAAACCGGGCTGCTGGCAAGTGGCTAATGCCCCTTCCCCGCCCTCCGCGCTCAGTAGACGTCGCGCTGGTAGCGGCCGTCTTTCTTGAACTGCTTCACCCATTCCACGGCGGCCTCGGGCGTCATCCCGCCCTGCTCGGCCACGATGGCGTGGAGCGCCGCGTCGACGTCCTTGGCCATGCGCTTGGCATCGCCGCAGACGTAGAAGTAGGCGCCCTGCTGGATCCACCGCCAGAGCTCGGCGGCGTTCTCGCGCATGCGGTCCTGGACGTAGACCTTGGCGGCCTGGTCGCGCGAGAAAGCGGTGTCGAGACGGGTGAGCACGCCGGACCGCTGATACTCCGCCCACTCGTCGGCATAGAGGAAATCATGGTCCTTGCGCTGGTCGCCGAAGAAGAGCCAGTTCGGGCCCTTGGCGCCGCGGGTGGCGCGGTCCATGACGAAGCTGCGGAACGGAGCGACACCGGTGCCGGGGCCGACCATGATCACCGGGATGTTGTCGTCGGCGGGCAGTCCGAAGTGTGAATCGGCGACGAAGATCGGAAGGTCCGGCTCGTTCATCCGGGCACGGTCGGCGAGGTAGCTGGAGCAGACGCCTTCGCGGGGGCGACCGTTGGTCTCATAGCGGACCACGGCCACGGTGAGATGGATTTCCTGCGGGTACTTCGAAGGCGCGGAGGAGATCGAGTACAGGCGCGGCATCAGCTTGCGCATGAGTTCGATGAGTTCCTGGGCGGACGGACGGGCGGAAGGGTTTTCGAGGAACAGGTCGAGGAACTCGCGCTGCTCCATCCACGCCTTCTTCTTCTCGGGGTCGGTTTCACCGAGGGCGGCGGCGAGGCGGGCCTGGTCGGCTTCGGCGGTCGCACGGTCGTGAAGAAGCTGGGCGAACTTGTAGGTCGGTCCGTTGAGCGCGAGGCGCGTGGAGAGGGCCTGGCGGAGGGAGATCGGGGCCGTGTCCTTCGGGATGGTCACCGGCTCGTCGCCGGTGAAACCCGCGGCCTGCAGCAAGGCCGCCACGGCCTTGGGGTTATTGGTCGGAAAGACGCCGAGGCTGTCGCCGCACTTGTAGGTCAGTCCGCTGCCGGCGAGGGAGACCGAGAAGTGCTGGGTGTCCTTCTGGCTGGCCGGCGAGCTCAGGCGACGGCGATCGACGAGGCGGGCCGGGAAGGGATGGTTCTTGTCGTAAGGTGCGGACATGAAAGTACCCCGCAGGATGCCTAGCGGGGTACTGATGCAAACCTCTTTTGGTCGGACGACCTACTTCCAGACCTTGACCCAGTCGATGTCGATGTCGTCGGGCAGGCTTTTGAGGATCAACTTCGGACGCTCCTGCTCTTCGATGCGATGAGTCAGGGTGAGCGACATGGGGCGGACGAACTCCTTTCGCTCCAGCTTATGGACGGCCTTTCCGTCAAGGTACCAGGTGAAGCCCTTCTCGGTCCAAAGGATGCCGTAGGTATGGAACTTCTTGGAAATGTCCGTGAACTTACCGATCGCTTTTTCGGGCCGGAAATCTTGCGCTCCCGACTCGAGGACGGCGCGAGCCCAAGGGCTGACGCGCTCCTTGCCGGTACCATGGAAAGAAGTGGTGATGCTGGGCGGCGTCTTGTCTTCATCGGTCGAGATACGGAAAGCCCCCGCATGTCCGTCCCCGGCGTGCATCCGCATGGAAGTCTCGAAATAGCCGAACTGCTGGCTGAATTTACCGCGCGTGGAGAGCGTTTGGGTCTGGATCATGTCGTCCTTGATTCTGAGACCGATGCGGAGCGCGCCACCCTTGCCGACCTTGACGAAGGTGAACACTTCGCGGGCGCCGAGGACGTTCCACTTGGTTTCATCGATCTTGTCGCCATCGAAATCGTCGGAGAAGACGAGCTTTCTTCCCGTCGAAGGATCGGCGGCGAAGGCCGCGGAGACCAAGCAAAGGAGGGCGAGCGCTCTCATCGGGATCACTTCCAGGCCTTGACCCAATCCACTTCCATATCGTCGGGCAAGGACTTCAGGTTCAGCTTCGGTCGCTCCCATTCGCCGATGCGGTGGGAGAGATTGAGGCTCATCGGGGCGTCGATGACCGTCCGGTCGGCCTTGTGGATCTGCTTGCCGTTGACGAACCACGAGAAAGCCTTGTCGGTCCAGAGGATGCCGTAAGTGTTGAATTTCTTGGAAGGCTCCCCGCCCTTGAGGATCTTCGAACCGGAGGCGTCGGAACGCAGGTCATGCTGCCCCTTGTCATCGACATAACGCGCCCAAGGCGTGAGGTAGTCGTCGCCGGTGCCTTCCCATAGGACGTTGATGAAGGGGGTGACCTTCTCGTCCTTGCATCGCACCGAGAAGTAGCCGGTGTGCCCCTTGGTGGCAGGCATGCGGATGGAGGCCTCGAAATAACCTTTCGTCTGCTCGAATTTCCCGCGGGAGCTGATGCCGTTGGACTGGATCATGTCCTCCTTCTTGATCAACGTGATCCTCAGTCCGGAAACCTTGCCCAGCTTGAACAAGGTCATCGTGGTCGGCTCACCGAAGGTGGCCCACTTCGAAGCATCAAGGGATGGGCCGTCGAACTCGTCGGAGAAAGCGAGCTTCATGTTCGAAGCCGGATTGGCGGCGGCCAAAGAGACCGTCAAGGCGAGCAAGCTGAGGAGGTTTTTCATGGAGGCGCTGGGTTGAAGGAAAGAGTCGGCTCAGGGGATCTTGAAGACCTTGACCCAGTCGACCTGCATCGGCTCCGGACCCATCTTCGGGTTCATGAAGTCCTTGAGCAGGCCGCCTTCGGGAAGGGACTGATGGAACTCGATGTACATCGGGGCGTCCGGGACCGGACGCGACAGCTTGTGCACCTGACGGCCTTCGACATACCAGATGTAGGCCTTGTCGGTCCACTGCAGCCCGTAGGTGAGGAACTTCTTGTAGGACTTGCCGCCGTCCATCGGGATCACGTTCTCCTTGGGCGAGAGACGATGCGCTCCGCCGTCGTCGACGATGTTGAGGTCGGGCGAGATGCGGTCCTGGCCGGTGAAGACGAAGTACATCGACGCGGCGGGGGACTTGGACATGTCCGGGTTGCGGATGCCGAAGACCGTCCAGCCGCGATTCTTGGACTGCACCGCCCGGATGGAAGCCTCGAAGTAACCCTGCTTATGGGTGAACTTGCCGGCGCTATGGACGGTGCTGCCGTTCCAGAAGCCGGGCTTGTCCTTGGGGGTGGTCTCGATCTGCAGTTTGCCGTCGACGATGCGGGCCTGGCCGCCGACGTTCCACTTCTTGGCATCGATCTCCTTGGCGTCGAAGTTATCCTCCCAGACCGGCTTCAGGCCGTTATTGGGAGCGGCTCCCAACGACAGGGCGGCCAGCAGGGCGAAAAGCGGGAGGGCTTTCATGAAATAGGGGTAAGAATAATTGAAATCGGAGGGCGGCAGGAGGCAAGCCCTACCCTCTTATTGATAGACCTTCACCCAGTCGACGCGCATGGGTTCCGGCCCCATATTCGGGTCCTTGAAGCTCTTCAGGAGGCCGGCCTCCGGGAGGCGGTTATGGTCGAAGGAGATATACATCGGCTTCGGGGTGGCCGGGATCTTGTCCGAAATCCGGATGGTGTAGTATAACCGACCGTCCACGTACCAACGGTAGTCGGCAGGCCCCCACTGGAAGCCGAAGCGATGGAATTTCTTGCTGTAGGTGTTATCCCTCGGAACCGGGTTCTCCTTCGGATTAAGACTGCGCCCACGCTCCTCGTTGACGATCCACAGGCCCAGCTCGACGCGGTCGCCGCCACCGTTGCTGAAGCCCATGCCGGCCGAAGGAGCCTTGCCGTCCTCATTGCCGATGCCGAAACCGCAGCCGTGGCCGCCGGTCTGGACGAACATGATGGAGGCTTCGATGAAGCCGGCCTTGGAACTGTACTTGCCACGCGTGTTGACCGTCGAGCCGCGCCAGAACATGGGCTTCGAACCTGGGGTGATCTCCAGGGAAAGCTGGCCGTCGACGATCTTCACGCCGTCGGCGTTGCCGATGTTCCACTTCTTCTTGTCGATCTCCTTGTCGTTGAACTCGTCGGACCAGACGAGCTTGAGCGAAGTCTCCGGCCCGGCCCAAAGGGCGGACAAGCAAAGCAACAGGGAAAGCAGGCGTGAGGGGTGCACGGCAATACGGGGATGTCCCCAAGGAAAAACCCCTAGACCACGGGCGCAAGCCCTAGATGCCCGCCCGCGAGGCTCAGTTCTCGAAAATCGAGTCGATTTCCTTGCGGGAAAGCGGGCGGCAATCGCCCAGAGGCATCTTCCGGAGCACCAGGCCGCCGATCTGGAAGCGCCGCAGGGTCTTCACGTGGAAGCCGAAGATCTCGAAGAGACGACGGATCTCGCGCTTGCGGCCCTGGTCGAGATGGACCTCGAGGTGGGCGGCGTTGTCCGGGTGACGGATGACTTTCTTGAAGCGCAGGTGCTCGCCTTCCTCGACGGCGCCCTTGAGCAGGCGCGGGGTCAGCGTCGGGTCGTAGTCGCGGTTGAGGACGATCTCGTAGCGCTTGATGACGCCGCCCGACGGATGCATGACCTTGTTGGCCAGTTCGCCGTCGTTGGTCAGGATCAGCAGGCCTTCGGAATCCTTGTCGAGGCGGCCGACGCAGAAGAGACGCAGCTTGCCGTACTCCGAAGGCACCATGTCGAAGACCGTCTGGCCGCCGTGCGAATCGTCGTTGGTACAGAGATAGCCGCGAGGCTTGTTCATCATCAGGACCACGGTCCGGTTGAGGGGCTTGATGTGCTGACCTTGGCAGATGACGGTGTCCACGGCCGGATCGACCGGCTGACCGGTCACCGCCAGCTTGCCGTTGATCATCACGGACCCCGAGGCGACCAGCCGTTCCGCCTCGCGACGGGAACAGACCCCCGCCTGAGCGAGGAACTTATGGATACGCATGGGTCCTTCGGAAGGCACGCCACTGGATTGAGGCATTTACCCCCGCAGGGCGAGACAATCATCCGGCCGCCCGGCGAAGGACTTTTCTCGCCCTCGGCGGCCGGACCGTCTTAGTCATCACCCATGCGCCTCATCGACGGAAACGCCATCGCCCAACAGGTCCTTGCCGAAGTCAAGGAACGCGTGGCCAAGCTCGCCCCGGTCGTGCCCCACGTGGCGTTCGTCCGCGTCGGCGACGATCCCGCCTCGGTCTCCTACGTGACCAAGAAGCAGAAGACCGCGGCCGAGGTGGGCATGAAGGCCTCCCTGCAGCTGTTCCCCGAGACGGTCACCAAAGCCGAGCTCTTCGCCCACCTCGACGCCCTCAACGCCGACAAGTCCGTCCACGGGATCCTGATCCAGGCTCCCCTGCCCAAGCACCTCCCCGAGACCGAGGTCTTCAACCGCGTCTCGCCGGACAAGGACGTCGACGGCTTCGGCACCCAGAGCATCGGACGCCTCGTGCAGGAACTCCCCGGCGCCTTCGCCGCCTGCACGCCCGCGGGCGTGGTCGAGCTCCTCCGTCGCTCCGGCGTCGAGACCGCCGGCAAGCACGCCGTGGTCGTCGGCCGTTCGCTCATCGTCGGCAAGCCCGCCGCCGCGTTGCTCCTCGCCAAAGGTTGCGACTGCACCGTCACCGTCGCCCACTCGCGCACCAAGGACCTTCCCGCCATCGTCCGCCAGGCCGACATCGTCGTCGCCGCCATCGGCAAGCCCCGCTTCATCACCGCCGACATGGTCAAGCCCGGCGCGGTCGTCATCGACGTCGGCATCAACCGCGTGCCCGACGCCACGAAGAAGACCGGTTACCGCATCGTCGGCGACGTCGACTTCGACGCCGTCTCGCCGCAGTGCGAAGCCATCACGCCCGTCCCCGGCGGGGTCGGCCCGATGACCGTCGCGATGCTGATGAAGAACACGCTCGACGCCTGCGAGCGCGCCCAAGCCCGTGGCTAACCCGCCCCCGATCCCGCCGCCCCCCGCGGGATACTGGTGGCGTACCTTCGCCTGCCTGGCGGACATCATCCCGCTGATGTTCCTCGGCTGGGCCCTCGCCGGCCTTCTCGCCGGGCCCGAGGAACTCGCCGCCCGCCAGCAGGCCGACGAGTGGACCGCCAAGCTCACGCGCCAATACCTCAAAGCCATTTCGTCGGGCGACCCTCGCGACCTGGAGACGGTCAAGGACCTCGTGCTCAAGCCCAAGGCCAAGGACGTCGCGGCGTTCAACGCCTGGTATTCCTTCCAGGGCAACGTGAGTTTCGTGACGATGCTCCTCGCGCTGGCGCTGCAGGAGTGGCTGCTCGCCGGCCGCACGCTCGGCAAACGCATCTTCAACCTGCGCACGATCGGCCTGCCCGACGTCGCGCCGCCCGGCTTCCTCGCCGCCCTGCTCCGCTCCGCGTGGAAGGCCGCGTTCTTCGCCCTGCCCAACCCGCTCTTCATGCTCCTGGGCATCGTGAATTTCCACGTGCCGCTCTTCCGTCGCGACAAACGCGCCTGGCACGACCTCTGGAGCCGCACGCAGGTCGTCGACAACAAGCTTCCCTGACCTGCCATGCGTCTCGTCCTGCTTTGCCTGACCTTGGCCACGTCGCTCGGCGCCGCAGACCTGACCTTGCCGGAACTCACGGCAGGCGCCCCTCGGCCCGGCAAGCGCGCCGTCGTCACCGCGCCCGAATACGCCGGCACGCAGGTCCGACATGTCATCGCCCTGCCCGACGACTGGACGCCCGACTGGAAGGCACGGGGTAAGTCCTGGCCGGTCATCGCCGAGTACACCGGCAACTACTTCCCCACCTCCGGCTCGACCGGCGAAGTCGAAGGCGCGAGCCTCGGCTACGGTGTGGCGCGCGGCAAGGCCATCTGGGTCGTCCTGCCGTACGTCGCCAAGGATCGCCATAAGAACGAACGCACCTGGTGGGGCGATATCGACGCCACCGTCGGGTATGCCAAGGTCAACGTCCCCCGGATCTGCGCGGAGTTCGGCGGCGACCCGAAAAGCGTCGTCCTCTGCGGCTTCTCCCGAGGCGCCATCGGCGTCTCCTTCCTCGGCCTGCACGACGACGAGGTCGCCCGGCTCTGGTGCGGACTCTGGGCTCACGATCATTTCGACGGCATGCTCGAATGGAAAGGGCATGCCTGGGGCTCGCCCCTCGCCCGGTATCGCGAGGAAGCGTCCGTCCGCCTTCGTCGCCTGCAAGGCCGGCCGCTGCTCGTGAGCCAGGCCGGCGCGGAGACGAAGAAGTTCATCGCGTCCGTCGCCCCGACGAACGTCGACCACCTCACCGTCGACATGGGCGCGCTGTTCGGGGCCTTCCCCAACGACTTCGTGAAGCACCCGCACAACGACCGCTGGCCCTTGCGCGATGGCGAAGCGACGCAGGCCGCGCGCGCGTGGTTCGAGCGCGTGACGGCCCAGCCGGCGGCGAAGTAAGCGGGCGCAAAAAAGGCCCCGGGGTGAGCCGGGGCCTTGTTCGGTGAAGTCAGCCGGGGTTAGCCCTGGCCGCCTTCGCTGTCACCGCCGCGTTCGCGGAAGGGACGGCGCTCGCCGCGGTCCGGACGGTCGCCACGGGGGCGATCCATCGGCTTCGGGGCCGGGGTGTATTCGCGACCTTCCTTCTCGGCGATGGCGGCGCGGCGCGAGAGGCGGACGCGGCCCTTGTCGTCGATGCCGACGCACTTGACGATGATCTCGTCGCCGAGCTTGCAGATGTCCTCGACGCGCTCGACGCGATGGTCGGCGAGTTCGGAGACATGCACGAGGCCTTCC
>Ga0222712_10003345_pt1 | contig 17543 bp, 16 predicted proteins | sample C33_657DmetaG_FD_165043 | JGI IMG/M metagenome (GOLD analysis project Ga0222712, IMG submission 165043) | Estuarine water microbial communities from San Francisco Bay, California, United States - C33_657D | ecosystem: Environmental > Aquatic > Marine > Unclassified | place: USA: California...
CGGCCTGCACATCAACCCCAAGCTGCCGGTCAAATCGGTGGCCGAGTTGGTGGCCTATGCCAAGCGCCAGCCCAATGGCCTGAACTACAGCTCGGCCGGGGTGGGCAACCTGGGCCACCTGGCCGGGGAATTGTTTGCCGCGCAGGCGGGCATCAAGATGACCCACATCCCCAACAAGGGCGACACCCCGGGCTTGCTCGATGTGATGGGCGGCCAGACCGACCTGATGTTCGCCCCGGTGCCCTCGGCCATCAGCTATGTGCGCGGCGGCCGATTGACCTTGCTGGCCGTTGCCTCGCGCAAACGCTCGGCTGCCTTCCCCGAGGTGCCCACGCTCATCGAGGCCGGGCTGCCGCAGGTGGTGGTCGAAGGCTGGACCGGCATCGTCGTTCCAGTCGCTACGCCCGCTGCAGTCATCGCCGAGTTGCAGCGCGCAGTCAATGCCAGCCTGGCCGATCCCGGCATCCGCGCCTCGGTCGAGCAGCAAGGCTTTGAGATCGTCGGCTCCAATTCCCGCGACTTCACCCAGTTCATGAAGCAGGAGTCGGCCAAGTGGGGCGAGCTGATTCAAAAGTCCGGCATGAAGTTGGCCGATTAAGCCCCCTTTCCTTTTAACTGGAGCGAACATGAGCAAAGAACTACTGTGGCCCGGCGGCAAACGTGTGGCCGTGCTTTTCAATACCTGCCTGGAAGCCTGGTCCGAGGGCAAGGCACCGGGCATCAGCCCCATGGGCAACCCGCTGCCTGCGGGCGTGCTCGACAACATGGCGATTTCCTGGGCCTCCTATGGCTACAAGAAGGGCATCTACCGCCTGCTCGACGCCTTTGCCAAGCACGGCATCCCTTCGAGCGTGATGATCAACGGCGTGATCGCCGAGCGCGCGCCCGAGGCGGTGCGGGCGGTGGCCGACGCCGGCCATGAAATCTTGTCGCACTCCTACGCGATGGACGTGATCCCAGTGCTGATGGACGAGGCGGCCGAGCGGGCCAACATCACGCGCTGCCAGGACCTGCTGCAAAACGCCAGCGGCAAGGCCATACGCGGCTGGCTCAGCCCACGCGGCACGCCCAGCGCCAACACCGCGCGCCTGCTGGCCGAGGCCGGCTTTCTTTGGTACGGCGATGTGTTTGACGACGACCTGCCCTATGTGCAGACCATCGGTGGTCACCGCATCGTGGCCATTCCCCTGGGCACCGATGTGAACGACATGCCCTTCATGAAATATGGCGCGCCGCCGCGGCAGATGCTGGACTCCTTCACCCAGAACCTGGAGGTGGCCGCGGACCACGGTCAGACCTGCGTGATTGATGTGACCAACCATGCCCATATTTTTGGCCGGCCCCGGGGCGCATATTTTTATGCGCAGATCATGGCCGAGGCGGTCAAGAGCGGCGCCTGGATCGCCACCCGCGCGCAAATGGCCGAGCATGTGCTGGCGCACAACGGCGGCTAAGGCAGCCAGCGCCCAACGCATAAAAGGCCACAGTCATGACCCGCCTTGTTTTCTTGCATGGCCTGGACCCGGCCCTGGCCGAGCTGATTGCCGCTACGTCGCCCGCCGGCATTGATACGGTGCTGGTGCACCGCAGCCAGAGCGAGGCGGAGCAAATGAGGCAGGTGGCGCAGGCTGACTTTGTCATGCTCTACCGCGCGCCCCTGCCCGAGAGCGTGATGCGCGCGGCGCAGCGTCTGCGCATGGTGCAGCTGCTCGCTTCGGGCTACGACGGCATCCCGCTGGACTTACTGCACGAGCTGGGCGTGGCCTGCGCCCGTAACGGCGGGGCCAATGCGCGGGCGGTGGCTGACCACACCGTCCTGATGATTCTGGCGCTGTATCGCCGCCTGTTTGAGACCGACCGCGAGGTGCGCGCTGGCCGCTGGCAGGCGGGCATCACCGGTCTGAACACCTTCGAGATGGCCGGCAAGGTGGTGGGCATCTTCGGTCTGGGCGACATAGGCCGGCAGGTGGCGCGGCGGCTGCAGGCTTTCGATGCGCAGGTGATGTACTGCAACAGAAACCGCCTGCCGCAAGCGCTCGAACAGGAGCTGGGCGTGCGCTACGCACCGCTCGATGAACTGCTGGCCAGCGTTGACGTTCTGAGCCTGCACGCGCCGGGCTCAGCCGACGGCTCTCACCTGATCAATGCAGCGGCCTTGGCGCGCATGAAGAGCAGCGCCTTGCTCATCAACACCGGCCGTGGCGCGCTGGTCGACGAGGCGGCGCTGCTGCAGGCGCTGAGCACCGGCAAGCTGGCCGGTGCTGGCCTGGATGTGTTCGAGCAGGAACCGGTGGCACCGAATAACCCCTTGCTCGCCCTGTCCAATGTGGTGCTCTCGCCGCACAGCGCCGGCACCACTGCCGATACCTGGGCCCGGCGCGGACACTTCGCCTACAACAACATCGCGCGGGTGCTGGCCGGCGAGCCGCCGGTGGCCCTGGTCGGCCAGATCAAGGCGGTGCGGCCGGCGCAGGCTTAGAGGCGCAGACGTCCTGCTGCAGCTCGGCCAACACCTCGGCGGTGTGTTGGCCCAGGGTCGGTGGCGGGCGGCGCATCAGCGGGCGCTCGCCGTGGGCCGCCAGCATGGAGCGCGGCAGCCTGACGGTCCCGGCCACCGGATGCTGCACCTCTTCGAGCAGGCCATAAAACGCGGTCTGGTCTGAAGACAGCACCTCGGCATAGTCCAGGATAGGGCCGCAGATGATGTCGGCCTGCATCATGGCCTGCAGCCAGTGCTCACGGGTGTGGTGCACCAGCCGGGCTTCGATCTCGGCGATCAGCGCGCCACGGTGGCGCACCCGATCGGCGTTGTCGGCAAAGCGGCTGTCGCTCAACAATTGAGGCGCGCCGATGACCTCGCACAGGGCTTTCCAGCGCTGCGGATGGTAGGCGGCCACCATGATCCAGCCGTCAGCACAGCGCAGTGCTTCGTTGGGCGCGGCATAGGGCGCTGCGCTGCCGCAAGGCTTCGGTGTCTTGGACGTGGCGAGGAAGGAAGTCATGGCCAGTTGCTGCAGGGCCAGCGACGCGCCGTACATGTTCACGTCCAGGCTCTGACCCTGGCCGCTGCGCTGCCGCTCCTGCAGCGCCGCCAAAATGCAGATGGTGGCCTGGTAGCCGGTGGCCATGTCGATCACCGGCGTCTGAACCTTGCAGGGTCCGGATTCGGGCGTGCCGGTCACGCTCATCAGGCCGGTCACCGCCTGCAAGATGCCGTCGACGCCCGGCAGGTCGCGGTTGGGGCCCTCTTGCCCATAAGCCGAGATCGCGCAATACACCAGAGCCGGGTTCTGGCCCTGCAGGGTCTGAGCGTCCAGGCCGAAGCGCTGCATCACCCCAGGGCGAAAGCTGTGCACCAGCACGTCGGCGCGCAGTGCCAAGGCCAGCGCATGGGCGCGGCCCTGGGCCTGCTTGAGGTCGAGCACCACGCTACGCTTGTTGCGGTTGAGCGCGATGAAGGTGATGCTCTCGGTGTCCGAGAGGGTCTCAACCCTGCGGCTGAGATCACCTTCAGGCGATTCGATCTTGATCACATCGGCACCCAGATCGCCCAGCATCATGGCGCAAGAAGGCCCGGCGGCCACCTGGGTGAAGTCCAGCACGCGCAGACCGGCAAGGCTTTGGGCCAGCATGGGATCTGTGCCTCAGCGCGTCAGCTGCCCCGACTGGTAGTCGGTCACCGCCTGATAGATTTCCTGCTTGGTATTCATCACAAAAGGGCCGTACTGCACGATGGGCTCCCTCAGCGGCCGGCCTGCCAATAGCAGCAGCCGGCTGTCTTGATCGGCCTGCAGCCGCACGCCGTCGCAACCCGGCTCATTGGCCAGGATGGCCATTTTCTGGATCGGCACCGCCTGCCCGTCCAGTCGGACCTGGCCGCGGTAGACATAGATGAAGGCATTGTGCGATTCGGGCAGCGGGTGCTCAAACAGCGCCCCGGCCGGCAGGTGGATGTCCAGGTAAAGCGGCTCGGTACCTTCGCGCTGCACCGCACCAGCGGTGCCTTGGCTCTGGCCGGCAATCACCGTCACCTCGGCGCCCTGGGCGCTGCGGTAGCGCGGCAGCTCGGGCGCCTTGAAGTCGCGGTACCAAGGCGCCTGCATCTTGCGGGTGGACGGCAGGTTCAGCCAAAGCTGAAAGCCTTCCATCAGGCCTTCCTCCTGTTCGGGCAACTCGGAATGGATCACGCCCCGGCCGGCGGTCATCCACTGCACGCCACCGTTTTCAAGCAGGCCCTCGTTACCGGCGCTGTCGCGGTGGCGCATACGCCCGGCGATCATGTAGGTGACGGTCTCAAAGCCGCGGTGGGGATGGTCGGGAAAGCCGGCGATGTAGTCGTCGGCCTGATCGCTGCCGAAAGCATCGAGCATCAAAAACGGGTCTAGCCGCTGGTGCAGGTCGTTGCTAAGCACGCGGGTGAGCTTGACGCCGGCGCCGTCGGAAGTGCGCTGGCCAGTGACCAGGCGCTCGATGCGGCGGGGGCGGGACAGGGTGGTGGTATCAGTCATGGCCAGATTGTGCCGTGCTCCCCGCGGGCTGGCTTTAGGGCTGGGTTTCGAGCAGCTCGGAGGCAGCCCCGACCTCGTAGCGATGCGGCGCTCGATAGGTCTGCAGGGGCTCTTCGAAGGCCCTTCGCGCCGAGGGCGGCGCTCCCACAAAAACAGCCCATCGCGCCGAGGCGGCCCTCCCACATGAAGGGCCAGCGAGTGGGGCTTGGGAGCCGGGACTCATGAGAGCAGTGTGGGAGCTGCGCCCTCGCAGCGATGCGGTAGTCAATAGGGCAGCAGGGGCTCTTCGAAGGCCCTTCGCGCCGAGGGCGGCGCTCCCACAAAAACAGCCGATCGCGTCGAGGCGGCCCTCCCACATGAAGGGCCAGCGAGTGGGGCTTGGGAGCCGGGACTCACGAGAGCAGTGTGGGAGCTGCGCCCTCGCAGCGATGCGGCTGCTCAAGAGGGCAGCAGGGGCTCTTCGAAGGCCCTTCGCGCCGAGGGCGACGCTCCCACAAAAACAGCCGATCGGGCCGGGGCGGCCCTCCCACATGAAGGGCCAGCGAGTAGGGCTTGGGAGCCGGGACTCACGAGAGCGGTGTGGGAGCTGCGCCCTCGCAGCGATGCGGCAGTCCATAGGTCTGCAGGGGCTCTTCGAAGGCCCTTCGCGCCGAGGGCGGCGCTCCCACAAAAACAGCCGATCGGGCCGGGGCGGCGCTCCCAGCTGTGTACTCAGGCCGCGGGTGAGCCTTGCTCAGCCGCCGACTGCCTCGCCCACGCACTTCTTCACATTGCTGTTCTTGGCTGCGCCCGCCAGCTTCTTCTCGGCCGCTACCGCCTCGCACTTGGCTTGGGCATCGGCCTCACATTTCTTCATGAAGGAGTTCTTGGCGGCACCGGCCAGCTTCTTTTCCGCCGCTGCTGCGCTACAAGTGGGCTCGGCAGCATAGGCTTGGAGGGAGAGCAGGGCGGCGGCAATCAGGGTGAGGGAGAGGCGCATGGTTGGTTCACAAAGTAGAGACAAAGAGGTCGCAGCCTACCATGGCTGCGAAGCTCATGCGCTCATTTGTGAACCCGGCCTACGCCCTCAGGCGAGCTCGTCCAGGTTGATGGTGGCAGCCAGCGGCACGCCTTCGGGCGGCATGTAATCGGCCACCAGCAGCGCACGATCGACAGATTCGGCCAAGGCCCTGAAATACGCCAGCAAAAAGGTGATCGAGGGTGCGTCCAGGGCGGTGAAGGGCTGGTCCAGCAGGGCCAGCGGGCCGGGCTGCGCCAGGGTGGCCGCAATGAAGACCTTGCGCCGGCTGCCGGTCGAGAGCTGGTACAGCGGCTTGGCCAGGTGCGGCTCCAGCGACAGGCCGACCATCAGCTCAGGCAGGCGGCTGTGCGAACCTGCCGGCACCAGCTGCCCCAGGATGTCCTGCACCACGGTCTGGTCAAAAGCCGGATCGCTGGCCTCGTGCCAAGCCACCTGCTGGGCCAGCTCCTCGGCCCGCAAGGGCCGGTCGCTGGCAATGCTGCCGGACTGCGGGCTGAGCCGGCCGGCCAAAAGGCGCAGCAGCGTGGTCTTGCCGCGCCCTTCGTCACCGCCCAGCCAGCTCACCCCGGCGGGCAGGGCAAAGCTCAAGCCGTCAAACAGCGGCCGATCGGACTGCGGGAAGGAAAAGCGCAATCCCTGAACGCGGGCCAGGCAAGTGCTCATGTGGGGCTAAAGATGAGACGCAAAAAAATCCGCCTGCGGCGGATTCTTGGGGGGCAATGGCGGCCGCTGGGGCCGCCAAAACTTTGGCCCTCAGGCCATCGCCACCGCGATGAAGGCCAGCAGGAAGATCAATACGCCGCCAACCACAGGCAGCACGATGGGAATCAGCGGCAAGATGGCCTTCAGGGCGTCTTCCTGGTGGCCTTGATCGGCTGCGTGCGATGCGTGTTCTGGGTGGCTCATGGTGGGGCTCCGACGTCGTAAGAACCGGGATTTTAGCGGTTCGCCGACCCGCGGCCCGGAAATCCGCTCAGCGGCGCCTCAATCGTGCCTCGACCCAGCTCAATTCCCTGACAAACCAGGCATCTACATCCCCGGGCTGCTGGCTTTTATGTTATTGATTTCAACACGGCAAAGCGGCGGATTATCCCGTGATTTTCGGCCGCGCCGATGAGGACATGTCCTGCGCGGTCGTCCGTAGCGCATTCATGAGCTCCAGAAATATGGCTTGCTCGGCCAGATGGCGTTGACACAGAAAAGTCACGGGGGGCAGCGTCCAGGTGAGTTTGTGGCTCAGGGGGGCGATGAGTCCGCCCGCGAAAAGCTCATCGACCACATCGCGCGGCAAGATGGCGATGGCATTGGCCTCCGAGCTGAGCACCGTCTCCATGCTGCGCACCGATATCGTCTCCATGATGGGTAGCGGGGGCTGAACACCCGCCGTGATGAAGATGGTGTTGTAGAGCCTGCGCATGGGAGTGTTGGGGGGCGGCAGTATCCAGTCCAATGCCGCCAATTGGGCCCAATCCAGCGGGCCGCGCGAGAACCTTTTCTGGCTGCGGGCGGCCACAACCAGGCAAGGCTCCTGTTCATAGAGCGGCTCCTGCACGATGTCATGAGGGCTGCCTTCATAAGATCGACCTATGGCGCAGTCGAGTTCGCGTTCCCTGATGCGCTCGACCAGCTGATCGGTGGTGCCTTCTGTCAAGAACACAGACAGTCGAGGCTTTTGCCTGAGCAGGTGCTGCAATGCGGCAGACAACAGCGGCTGCGGCACCTGTGTGGTGATGCCGATCCGCACGCGGCCGCCATGCCCGCTGTCAATGGCGGCCAATACCTGCGAGATGGACTGCGAATCGGCCAGGCTGCGCTCGGCGTAGCGCAAGACGGCCTGCCCTGCGGGATTGGCTTTGAGCCCGCGTGAGGACCGCTCGAACAAGACGGTGCCGAAAATGCTTTCCACCTCGCGCAAGGCATTGGTGATGGCCGGTTGGCTGACACCCATCTCCAGGGCGACCCGGTTGAGGGTGCGTTGCCGGTCAATGGTCAACAAAAGATGGAGATGACGCAATTTCAAACGCGTCAGCAGGGCATGTTGGACGGCTGTGGCGGGGTCTGACTGGGACATAAGCTTGAGCTTATAACCAAATCAGAAATTTTTCATTGCAGATTAATTTGGCTGTCTAAACTGAAAGGTGAATGTCAACCGCACCACCACGGCCATCGACCCCATGAAGGTACTCATCTCCGGCGCCAGCATGGCTGGCCTTTGTGCGGCGCACTGGTTTGCGCGCCTCGGTCATCGGGTGGAGGTGGTGGAGCGCTCCGACGGCCTGAGGCAGGGCGGCGCACCGATCGATGTGCGCGGCCGCGCACTGGGCACGGCCGAGCGCATGGGCATCCTGGATCGCATCGTGGCGCAGAAGGTCCACATCCTCGGGCCCTCGCCCGTTCTGGATGGCGAAGGCATCCAGGTGGCCAGCCTCGACCTGCGCTGGTTTGCCAACGAAACCGACCAGGACGTCGAGATCGCCCGCGATCGGCTCAACCAGATCCTGCTGGAGGCCGTTCCGTCCACCGTGAGCTTGGGCTTTAAGGCCTCCATCGCCGAACTGCACGACGGCCCTGACGGGGTGAACGTGGTGATGCACGATGGCCGCAGTGAGCGGTACGACCTGGTGGTCGGTGCCGACGGCCTGCACTCCAATGTCCGCAAGCTCGCCTTTGGCCTCGAGCAGAACTTTGTCAGGCACTTTGGCTATTACGTGGCCTTGGTCAATTTACCCAAAGACCAGGACTGGGCCAAAGGCATGCTCAACATCCCGGGACTGACCATCGTGGTCCGTGATGCAGGAGACGGCCCTCAGGCCATGATGCTCGCCGCCAGCCCGCAAATAGATTACGACTACCGCGATCTTGGGGTGCAGCGGGGGTTGATCGCAGGTTTTCTCTCGCAGGTAAAGGCCTGGCAGATCCCGGCGATTGCGAAGGCGTTCATTGACCCTGCAGCGCAAGGCTTTTACTTTGATTCCGTCAGCCAAACCCATATGCCCAGTTGGACACAAGGTAAGGTGGCGGTCATCGGAGACGCCGGGCATTGTGCGGCCCTGCTGTCGGGCATGGGCACCACTTTGGCCATGGTGGCCGCAGAAACCCTGGCCACGACTTGGACCGAGCATGGCTGCGATATCCAAAAAGCATCGGCCGCCTACCACGAGCGCCTGCGCCCCTATGTCGACCAGTGCCAGGGCTTCGCCCATGAAGGCGCTCCCATCATGGTGCCGGCCACACAGGAAGCCCTGGATGCCCGCAATGGGCTGTTTCGTGAGTATGCGCAGAAATTTGCTGCGCAGCCGCTTGCTTGAAGCATGACAGCCATGATGACCACGCTTGGCTCGAACTGGCTGGATGTCCTGGGCCAGGCACGCGATGCGCAAGCGGCCATGGAGCAGATCGATCAGATCCGGCAGGCCATTGCAGGACCCGGCCTGTTCAGCATCCAGCTCAATGTCACCACGGCACGCGACCCGCACAATGAGCTGCGTCTGCAGCGTTTTTACACCTCACCCACGGCCGCGGCCCGATGGCCGGTCAATGGCACCAAGCGCAAGACCTTCACGCCCTGGACCGAAACACTGTTCGTGCACGGGCAGCCTTTTGTGGCTGCAGGCGAGGAGGCGATGTCCCGTGCGTTTGAGGATTACGATCAGATGAAGACCTTGGGCATCAATGCGGTGGTCAACATACCGCTGTTGCAGAAAAACCTGTGCTACGCCACCTTCAATGTCTTTGGCATGAATGGGACCTGGTCCGCCTATCAGGTGCTGTGCCTGAGACTGCTGGCGCTGTCATCGGCGCGCTGGGTGCCTCTTTCTCCAGACTTGATGTACAGCTTTGATCACGCTGCGGCGCAAAAGGGAGTTTGAAATTGCCGGTCACTGAACTGAACCATTACACGATTCAATGCACGCCCAGTGAACTGCCCGCCCTTGATGATTTTTATACCCGTGTGATGGGCCTGAGAATCGGACGGCGTCCGGACATACCAGCGCCCGGGACATGGCTCTACGCGGGCAATGTCCCGATCGTGCATCTCTACGCGATCCTCGAAACCGAACAAGCGCCGCTCACACCGGCAACAGGGCCTCTTGATCACATCGCATTTCGTGGCCATGACCTCGAAGGCACCAAGGCCCATTTGCGCCGCCAACAGGTCGAGTTCACACAGGCGCCGGTTCCTGGCTGGAACATCGAGCAGGTGTTCATTCGAGACCCCAAAGGCTTAAAGATCGAGATCACTTTCTTCTTGGACGATGATGCAGGGCATGCCTGAGTTCTTGCAGACAGGCCCGGTTCGCACTGCCTACGAATGCCAGGGCAGCGGGCCTGTGCTCGTGCTGATGCACGGCGCGGAGGCCAGCCGACTCATGTTTTCAGCGCTGTGCGAGCGGCTTGCGCCTCACCTGACGGTGGTGGCCTATGACCAGCGCGACTGCGGTGACACCCAGGGACCCCCCGAGGACTGCACCTTGGCCGAGCTCGCCGACGATGCAGCTGCCCTGATCCGAGGCCTAGGCCATGAGCGGGTGCATGTTTTCGGCTCCTCCTTCGGTGGACGGGTGGCCCAGGCCCTGGCGCTGCGGCATACCCACCTGGTCGATAGGCTGGTGCTCGCAAGCACCTGGCCCTTGCCCGACGATCTGCGGACGCTCAACCCGGAGGGTGTGGCGCGCATCGAGGCCTTGCGCCTGGGCCTGCCCGAGACGGCAGAGGAGCTGGCCGGATTGCTTTTTCCTGAGGCCTTCCTGCAGCAGCGCCCCGAGCTTCGCCGGGTGTTTGCACAGGTTCAGCCCGCCACCGAGCGTTCCGCGCGCCGAAAGAAGGCGGTCGATTCCACGCTCGATATGAACTGGACCTTGCTGGGCATGCCAGTTCTCCTGGTGAGCGGTGAACTGGATCAGGTCGTGCCCTCGCACGTGACCCAGCGCATCGCAGCCCAGCTGGCTCACGCCCACAGCATCGAACTGGGCGGCGTCGGACACGCCACGGCGCTGCAGACCCCCGACCTGCTGGCCATGCACCTGAGCCAATTTCTCACCGCCCCGCACTCCACCCATTAACCCAACCCTGTAAGGACTCACCATGGTGCACACATTCAAAATCGCAGTGGCCGCCAGCGCCCTGCTGGTCGCCGGCTTGGCACAGGCAGATCGCGGAGAAGACTGGATGGCCGGCAAGACCGGCAGCAAAGTCACCATCACTTATTCGGGCGCCCCGATTGAGCTCAAGTACGGCCACCCATCTCCGCCCGCCTCTGTGCTGGTTCCCGTGACGCAGGCCAATATGAAGAGGATTGCCGAGGCCACCAAAGGAAAGCTGCTGATCAAGGAATATGGCTCCGGCAGCCTGTTTGGCGCGAGGGATGGCTTCAAGGGGGTTCGCACCGGCGTCGGCGAATGGGGCATTTGCTACCCCACCTACGAGGGCCGGGGCATGCCCTTGTCACGCGTCTGGGAACTGCCCTTTGTCACGCCGTCCAACCCCATGGCAGCCACGCGCGTGGCCCAGGAGTTGGCGTCCAAGTACTTTGTGCCCGAGTTCAAGAAGCAAGGCGTGTCCTGGGGCAATTACATAGACTTCCAGACCTCGGATGTGCTGAGCAAGAAGCCGATACGCCGGCTCGAAGATCTGCAGGGCATGAAAATTGGCGCGCAGGGCTTTTCGCCGGAAATTGCCAAGGCGCTGGGGGTGGCGCTGGTCAATCTGCCCTATCCGGAGCTTTACACGGCTTTGCAGCAGGGCATCATCGACGCGGTGTTCTGGGTGGACGCAGGCTTCATTCCCTTTAAGCTGCATGAAGTGGCCAAATACCACACCAACCTGGCCCTCACGGGCGGTGGGGCATGGACCTGCTACAACACCGAAACGATGACAAAACTGCCACCCGATCTGCAGCAGGTGTTCATGCGTGGACTGGAGCCCTTTGCCATGCACGGCGTCAAGGTCTCTGGGGTGGATTTCGCCGCGAAGGCTGCTGAGGCCTACAAGGCCGCGAATGTTGAAATGATCACCCTCGCGCCGGCTGAGCTCAAACGCTTCAAAGACAAGCTGCAGCCCTTGGTGGATGTGTGGGCCGACGAATTGGAGAAGGACAAGATTCCTGCCCGTGCCTTGCTCAGGGATATTCAGGCCTTGACCGCCAAGTACCAGTCCATGAGCCCAGACGAGCTGATGAAGCTATCGATTGAAAATCCGGTGATCGTGGCGCCATGAGTCTGCCCAAGGTCGATGGCCAGGTCCTGGACTCTCAGGAGGCCCGAGAAGAAGGCCTGGCCGCACCCAAGCTCGATCCCCATGCCTGGGGCGGGCAGTGGCTCAATGTCAGGCTGCCAGCGCTGCTGCGCGACATCGCTGCTTTTGTTTTCCTGCCCTTGATCGTGGGGGTGATCGCTGTCGATGTGGGTGGACGGTATTTCTTCAACCACCCCTTCCAGTGGTCCCAAGAGTTGGCCACGCTGACGCTGCTGGTGTTGTTTGTTGCCGCCATCCCGTTCACCACGGCCGCCGACGGTCACGTGCGTACAGAGACCCTGTACGAAAACTATGGCCCTCGACAAAAGGCTCTGGTCGATGCGGGCTCCGCTTTTTGTGGCGCCATCTTCATGGGCGTCATCGCCATCTGGCAAATCCGTGAGCTGCCCGGTCTTTACCGCCGGGCCGAGGGTGCGGAGTTCATCAACATCCCGTACTGGCCGATCAGCCTGTTTGTCGCACTTTGCATGGTTCTGGGGGCCGTGCAACTGACAGTTCGCATGCTGGAGAAGCTGCGCGACTTTGTCCGCTCAGGGAGCGGGTCTTGAGCCTCATCGTCGTTGGCTATATCGCCATTGTGGTGATGCTGGGGCTGATCTTGCTGGGGTTTCCCATCGGCTGGGCCATGGCCATCGTGGGCGTCCTGGGCGAGTTCTATGTCACTGGCCCGATTGCCGCGGCCTCCAAACTCAGCCTGACCCTCTGGGAGAACGGGACCCTATTTGTCTTCATCGCCCTGCCCCTGTTTTTGCTCATGGGCCAGCTGGCTTATCGAACCGGCATTACCGATGACCTGTACGACTGTGTGAGCAAATGGTTTGGTCATATGCCGGGAGGTATCGCGGTGTCGGCGGTGCTCTCCAATGCGGCTTATGGGGCGGTCACCGGAAGCAGCATCGCTTCTGTGGCCACGCTGGGGCCCATGGTGATGCCCGAATTTCGCAAATACCGCTATGACCTGAGCCTGGCCACCGGCACGCTGGCATCGGCAGGCACGCTGGCGGTGCTGGTACCGCCCAGTACTTTGCTCGTCATCTATGGGGTGTGGACAGAGACCTCTATCGCCGAGCTGTTCATGGCCGGCATCGTTCCTTGCGTGTTGCTCACGCTGGTCTATTGCGCCACCCTGGCCATCTGGTGCGCCCTCAAGCCGGAGATGGGCCCTCCCGGTCAAAGGTATTCGTGGGCCGAGCGCTTCAAATCGCTCAGGCGGCTGTTGCCGGCACTGGCGCTCATCGCGGTGGTGCTGGGAGGCATTTACGGCGGCATCATGACGCCGTCGGAATCGGCGGCTGTGGGGGTTGTGGGCGTTCTGGCGATCGCCGTCGTCATGCGCCGGCTGCGCTGGCAGGCGGTGGCCGAATCCCTGCGGCAAACGATACAGACCTCGGGGATGGTCTTTGTCATCGTGGTCACCGGAATCATGTTCACCCGCTTCATGGTGCACACCAATGTCACCGCAGACTTCGTCAACATGATTGCCAGCTGGCATCTGGGCAAGACCACCTTGTTGCTGATGATGCTGCTGCTTTATTTTGCGCTGGGAACTGCGCTGGACGGTTTGGGCATGCTGATCCTGTCTCTTCCCTTTGTGATGCCCCTGATGGCCACGGCTGGGGTTGACAAAGTGTGGTTTGGCATTTTCTTGTGCGTGATGATGGAACTGGCGGCCGTCAGCCCTCCGGTGGGCATCACGGTGGCGGTCATGCGCAGCGTCGCTCCCGATGTGCCCACCCACGTGATCTTCCGCGGCTGCTACCCTTTCCTGGTGTTGACCATTCTTCTGACCTTCGCTTTGATCGCCTGGCCTTCATTGGCTTTGTGGCTTCCCGCCGTGACGCGCTGACCGGGTATCTGCAGAGCTCGGTCTCTGCGCCTGATGGATTTTGCTGGCATAAACTTGCCCTGCGCCCTGGCCTTATCCGGGCCGTGGCCGGCACCCCATCCACAAGAGGGGTAGTACCCTTTTAGGAGACAGATCCATGAATGCCCCTGTGCCCGAGCACATCCTGCGCGCGCTCGATACGGTGAGCCTCGACGACAAGTACGCCCTCGACCGAGGGCTTGCTTTTATGAGCGGCGTGCAGGCCCTGGTGCGCCTGCCCATGCTGCAGCGCCAGCGCGACCAGCAGCAAGGCAAGAACACCGCCGGATTCATCAGCGGCTACCGAGGCTCGCCCTTGGGCGGCTATGACCAGGCGCTGTGGAAGGCCAAGGATCATCTGCAGACCCAGCACATCCATTTCCAGCCCGGCGTCAATGAAGAGCTGGCCGCCACCGCCTTGTGGGGCACCCAGCAACTGGGTTTTGCGCCGCCGGGCAGCAACAAATTTGACGGGGTATTTGGCATCTGGTACGGCAAGGGCCCCGGCGTGGACCGCTGCTCCGATGTGTTCAAGCATGCCAATATGGCGGGCACCACGCCCTGGGGCGGGGTGCTGGCGGTGGCCGGCGACGACCATGTGGCCAAGAGTTCCACCGCGGCCCATCAGAGCGACCATATCTTCAAGGCTTGCGGCCTGCCCGTGTTCTTCCCGGCCAGCGTGCAGGAGATCCTCGACTTTGGCCTGCACGCGATTGCCCTGAGCCGCTATGCCGGCGTGTGGTCGGGCATGAAGACCATCCAGGAAATTGTCGAGTCCTCGGCCAGTGTGCAGGTCGACGCCGACCGGGTGCAGATCGTGCTGCCCGACTTCGCCATGCCGCCCGGCGGCGTGCACATCCGCTGGCCCGATACCGCGCTGGAGCAAGAAGCGCGGCTGTTCGAGCACAAGTGGTATGCGGCGCTGGCCTATATCCGCGCCAACCGGCTCAACCGCACGGTGATCGAGGGCGCCCATGGCGGCCGCGACGACCGCTTTGGCATCATCGCCAGCGGCAAGGCCTACAACGACACCCGGCAGGCCCTGGTCGACCTGGGCCTGGACGACGCCACCTGCCGCCGACTGGGGCTGCGGGTGCACAAGGTGGGTGTGGTCTGGCCGCTGGAGGCCCAGACCACCCGTGAATTTGCCACCGGCCTGCGCGAGATTTTGGTGGTCGAGGAAAAGCGCCAGATCATCGAATACCAGCTCAAGGAAGAGCTCTACAACTGGCGCGATGACGTGCGCCCCGATGTGCTGGGCAAGTTTGACGAGGCCGGCGCTGACCACAGCGGCGGCGAGTGGTCACAGCCCAACCCGAGCGCCCACACCCTGCTGCGCGCCAACGCCGATCTGAACCCGGCCATCGTCGCGCGCGCCATTGCCCGCCGGCTCAAGAAAGTCGGCCTGGATGCCGACACCACCGCGCGCATCGACGCCCACCTGGCGCTGCTCGAGGCCAAGGAGCGCTCGATGCAGACGCTCAAGCTGGGCGCATCGGCCGAGCGCACGCCCTGGTTTTGCTCGGGCTGCCCGCACAACACCTCGACACGGGTGCCTGAAGGCTCGCGCGCCATGGCCGGCATAGGCTGCCACTTCATGGCGCTGTGGATGGACCGGGCCACCGCCGGCTTTACCCAAATGGGCGGCGAAGGCGTGCCCTGGGTGGGTCAGGCGCCCTTCGTCAACGAGCAGCATGTGTTTGCCAACATCGGCGATGGCACCTACTTTCACAGCGGCCTGCTGGCCATACGCCAAAGCATTGCCGCCGGCGTGAACATCACCTACAAAATTCTCTACAACGACGCGGTGGCCATGACCGGCGGACAGCCGGTGGGCGAGCGGCCCGAAGGCCACAGCGTGCCGCAGATCGTGCAGTCGGTGCTGGCCGAAGGCGCCAGCCAGGTGGTGGTGGTCACCGACGAGCCCCAAAAATACCAGGGCGTGAACCTGGCACCTGGCGTGGCCGTTGAGCACCGCGATGAGCTCGACCGGGTGCAGCGCCAGCTGCGCGAGGTGCGCGGCTGCAGCGTCATCGTCTACGACCAGACCTGCGCCACCGAAAAACGCCGCCGCCGCAAGCGCGGCAGCATGGTCGACCCCGACCGGCGCGTCATCATCAACGAGCTGGTGTGCGAGGGCTGCGGCGACTGCAGCGTGCAGTCCAACTGCCTGTCGGTCGAGCCGCTGGAGACCGAGTTTGGCCGCAAACGCCAGATCAACCAGAGCAGTTGCAACAAGGACATGAGCTGCCTCAAGGGCTTTTGCCCCAGCTTTGTCACCGTCGAAGGCGGTCAGCTGCGCCGCAAAAAAGGCGGTCCCGGTCTGCCCAACCCCTATGACGACGCCCGCTTCGGCGCGCTGCCCGAACCGCAACGCCCCACCCTTGAAGGTCGTGCCGATCCGGTCTGGGGCTTGGTGGTGGCCGGCGTCGGCGGCACCGGGGTGATCACCATCGGCCAGTTGCTGGGCATGGCGGCCCACCTGGAGGGCAAGGGCGTGTTCACGCAAGATGCGGCCGGCCTGGCGCAAAAAGGCGGCAGCACCTGGAGCCATGTGCTCATTGCCCAGCGCCCTGAAGACTTGCACACCACCCGCGTGGCGACCGCAGCCGCTGATCTGGTGCTGGCTTGCGACCCCATCGTGGGCGCGCACAAGGAAACCTTGCTGCGTCTGCGCGCAGGCCGCAGCAAGGTCGCGCTCAACGGCCATACCGCGCCGACCGCCGGCTTTGTCAAGGACGGCAACTGGAGCAGCCCGGGCAGCGCCTGCCAGGCCCAGCTCGCCGATGCGGTGGGCGAAGCGGCAGTGGCCGCTTTCGATGTGGACACCGCAGCGCTCAAGCTGATGGGCGACAGCCTGTATGCAAACCCCATGCTGCTGGGCTTTGCCTGGCAAAAGGGCTGGATCCCGCTGGAGCTGGCCTCGCTGATGCGCGCCATCGAGCTCAATGCGGTGACCGTCGACCAAAACAAGGCGGCTTTTGCCTGGGGAAGGCGCGCTGCCCACGATGGTGCGGCGGTGCAGCGTCTGTATACCCAGGCGCAGGTCATCAGCATGCCGGCAAGGCGTCAAAGCTTCGAAGACCTGGTGCAAAGGCGCTTTGAATTCCTCAGCGCCTACCAAGACAGTACCTATGCCCAGCGCTACAGCGCCATGGTCGAGCGGGTGCGCCAAGCCGAGCAGGCCGCAGGCGGGCGTAGCGATTTGGCCGAGGCGGTGGCGCGCAATCTGTTCAAGCTCATGGCCTACAAAGACGAATACGAGGTAGCCCGCCTGCACACCGAAGCCGCCTTTGGGCAGAAGATCGAGAGCTTGTTCGAGGGCGACTACAAAGTGGTTCACCACCTGGCCCCGCCTCTGCTCTCACGCCGCAACGCGCAGGGACAGCTGGTCAAGTCCCGCTTCGGCCCCTGGGTGCGAACCGCCTTTGCAGTGCTGGCGCGGCTCAAGGGCCTGCGCGGCAGCGCCTTCGATGTGTTCGGCTACACCGAGGAGCGCCGCAGCGAGCGCGCCCTGATCGGCCAATACCTCGACAGCCTGGAAGAAATCATGGTGGGCCTGAACCCCGCCAGCCTGCCGGCGGCCATCGAGCTGGCGCGCATCGCCGAGCAGATCAAGGGCTTTGGCCATGTGAAGGCCCGGCACCTGGCGGCGGCGCAGACCCAGTGGCAGGAGCGCCTGCAAGCGTTTCGCGCCGCTGCGCGCACGCCGGCACGGCAAGCGGCTTGAGGGCGGCGCCGGTGGGGCGCCGCATCGCGCCGAGGCGGCGCTCCCACACCCCTGAGCAGGCCTCAAACGAAGCCTGTGGGAGCTGCGCCCTCGCAGCGATGCAGCCTTGGTTCAAGCGCAGGGCTTGTTTGAAGGCCTTATCGCGCCGGGGCGGCGCTCCCTCAC
>Ga0222712_10003347_pt1 | contig 17540 bp, 13 predicted proteins | sample C33_657DmetaG_FD_165043 | JGI IMG/M metagenome (GOLD analysis project Ga0222712, IMG submission 165043) | Estuarine water microbial communities from San Francisco Bay, California, United States - C33_657D | ecosystem: Environmental > Aquatic > Marine > Unclassified | place: USA: California...
CGTGCAGGTCATGAACGAAGGCCCCGGCCACGTGCCGATGCACATGATCAAGGAGAACATGGACAAGCAGCTGGAGTGGTGCCACGAGGCCCCGTTCTACACGCTCGGACCCCTCACGACCGACATCGCCCCGGGCTACGACCACATCACGTCCGCCATCGGCGCCGCGATGATCGGTTGGTACGGCACCGCGATGCTCTGCTACGTGACGCCGAAGGAACACCTCGGCCTCCCGAACAAGAACGACGTCCGCGAGGGCGTCATCGCTTACAAGATCGCCGCCCACGCCGCCGACCTCGCGAAGGGGCACCCCGCCGCGCAGATCCGCGACAACGCGCTCTCCAAGGCCCGCTTCGAGTTCCGCTGGCCCGACCAGTTCGCCTTGGCTCTCGATCCCGAGCGCGCCCAGGAATACCACGACGAGACCCTGCCGCAGGAATCCGCCAAGACCGCTCACTTCTGCTCCATGTGCGGCCCGAACTTCTGCTCGATGCGCATCTCGGACGACATCCGCAAGTTCGCCGACGCCCAGGGCGTCTCCGAGGCCGATGCGCTCGCGAAAGGCATGGAAGAGAAGTCCAAGGAATTCCGTGAAAAGGGCGGCGAGATCTATCAATAACTGGTTTAAGCGGATAGCGGCATGCGGTTGGCGGTTGGGTGTGAAAACCTGACCTCCGTCTCTTGCCGCTAGCCGCCTCTCGCCTGCTTTGTCTTTTCCGTCCGCTAACCGCTAACCGCCTACCGCTTTGTCTTCCTCGAAACAATCCGCCACCGCGTGGTACGACTCGCCGTTGTATTACGACATGGTGTACGCGGATTACACGAAGAAGGAGACCCGCTTCATCGAGGGTGTCATGAAGAAGCACGGCCCGAAGTTGGACGGTCCGATGCGTGTCTTCGAGCCGGCCTGCGGTTCCGGCCGTCTGCTCGAGTCCCTGGCGGCCCGCGGTCACGTCGTCCACGGCTTCGACCTCAACAAGCACCAGGTCGCCTTCGCCAAGAACCGCCTTAAGGCCAAGGGGCTGAAGGGCAGGGTGTGGCGCGACCGTCTCCAGGATTTCAAGGTCCCCAAGGGCGCGCGCTATGACGTCGCCCACTGCTTTGTCAGTACGTTCAAATACATCGACAGCGAGGCTGGCGCCGTCGGCTCGCTGCGTCGCATGGCCGCGGCCTTGCGTCCGGGCGGCTTGCTCCTGCTCGGACTCCACCTCACCGACTACAAGAACAGCCCGCCCGACCATGAACGCTGGATCGGCCGTAAGCCCGGCATCCGGGTCGTGAGCGATACTTGGTCCGCCCCGGCCGACCGTAAGTCCCGCACCGAAGCCATGCGTACCCGCATGCGCATCACCGAGAAAGGTAAGACCCGCGTCGAAGAGACCCTTTGGGATTTCCGGACCTACTCGCCCGCCGAGCTGAAGGCCCTGATCGCCAAGGTCCCGTCGCTGCGACTCGTCGCCTGCCACGATTTCCATTACGAGCTTACCTCGACCCGGAAGATCGACATGGCGTATTCGGACGTCCTGTTGGTGCTTCGGAAGCAGGCCTAGTTTGCGTTGCCACCGAGGGGTGGTTCGGCACGTTTGGACGCACCCCATGCGCCCGCTTTACGCCTTCCTCTGCCTCGCGGCCAGCGTCTCGGCCTTCGAGCTCTCCCTCGACCCGGTCAAGCGATCCGTATCGATCGTCCCGGAAAAACCGACCGACGTCATCCGTTACACGCTGAACGGCAAGGACCCGGATTTCTCGGCCGGCGTCTACCTGGCGCCGATCGAGCTGCCGGAGGGCGGCACGGTCAAGGCCGCGGCCTTCGAGGGCAACAAAGTCGTCGGCAAGGTCAGCACGCTGCCGGTCCATTTCGACGGTTCGTCCGGTCCGAAGAACAGCGCGCTCCTGCCGCTCACCCAGAATCGCGATTGGCGTTCCTATGATTGGGTCGTCCGGCACAACGAGATCCTCGCCCTGAACCAGCCAGGAGCCATCCAGGCCGACGTGGCCTTCATCGGTGATTCCATCACGCACTTCTGGTCAGGAGAGCCGAAGGCCAAGCGCGTCGCCGGCAAGGAGTCGTGGGAGAAGTGGATCATCCCGCATCACCCGATCAACCTTGGGTATGGCTGGGACCGCACGGAGAACGTGCTCTGGCGGCTGCGTCACGGCGAGATCGCCGGTCTGAAGCCGAAGGCGTTCGTCGTGCTCATCGGCACCAATAATCTCTCCGGCTTCAATTCCCCGGCCGAGACCGCGGAGGGCGTGGCGGAGGTCTGCCGCGAGCTCCGTCGTCAGGCTCCGCAGGCGAAGATCCTGCTGCTGGCCATCCTGCCGCGTCAGGCCAAGCCCGACGCCACGCGCCAGCGCGTCACGGACACCAATAAGCTGCTGCAGGCCCACATGCTTCTCAAGTCGCAGGGGCCGCGGATCGCCGATGCCTTCGTGGATGTGACCGATAAGCTGGTCGAAGCCGACGGCAGCATCCTCAAGGAGACCATGGGCGATTACCTGCACCCCACGAACAAGGGGTACGAAGCGATGGGTGCCGCCATCGACGCCCAACTCAAGGCCTGGTCGCTCTGAAGGGCAGGGCGCTGCTTCAGATCCGCTTCATCACCGACTTCGCGATCCCTTGGATCGTGAGGGAGGTGCTGGGAATGAGGTCAGGGTAATTCTGGTTCTCTGCCTTCAGATAGACTTTCGAGCCCTGCTTGATGAGGCGCTTGAGGGTCGTCTCGCCGTCGATGAGGGCGGCGACGATGTCGCCATGCTTCGGTACGCCCGGTTCGACGATGACCGTATCGCCGTCGTTGATGTCGGCATCGATCATCGAGTCGCCGCGCACGCGGAGCGCGAAGGATTCGGGGGCGCGACGACGCGAGCTGGGAGAGAGGGGCACCTGCATCGAGTCGAGGACGCCGGAAGATTCGGTGTAGTCGGGGAAGCCGGCGGCGATGGAGCCTGCGAACTTGACGCTCTCGAAGGCGATGGCGTCGTCGCCGGGGCCTTCGTAGCGGATGACCGTCTCAGAGGTATCGCCGAGGACTTCGGGGACGATCTTGTAGGCGCGGGCGGCGCCGGGGATGCGCTGGAGGACGCCCTTGCGCTCGAGGGCCTGAAGATGGCCGAAGACGGCGTTGGTCGAGGCGAAGCGGAACTTAGCCTGGATGTCGCGGATGCTCGGCCAGTAGGAGTGCTCGGCGACGTGCGCCTTCATGTAGTCGAGGATGGCCCGCTGCTTCTTGGTCAGTTCTTCCATAGTGAACGCATGTTCTATGAAAACTTGTTCACTGTCAAGTCGGCAGGCCTAAACCCCTTATAATCATCAATAACCGCCGAACTTGGCCTCGAATTCGGCCACGGTAAGCTCCATCCCGGGGTAACAGCGTTCGGCGATGGCCAAGGATTGCTCACGGATGCCCTTAGGAACGCCCCAGAGGGCTTGGCTGATTGATCCGGTGATGGCTGCCAGGGTGTCGGCGTCGCCCCGTACGGAGGCGGCAAAGCGGACCGCAGACTCGAAGTCAGGGGTGCTGGTCGCGATGGCCAGGCATTCCGGGACGCAACCTTGGCAGGTCTCATTGTAGGTATGCGTCTTCCTGATGTGCTCGAGGTCGGGCAGAGGGCCATAGAAGTTTTCGGCGACGGCCCGGACGGCGTCAGGATTCCGGTACGTACGCGCCGTCCAGATCGCAGCGGCCACGGCCTGAGCTCCCTTGATGCCCTCGGGGTGAGCGTGCGAAGGCCGGGCGCTCAACGTCGCGTGTTCGAGGACCGTCTCCAAGTCGTCGAAAGCCCAGGCCACCGGTGAGACGCGCATGGCCGAGCCGTTGCCGAACGAATCTCGTTCCCCGGGGGCGCCACCATGGACCCAGCCGCTGAAGCCGCCGCCGAAGGCGGCGCTGAGCGGGGCGTTGTGTCCGTGCTTCTCGTAATAGCTGATCATGCCGACGAGGCGTGGTTTGTAGTCACGCTCACCCTTGAGGATCGTCTCGGCCACGGCCCAGGTCAGCAACGAGTCGTCGGTCGGACAGGAGCGATCGGCGAAGAGCGGGAAGCATGCGTCTTCGTTGCGGCTGAATTCGTGGACCGACCCGATGATGTCGCCGGCGATGGCTCCGAGCATCCCGTCAAATTGTCGGCCAGTCTGGTTGGCTTCCAATCAAAACTCCGTCGGGCGCGTCATAGGCCCGATGCGGGCGGTCATGCGGGACATCCGTCATATCGAAGTTTTATTAACGGCGTACCTGTCTCTTTTTCCGCCTAAGGTTGCGACCTTCGCCGGCTTTGCTTGTCTGGCTCTTAACCCCATGCACCTCCGCCTTTTCCTGTTCCTTGGCGCCTGCTGCTGCGCCGCCCTCGTCGAGGCCCAGGTGACCGCCCCGGTTCCTTCGCCCTCCTCCCGTCCGGCCGTCGCGACGGACGCGTGGTATCGTACCTGGGTGAGGGTGGACGACTCTTTCTTCACCAAGCATGAACGCAACCTGTTCGAGGAATCGGTCGGCCTCCATTTCCGCGATCTCGAAGGCGCGCATGAGGCGTTCGTCAACGGCGTGAAGATCGGCACGGGCGGCGCGTTCGCGCCCGGCTATAAGAGCGCGCGCAAGGAGGTCTTCCGTCATAAGGTCCCGGTGGGTACGCTGAAGAAGGGCGAGTGGAACGAGATCGTCTTCCGCATCCAGCAGCCCGAAGGGAAGGGCGGCTTCCTCGGCGAAGCACCGTTCATCATGAACTACTTCATGGAGTGCGTGCTCGAGGGCGCCTGGGAATATTCCGCGACGCCGCTCATCCCGGGTCCGTCCCTCAAGGTCCAGCCGACTTCTTCTTCGTTCTCCAAGTTCCGCGAATCGAACCGGGTCCTGGGCCGCGCCGAGCAGTTCCATGGGCCGACGCTTTCGCCGGCCGACGCCTATGCGAAGATGCGGGCGACGCCTGACCTGGCCGTCGACCTGCTGCTGTCCGAGCCGCAGATCGCTCAGCCGACCCACTTCAGCTTCGATACCCGTGGGCGCCTCTGGGTCACCCAGTATCGCCAGTATCCTTACCCCGCCGGCGTCAATATGATCAGCCGCGACAAGTATTATCGCTCGCACTACGACCGCGTGCCACCGGCTCCGCCCAATCATGACCGCGGCGCCGACATCGTCTCGATCCACGAATCGACGAAGCGCGACGGCGTCTACGACAAGCACACGGTCTTCCAGGACGGGCTCAACATGGCCAACTCCGCCGTGCGCGCCCACGGCGGCGTCTGGGTGATGAACCCGCCTTACCTGCTGTTCTATCCCGACGCCAACGGCGACGACGTCCCGGACGGTCCGCCCGTCGTGCATCTCTCCGGCTTCGGCCTCGAGGATACCCACTCCGTCGGCAATGGGATCATCCTCGGTCCGGATGGCTGGCTCTACGGCGTTCATGGTAGCACGTCATCCTCGCGCGTCGCCCGTCCCGGCTTCGATTCCGCCGACGCCGCCCCGGTTCATTTCGAAGGCTGCATGGTCTGGCGCTATCATCCGAAGACCCGCGAATACGACATCTTCAGCGAAGGCTCGGGGAATCCGTTCGGCCTCGAGTTCGACGGCGACGGCCGGATGTACTCCGGCCATAATGGCGGCACCACCCGCGGCTGGCATTACGTCCAGGGCGGCATCTACCTCAAGCAAGGCGTCGACCCGGGTAAGTTCGGCCCTGCGCGGACGCCTTACGCCTTCGGACAGCTGCCCATCCTCGGCACGCTCACGAAAGTCCCGCGCTTCGCCCATTTCGGCTCCTTCATCGAAGGCACCGCGATGGCTTCGAAATATCAAGGGCACCTGTTCTCCCTGGATCCGCTCCATAACACGGTCACCGATTCCGAGCGCATCCCGCAGGGGGCGACCTATGTGACGTCCGACAAGGGTATCGCGATGTGGTCGGAGGACGTCGGTTTCCGCCCGCTCTACAGCGCCAACGCCCCGGACGGCTCGCTCTTCGTGTCCGACATGTATGAATATTACATCGCGCACGGCCAGCACTACCAGAACCAGATCGATCCGACGACGGGCCGGATGTACCGCCTCCGCGACAAGGATGCGAAGCTCGAGACGGACACGAATCTCGAAGGGAAGACGACCGCCCAGCTCGTCGCCTTGCTCGGACATCCGAACAAGTTCCACCGGACGGCCTCGCTCCAGCTTCTGGCCGAACGCCGGGATCCGCAGGCTGTCGCCATGCTCGATGCCCAGCTCGCCGCTGACAAGGGCCGGGGCGCCTTGGGCTCCCTCTGGTCGCTCTATCAGGCGGACTCGCTCAGCGACGCCCGCGCCGTCGCCGCGCTGACCCATGCCTATGCCCCGGTGCGCTTCTGGGCCATGCGTTTCCTGGGTGACAAGTACGGCGTCAACCGTGGTCTGGGCGTCCCGGGTATCGGCTCCAAGGGGGCTCGCGAACTACCGTCCGAAGTCTTCGCCGCCGTCCTCGCCCGCGCCGGTGCGGAGCCGGACGCCGAAGTGCGTTCGCAGATCGCTTCTTCGGCCCGCCGCCTGCCCACGGCTCAGATGCTCAAGCTCGTCACCGCTCTCGCCTCGCGTGACGAGGATACGGCCGATGCCTATGTCCCGCTGCTGCTCTGGTTCGCCCTGGAGTCCCACGTGACCTTGGACCGCGATGCGGTGGTGGGCTTCGTCAAGGATCCGGCCGTGTGGGATCGGCCCCTGGTGCAACAGCACCTGTTGCCTCGCCTCATGCGACGTTTCGCCACGGAAGGCCGCCGGGCTGATCTGCTCGTCTGCGCTCAGCTCCTGCGTCTCGCCCCGACGCCCGCCCACAGCGTGCATCTCATGAAGGGCTTCGAGGAAGCCTACCGCGGACGTGAACTCGCCGGCCTGCCCGACGAACTCCTCCAGGCGATGGCTGCTTCGGGCAAGGCGCCGTTGATTCTCCGTGTCCGCCAAGGGAATCCGGCGGCCATCAAGGAATCGCTGGCTCTCATCGCGAACACGAAGGCGGATGCGACCGAGCGGCTCAACCAAGTCCGCGTCTTCGGCGAAGTACGCCATCCCGAGGCGCTGGCTGCCTTGCTGGCGATCGCTGGCTCCGCCGAGTCCGCTGCGTTGCGCAAGGCCGCGCTCATCTCGCTGATGTCCTACGGTCAGACGGAAGTCGGCGCCCGGGCCGTGGCCGTCGTCGAGACGAGCGCCGGGGATATCCGTCTCGCCGCGCTGGCCTTGCTCGCGAGCCGCGCCGAATGGTCGCAGCAGCTTCTGGAGGCGGTGAAGGCCGGCCGGATTTCCGGGAACACCATCCCGAGCGACATGGTCGAACGTATGCGCCAGCACGAGCCTAGGCAGGTCCGGTCGCTGCTCGCCGAGCTCTATCCGGTCAGGCCCGCCGCGGGCGTCACCGATTTCATCGCCAAGATCGCCGACGTGGAGGCCAAGCTCAAGGCCGGTACGGGCAACCCGTATGCCGGCGAGCCCGTCTACATGGAGAAGTGCGCCCCTTGTCATAAGCTCTTCTTCAAGGGCGGCAAGATCGGCCCCGAGCTCACCGCTTATCAGCGCGACAACCTCGGGACGATGCTGATCAGCGTCGTCAATCCCAACGCCGAGATCCGCGAAGGTTTCCAGTATTTCTCGGTCACCACGAACGACGGCCGGTCGCTCAGCGGTTTCCTCGTCGAGCGCGACGCCCAGATTCTGGTGCTCCGCGGCTTGGAGGGGGAGGATATCACCGTGCGCCAAGCCGACGTCCGCCAGCTTACGCCGATGGGGCGCAGCCTGATGCCCGAGGGCCTGCTTGACGGAATGGATGCCCAGCAGCTCCGGGATCTTTTCGCCTACCTCCGCATCTCGCAGCCCATCAGCAAGTAACCCGGATTTTTTGGCTGGAACTTAGTCTGCTTATGGGTGTTTATTATAGCGTACCCTATGAAGCACCTACCCTACGTCTGTCTCCTCACCCTCGGCTCGGCTTCCGCTTTCGCGGCCTCCGCTCCGTCCAGCCTCTTCTCCAGCAATGTCGAAGTGAGCTACGTCCAGCAGTCCACTGACGGCGTCTCCGGCCACCTCAATGGCTGGGAACTGTCCGCCACCGCCTACCTCGGCAAGTCCGACGTCTTCGTCAATGCCCAGACCACCGTCGGCAACGACCTCGGCAACGGCGCTGACGCCGCCGCCCTCGGTTACCGCTTCAAGAACGTCGCTTCCCTCGCCGACGTCGCCCTCACCCTCGGCTCGAACGAGTCCTACGGCATCGCCCTCCATCGCGCGCTTGGTTCCGGTTTCGGCGCCTGGGCTTCCTACGAGAACAACGCCGCCGGCCATGAAGTCAGCGTCGCCCTGAGCAAGTCCCTTGCCAGCAACGTCTCCCTCGACCTCGGCTACTCCTGGATCAGCCGCGACGCCCTCGCGGACCAGAACCAGTGGAGCCTCGGCGTCCGCTACAAGTTCTAAGCCTCGCTTAGCTTGAAGGCAAAGCCGTCGGCCCTCGCGGGTCGGCGGCTTTTTCTTTGTCCGAGCTTCCGCTCTCAGCGGACCAGGCAGGGCTTCTTCGGGTCGAACTTCCAGCCGGGAATCAGGAACTGCATGGCCACGGCGTCGTCACGCGAGCCGGAAGGCAGCTTCAGGTAGAGCTGGTGCGCCGCCTCGAGCTGGGCCGGATCGATCTCGATGCCGAGGCCGGGCTTCTGCGGGACGGATACCTTGCCGCCCTTGATGAGCAGGGGCTCCTTGGTGAGGCGCTGGCCTTCCTGCCAGATCCAGTGCGTGTCCATCGCGGTGACATCGCCGGGGGCGGCGGCCCCGACGTGCGTGAACATCGCGAGGGAGATGTCGAAGTGGTTGTTGGAGTGCGAGCCCCAGGTAAGGCTGCGTTCCTGGCAGACCTGCGCGACGGCGACCGAGCCTTGCATCGTCCAGAAGTGCGGGTCGGCGAGGGGGATGTCGACCGCCTGCAGTTTCAGGGCGTGGTCAAGCTGGCGCCAATCGGTGGCCACCATGTTGGTGGCGGTGCGCAGGCCGGTGGCCTTCTTGAATTCAGCCATGATCTCGCGCCCTGAGAAGCCGGCTTCGGCGCCGCAGGGATCCTCGGCGTAGGCGAGCACGCCCTTCAGGTTCTGGCAGACCTCGACGGCTTCCTTGAGCAGCCAGGCCCCGTTGGGGTCGAGCGTGATGCGGGCCTGCGGGAAGCGGGCGGCGAGGGCGCGGACGGCCTCGATCTCGCGGGCGGCGCTGAGCACGCCTCCCTTGAGTTTGAAGTCCTGGAAGCCGAAGCGCTCCTGGGCGGCTTCGGCCTGACGGACGATGCTTTCGGGCGTGAGGGCTTCCTCGTTGCGGAGGCGATGCCAGGCGTGCGCGGAGCTGGCCTCATCGCGATAGCCGAGGGTGGTCTTACGGCGGTCGCCGATGAAGAAGAGGTAACCCAGCATCTCGACCTCGGTGCGCTGCTGGCCTTTGCCGAGGAGCGCCGCGACGGGCTTGGATTGGAACTGGCCCAGGAGGTCGAGGAGGGCGGATTCGATCGCGGTGACGGCGTGGATGGTCACGCGCAGATCGAAGGTCTGGAGGCCGCGGCCACCGGCATCGCGATCAGAGAAGGCCGAGCTGACGGCGGCGAGGAGCTTTTCATGATCGGCGATCTCCTTGCCGATAAGCAGCGGAGCCGCATCCTCGACCGTCTGGCGGATCTTCTCGCCGCCCGGGACTTCGCCAAGGCCGGTGCGGCCGGAATTATCGGTGACGAGGACGATATTGCGGGTGAAGAACGGGCCGTGCGCGCCGCTCAGGTTGAGCAGCATGCTGTCATGCCCGGCGACCGGTACGACGCGGACGGATTGGATCAACGGAGAAGACATCAAGAAAGGGGTAGGGGTAGGGGCTTAAGCCTTAGGCTTGGTGCGGGCGAGGAAGACAAGGCCAGCGGCAAGGATCGAGCTGACGGCCAGGCCGTAGAGCCCGAATTGGACCGAGCCGGTGGCCTTCTCGAGGTGACCGAAGACCGTCGGAGCGACGAAGCCGCCGAGGTTGCCCAGTGAATTGATCAGCGCGATGACCGCGGCCGCGATACGGACGTCGAGGTAGCCTTGCGGGATCGGCCAGAAGAGCGAGGACGCGGACTTGAAGCCTAACGCGGCGAAGCAGATCGCGACGAACGCGAATACCGGTCCGCCGGTGGTGGACAGGAACATCCCCGTCGCGGCGATGACCAGGGCGCCCGCCACCCAGAGTTGCGGCCGCTTCCAGCGGGCGGCGCCCGCGGCGGCGAGATACATGCCGAGGATGGAGATGGTCCAAGGCACCGAGTTCAGGAAGCCGACCTGGAGGTCGGTCAGGTCGCCCATCTTCCGGATGATGTTGGGCAGCCAGAAGGTCGCGGCGTAGATCGTCAGCTGGATGGCGAAGTAGACGACGCAGAAGAGGATGATCTGCGGATCGCGGAGCAATCGGAAGATGCCGGGACGTTCGGTCTGGTTGGCCTCGCGCTCACGTTGCTCGGCTTCGATGGTCGTCTCCAGGGCCTGTTTTTCCTGCTCCGAGAGCCAGCGGGCGTCACGGGGGAGGGAATCCAGCCAGAACCAGGCGCCGACCCCGATGACGACGGAGAAGAGCCCTTCGACGAAGAGCATGCTCTGCCAGCCTTTCAGGCCGAGCAGCGAGGTCTTCATGAGCGCGCCTGACAAGGGGCCTGAAAGGATGGAGGCGATCGCTGATCCGCTCAGGAACAGAGCGATGGCCTTGCCCCGTTCGGCAGAGGGCAGCCAGCGGGTGAAATAATAGATGACACCCGGGAAGAAGCCGGCCTCGGCCGCGCCGAGGGCGAAACGGAGGGCGTAGAATTCATGCTCGTTCCGGGCGAAGGCCATCAGCGAGGCGACGACCCCCCAGGAGATGGTGATCCGCGTCAGCCAGGCGCGGGCGCCGAATATCTGCAGCAGGATGTTGGACGGGACCTCGAAGATCGCGTAACCGATGAAGAACAGCCCGGCGCCCAGGCCGTAGGCGGCGCTATCGAGTCCGAGGTCTGTCCTGAGGTGCTGCTGGATGAAGCCGACGTTCACCCGGTCCAGATAGTTCACGATGAACATCAGGATGAACAGCGGCAGGATACGCCGCTTCACCTTCGTGACGGCGTCGCTCAGGTGTCCGGCATGGTCGGAGGCGAACTCTTGCATGGCGAATTACTTGACGCCGGCTTTGGCGATGAGGGCGGCCAGTTGCTCGACTTCGGCCGGTTTGAGGTCGGTCAGCGGTGCGCGCACGGGGCCTGCGCCGTGGCCGACGACCGTGGCGCCGGCCTTGATGATGCTGACGGCGTAGCCGGCGCTCTTGTTGCGGATCTCGAGGTAGGGCAGGAAGAAGGTGTCCAGCAGACGGTTCTGCGTGGCGTGGTCGTCTTTCGCGACGGCATGGTAGAAGTCCATCGCGGTCTGCGGGATGAAGTTGAACACGGCGGACGAGTAGACCGGCACGCCCATGGCCTTATAGGCGGCGGCGTAGACTTCGGCGGTGGGCAGGCCGCCGAGGTAGCTGAAGCGGTCGCCCATGCGACGGCGGATGGAGACCATGAGCTCGATGTCGCCGAAGCCATCCTTGTAGCCGATGAGGTTCGGGTTGTCGGCGGCGAGCTTCTCGAGGTGGTGGGGCTGGAGGCGGCAGACGTTGCGGTTGTAGACGACGACGCCGATCTTCACCGACTTGCAGACCTGGTCGACGTGGGCGGCGACACCGTCCTGGTTGGTCTCGGTCAGGTAATGCGGCAGCAGCAGGACGCCCTTCGCTCCGAGGCGTTCGGCTTCCTGGGCATACTGGATGGCCACGCGGGTCGGGCCGCCGGCGCCGGCGAGGATCGGCACGAGGCCGTCGCAAGTGTCGACCGCGGTCTTGATGACGGAGGAATACTCCTTGGGCTCGAGCGAGAAGAATTCACCCGTGCCGCCGGCGGCGAAGAGCGCGGTCGCGCCGTAGGGCGCGAGCCACTGGAGGCGCTTGGCGTAGCTCGGGGCGTCGAAATCGCCGTCGGCCTTGAAGTCGGTGATCGGGAAGGAGAGCAGTCCGGAGGAGAGGACCTTCTGGAGTTCGAGGGGGGACATGGGACGAAAGAGGGGCAGGGGTCAGAGCGCGGCGTTGGAGCGGGTGCCGTTGACGAGGCGCGAGAGGCCGAGGGGATTGGCGTTCTGCAGTTCGGCCGGCAGGGCGGCGTCCGGATAGTTCTGGAAGCAGACCAGGCGCGTGAAGCGGTAGATGGCGTTGGAGCCGACGGAGGTCGTGCGGCCGTCGGACAGCGACGGATAGGGGCCGCCGTGCACGATGGCATGCGAGACTTCGACACCGGTGGGGAAGCCGTTGACCACCACGCGGCCGGCGACGGCCTCGAGGCGGGCGATGAGCGCAGGGTGTTGGGCGAGCTCGGCGTCGGTGCCGTGGACGGTCGCGGTCAGGTTACCGTGGAGCGCCCCAAGGACGGCGTCGACTTCACGCTGGTCGGAGCACCAGATCACGAGCGAGCTCGGGCCGAAGATCTCTTCCTGTAATGAGGAGTCGGCGACGAAGGTCTTGGCGTCGGTCGCGAACAGCGTGGCGACGGCACGGTTAGGCTGTCCGCTGGACTTGCCCTGGGCGACGACTTTGACTCCGGCCTGGGCGGCGCGGGCGGTCAGACCTTTCTGGTAAGCCTGGTGAATCCCGGCGGTGAGCATCACCCCGTCGGCGCAGTCGGCGAAGAGGGCCGCGAGCTTGCCGACGAAGGATTCCGCGGCGGCGGAGCGCGTCAGGACGATGAGCCCCGGCTGGGTGCAGAACTGACCGACGCCGAGGGTGCAGGAACCAAGGAGGCCGGTGGCGATGGCTTCGCCCCGGGCGGCGAGGGCTCCCTCGAGCAAGACGACGGGATTGACGCTGCTCATCTCAGCGTAGACCGGAATCGGCGTCGGGCGGCCGGCGGCGCTGTCCATGAGCGCGCGGCCACCGACGCGGGAGCCGGTGAAGCCGATGGCGCGGAGGGCCGGGTGCTTGGCCACCTGCTGGCCGATGACGCGGCCTTCGCCCATCAGGAGGGAGAAGGTCCCTTCAGGCAGCTTGTTCGCCTTGACGGCTTCGACGATCAGGCCGCCCATGATCTCGGCGGTGCCGACGTGGGCGTGGTGGGCCATCACGATGACCGGGCAGCCCGCGGCGAAGGCGGAGGCGGTGTCGCCGCCGGCGACGGAGTAGGCGAAGGGGAAGTTGCTCGCGCAGAAGACGGCGACAGGGCCGATCGGACGGAGAAGCGAACGGTGGTCGGGCTTGGGCAGCGGCTTGCGGTCCGGATTCGCGGTCTCGATGCGCGCATCGAGCCAGTCGCCTTTCTCGACGAGATCGGCGAAGAGGCGCAGCTGTCCCATCGTGCGACCGATCTCACCTTGGCAGCGGGCTTCGGGCAGGCCGGTTTCCTGGGTGGCGCGGGCGACGAGCGCGGGGGTCGCCGCCTCGATACGCGTGGCGATATCGCGGAGGAAGGCGGCCTTCTGCTTGCCTGAAAGCGCGGCGAGCGCCGGGGTGGCTTGGGCGGCCAGAGCGCAGGCCTTATCGGCCTCGGCGCCCGTGGCGGGGAAGAAGTCCGGCTCGATTGTGGTCGCCGTCGCAGGGTTGATGGCTCGGTAAGCGGCGGCGGTGGATTGGCCGCGGGCGAAACCGATGAACGAGTGGCCGAGGAGGGACGACATGGGAGAGGGGTAGGGCATAGGGGTGGCCTCGTCCGGAGGCAAACAAGATAGGCCGTGGGTTCGGGTTGCACGGCAGGGTATTCGGGTAAGCATACCGGGAATCTTGCCATGCGATTCGCCTTATTCAGCGGGCTGTTGATGACCCTGGTGCTCGGTGGAGCCGACCGACCCAATATCATCGTCATCTTGGCCGACGACCAAGGGTTCGGAGACTTTTCCGCTAACAATCCGCAAAGTAAGATCCCCACGCCGCATCTCGACGCGTTGGCCAAGGGTGGGGTCCGCTTCACTGACGGACATACGTCCTCAGGCGTCTGCACCCCGACCCGCTACAGCCTGCTGACCGGACGCTATCATTGGCGTACGCGCCTGCAGTCTGGCGTCCTCGGCGGTTTCTCGCCGCCGCTCATCGCCAAGGACCGCCTCACCATCGCCAGCCTGCTTAAGCAACAGGGCTATGCCACGGGTTGCTTCGGCAAATGGCATCTCGGCATGAGCTTCCCGATCGTCGGCGGAGGCTTCGCGGACGATGGCGGCGAATATTCGAAGACGCCGAAGAACGTAAGCGCGATTGATTTCGCCGGTGATATCGTCGGCGGGCCGGTCGACCATGGCTTCGACACCTTCTATGGGATCAGTGCTTCGCTCGACATGCCGCCCTTCGTCTGGATCAAGGACCGTCGCATGACCGAGATCCCGAGCGCGACCAAGACCTGGCTGCGGACCGGTCCCGCCGGCCCCAAGTTCGAGGCCGTCGACGTCATGCCTTCCGTCATCGACCACACCATCGGTTTCATCGAGGCGCAGCGGAAGGCCGATCCGGCCAAGCCTTTCTTCGCTTATGTCCCGTTGAACGCCCCGCACACGCCGATCGTCCCGACCAAGGAATTCGAAGGTTCCAGCGGCATCAGTCCCTACGCTGACTTCGTCAGGCAGGTCGACCATGACGTCGGTCGTCTGCTGGCTTCGCTCGATAAGCAGGGCTTGGCCGAGAACACGCTCGTCATCTTCACCTCGGATAACGGCTGCTCGACGGCGGCCAACATCCCCGAGCTCCGGAAGGCCGGCCATGAGCCGAGCTATGTCTATCGCGGCAACAAGGCCGACCTCTACGAAGGCGGCCATCGCGTGCCGTTCGTCGTCCGGTGGCCGGCCAAGGTGAAGCCCGGCGTCTCGTCCGCCCTTGTCGGCCAGATCGACTTCCTGGCGACCTTCGCTGAGATCGCCGGCGCGGCCGTGCCGGCGGCGATGGCCGAGGATAGCGTGAGTTTCCTTCCGGTGCTGCGCGGTGAAAAGACCGAGGTCCGTCAAGGGATCGTGAGTCAATCCATCAACGGTAGCTTCGCGATCCGCGAAGGACAGTGGAAGCTTTGCCTCAGCGCTGGTTCGGGTGGTTGGAGCTCGCCCCGGCCGGGTCCGGAAGAAGCGGGACTGCCTGCGGTGCAGCTTTACGACCTGTCGAAAGATCCCGGTGAGAGGAACAACCTGCAGGCTGAATTCCCCGAACGTGTCGCGGCGATGAAGGCCGAGCTCGAGAAGATCATCGCCCGTGGTCGCAGCACGCCCGGTGCTGACCTCGCGAACGACGTCCCCGTGCAGCTCATCAAGAAAAGCCCCTCCGGCAAAGCCAAGGGCAAGAAGTGATCAGTCGGCCAGCTGCGCGATCAGCTTGAGCGTCTCGAGCGGCGCCTTGTGCGTCTTCGCGGCGTTGTGCAGACCTGGAGGCAGCATCTCGATGGCCATGGCCTTCAGTTCCTCGAGGCGGGCGCAGAGTTTGTCGAGGCAGGCGTCGGCTTCCTTTTCGTCGGCCCAGACGTCGTAGATGGTCACCATCTCGCCGGGCTTGTCGCCGTCGATCTCGCCTTCGCCGACTTCGTAGTCGCAGTCGAGCAGTTCGTCCCAGAAGTTCGCGTCGAGATCGAGGGCGTCCTCGAGCTCGTAGAGGCGGATGCCGCTCATCCATTCGTTGAGGAGCGCGAACGCCTCGCGGTGGGCTGGGAGGACTTCGGTGAAGGTGTCCCGGATGCCGACCGCGATGAGCGTCAGGCCGTCGACGGTGTCACCCAGCTGCGGGCCGTCGAAGGGAGGAGTCGGTTCGGAGGACATGCGGAAAAGGGATGAGGGGTGGGGCCGCAAGCGCCAGCCAAATAGTGGCGGCGGACAGGGGTCAGGCCTGGATTTCGGCGAGGAGCTTCTCGAGTCCCCGGCCATAGCGCACATAGGAGTCGAACCGTTCCTTGGGGGATGCTTTCGTGCCTTCGCCAAGGTGGACGATGCTGGCGACATGGGGCTCGATCGAGACCCCGGCCTGGTAGCCCTTGCGGATGAGGTCGGTGAGGATCTCCCGCACGAGGGCGTCGCCCTCGCCGGCGTAAGTGAAAGCGCTGCTCTTCCCGCCGGTCGGATCACGTCGGCAGTCCTTGATGTGGACGTATTCCACATAAGGCAGGATCTCGCGGTAGAAGGGCATCGTCTCCTGGCCGTAGGAGACCGTGTTGCCGATGTCGAAGAGGTAGCGGACGTTCGGGTGGTCGACGCTTTCGATGAATCGCCGGGCGTGCGTTCCGGAGAGACCTCCCCAGCCTTCGCAGTTCTCATGCAGCAGCACGATGCCGCCGTCGGCGGCGAGCTTGGCCATCTCCTTGTAGCGGCGGACTCCTTCGTCGCGCCAGGTATCCTCGGAGACGTCGCCGCGGACCCAGCTCATCGTGCGGACGAATTTCGTGCGGGTGCGTCGCATGCGCGGGATGAGCACCTTGAGGTCGGCGAGGTCGGTGGCGAAGTCGCCCGTGATGGGGCGGCTCCAGTTGCCGATGGCGGAGGCGTAGCTGCTGACGCGCATCCCGGCGGCTTCGAGCTTGTCAACGGCCGCCTTGAATTCGTCGTCGGTGACGGCGGGGCCGGAGAACTGTTTGCCGTGGAGCAGGCGCAGTTCGATGGCCGACCAGCCGAGAGCCTTGTGCGCGGCGATCTGGCCGTCGAGGTCGTCGGCGGCTTCGTCGGCGAGGCCCGAGAGGGGGAAGGGGGCGGTGAACATGGCGGTAGATGCCAAGATGGGGGATGACGGATGAAAGATGAAGGATGAATTGAACCGGGGCAGGGGGATGGGCTTGCGGGAGAGCGGAGATGGGCGGATAAGTTCGTCATGAGATTCGCCCCGATCTTGCTTTGCTGGTCCCTCCTGTGCGTGGCCGCCGAGCCGGCTCGGAAGCTCAAGGTCTTCATCCTGGCGGGGCAGTCCAACATGGAAGGCCAGGCGGTCGTCGACCTGGCCGGGCGTGACTACAACGAAGGGAAGGGCACCTTGGTCGAAGTGATGGCCCGCCCGGGTGATGCCGGACGCTATGCCCACCTGCGAGACAAGGATGGCAAGTGGGTCGTGCGTCAGGACGTCTGGGTCCGCTATCAGCGGGAGAAGCAGCCGCTCCTGCTCGGGGGACTGTCTGTCGGCTACGCCGTCTATGGCGGCAAGCACCACTTCGGTCCGGAGTTCCAGTTCGGCCATGTGGTCGGCGATGCTTATCGCGATCAGGTCCTGCTCATCAAGGCCGCCTGGGGAGGCAAGAGCCTGTACCGTGATTTCCGTCCGCCGAGCGCCGGCGGCAAGGTCGGCCCATATTATCTCAAGATCGTCGCCGAAGTCCGTGAGGCCTTGGCTAACCTCAAGAGGGATTTCCCGGCATACGACGGCGCGACGGTCGAGCTGGCAGGCTTCGTCTGGTATCAGGGCTGGAACGACGGCGTGAATCCGAAGACCGCTGTCCCGGAGTACGAGCAGAACCTGACGCACCTGATTCATGACGTCCGTAAGGAGTTCGGCGTGCCGAGGCTTCCTGTGATCGTCGGCGAACTGACGGGCGCTTGGGTCGAC
>Ga0222712_10003348_pt1 | contig 17539 bp, 11 predicted proteins | sample C33_657DmetaG_FD_165043 | JGI IMG/M metagenome (GOLD analysis project Ga0222712, IMG submission 165043) | Estuarine water microbial communities from San Francisco Bay, California, United States - C33_657D | ecosystem: Environmental > Aquatic > Marine > Unclassified | place: USA: California...
CATTTGGGGCGACCCCAGACCTGATGTCTGTTCAAACGGCTTCGTCTCAATGGAAGATCAAAAAGACCGAGACTGCAGTTACTGTATCGATCGATTTCGCCGCCAAGCTAGTTCCTCCGGCGGGTTTCGATGAGGCACCAGCGCCTTATCAAATCATCTACCCGGTGAACCTGAGCCTCTTCGGAACCGATAACCTCGGTGCCAGAGCTACCGCTCGTTACCTATTGCGTCAAGACTCGCAGGGTTCGCTAACTTTGGTTTCCTCGCTGCCGGTATCGGTGAGGGCAGAGGCGTTGGCTTTCATTTCAAAGGGCTTGCCTACGCCTACGGTTGCTCCTGAGCAAGAGTAGACCGCCACAACATGCCAAAAAGGGTATGCAGCAGCTTGGAAGTTTGAGACAAAGTTAGACTGAGGTAATGCTTCAGAAGCTAACCAGTGGTATCGATAGGCCCCTTGTAATTGTGGCTAGAGGCGACTGCACCTCTAGGCGTGCCCTTGCGCTGAATGCCGATTTGTTCGACAAGGCCCCTGCCCTTCGCCAAAGCCAAAAATCGACTTTTGCGCAATTGTTAGACACTCTGAACGGCTACTCACTAACCGAGGAGTTTTTGAACTCCATTTCTGAAGTTGCCGACATGCCTCGCACTTTGGCAAGTTACTACCTTGGGCAAGCAAACAGGGAGGTTCTCAACTGCGCAGACGCCGACTTGCTCATGCTCGATTCCTACGCCGACATGAATTTCAGCGTCTGGCGAAACCGTGCCGGGGGGCCGCAATTTTGGATTCACCCAAAACATCTGAAAGACCGCGCCTCGTTCTTAGAACAGCACGAGGAACTTGGTCGAAGCACTCTCGCCGAATCGGTGGCGCAAGCCAGTGAGTTTGTGACGCGCATCCGTGAAATTGCACCGGAATTACCTGTTCTTTTTCTCAACCAACAGGTTGACTACTACCCCAAACTTGAAGACCGCCAAGCCGAGTTCTACCAGCTCGGCGCTCTGGTAGCCGAGCAAGTGCCGCAGGTTTTCTTTGGCGGTGCGCTCGACTACGACAAGCTCATCCCGGCCGACTTAGGCTCATGCGGCCCAGGCAACACGTTGCATTTTCAGGGCGACACTTATCGAGTCATGCTTCAGGAGGCCCTTCGCCAAGGTCTCGGTGACGCCATTGAGCGCCGTATCGAGTTCAAGAAGACCTTGCCAGATGCCGACTTGAGCCAAGGCTCAGTTGATGTGCCGAAGCCCGAGGCGCAGGGCGCGGCGGAACCGTCTGCAGAATTGCGTTCGGCACCATGCAAATTCGCAGATCTGCTCATCACAGAAATCGTCGAACCAGACTTTCAATACTCTCCCGAGGCCGGTTGCACCGAAGAGTGCCTAAAGATTGTTCAATCTGCGGCCACACCCTTCGAGAATTACTTTTATCAGGCTCATCGACGCGAAGAACAGATTGAGCCACCTAGGTTCACCCCGATGATGATTGACCTCGAAACGGTTGGCGATTTCACCGAATGGATCTACTCGCGACCAGCAACCTACCGACACCAGTATCAGAAGAGCGAACGAGCCGGATATAAATTTGAGCGGATGCACGCCAAAAACCACACGGTCGACTTCCACGAAATCAACACATCAAAAGATGTCCGATCGGGAGGTCAAATCAGAGCTAACTTGACCAAGTCCATCGAAGAACTTGGTGGTTTACCGTCTGCGTGGATCGATCCTGTGTTGCCAAAGTGTGATCGGCACTGGAGGCAACTTTTCGGGGCGTTTGCCGAAGTCGCCGACTATCGTCAGGGCGATCTGGTTGTCGGAAAGCGACTGCTCGCCTATCTTTCGGTGGTGCGCTTTGGCGAATATGTAACCTACACACAAATCATGGGTCACGCCGATCACCTTGCCGAAGGTGTGGTCAACTTTATTGTTCAGAAGTTCCTAGAACTAGCTAAAACCGAACCGTGGGGCACTGCTTCTGGTTTGCGCTACGTCATGTATGGCGGTGCGCAGAACGGCGGTGAGGGCCTTTACAACTTCAAACGCCGCTCAGGCATGACCCCTTACATCGTAAGTGTGCCATTCCAGCCGGGTTACTCGGCCTAGGTCGCTCTAGAACAGGCGAAAGCTCCAACCGGCTTCCTGAGCAGGCTTCAGGGCGTCTAAGACACGCTCGTCCATGGCTAGAAGGGTTGTCGGCTGCGTGCCTAGCGTGCTCACACAGTTTCTCAAGATTTGCCGTAGCTGGGCCACATCGCCCTCAGTTTCGAAAAGCACCTCAATGACTTTCGATTCAAACGGTGTCATGAGATTGTATTTTTCGAACAAGCAGGATGCTGTGATAATCGTTCGCTCCGAACGCAGCTTGAGCTCCTGGCCAAATTCCTCGTGTAGCAAACGAACGCTAACCAAGTTTTCGTCAATTGCTCCATGTATGAACCGTTGCGATTCTGTTGCTGTTGGGAAGCGCGGGTTTGCCATGTGCACGTAACCGCTGCCAGCAGGCAATAGCTGTCTACCCTCGAGAGCCTTGAGCAGATATCCATTCCCATAATCACTTAGGTCGTCGACAAACACCAACGGCAGTGGTTCAGTCGGTTTCGCCAGCCCCAGAGATTCGTGCGGTGCCCGAAATCTTCGAGCGGTGCGCGGATCGAGCCGAAGCGCGTCGGGATTAGCTTCGCAAGCCGCGTGCCATTCCATGAAAAGCCTTCGATAGAGTTTGCGGGCGCCCTTTAGTCGGTCACTCAGACCGCCGGCGGTTAGCGAAGTGTCGACCGATCGAACCAGGCTGAGAACGCCAGAGTCTAGGTGGTCAATCGCGTCGGCTCCAAACACCGCTTCGATTCGGTTGATGAACTCGGAGTCAGCCCCGAAACGCACTGGGTCCCAGAATCCCAAAGCAGAGGCTACCTCGGCGCGACGAAACATCAGTGAGCTGTAGTTGAGCCTCATGGCTTTGCCCGCGCTGGTGAGAATCTGAAGGTTTGTCGGATTCACGCGCACAGCTTGCGAGGTATTGGCGAGAACATCCGGCCTGTTGAGCAGACCCGACACTTGGCGTTCGATTTTTCGCGGATGTGACCAGTCATCAGCGTCGTGTACCGTAACAAAAACACCACTGCTGTTGCTCAGGGCAAGGTTTCTAGCCACATAAGGGCCAGCGTTGACAGCGTTTTGCAAAACCTTTACCCTCGGATGCTTCGCCGCAAACTTTTTGGCCACCTCGAAGGTGTTATCGGTGCTCTGGTCATCAGCAATGACAATTTCAAGATTTTTCCAAGTTTGCTGCAGCAACGAATTGATGGCTGTGGGTAACCAAGCTTGGCTGTTGTAGGCAGGCACCAGCACAGAAACCAGTGGTCCGTCTTCAACGTACTCCTGAGCATCAATCTCGCAATGCAGAAGGTCAAAACTGTCTTTGTCCGCTTCGAAAAATGAAACTGGCTCAAGATTGTCTAAGGCAAGAGCTGCGTTCAGCCAGGCAATCTGCACCGCACCGCGGTAGCGGCCGTCCTGCTGCAAAACCTGAACAGCGCGCCCCACCTGGTTGCCCAAAATCAGAAAATCATCGCGATCGCGGGTGGCACCAGATGCAGCGTCTAGCAGTAATTCAATACCCCCGGCACGAAAGAATTCGTTTGCCTTGGCTCGGGCAACTGGTTTGCCACTCTTGCCCTCAGCATCGGCAAGCCTAGCCTTCAACAAGTTGTAGTGACTTTCAAAAATCTCATACCAAGGCTCAATTTTTTGCGCCTTAGCCCACCTAGTCAGAATAACCAACGCCACACGACGGGATGCTGACTGCGCCGTCGGCCCGTAGGCTTCAGCGAGAAGGTCTTTCAGTGCGAGAGCTCGATAGCCTGCGTTCAGTTGCGTGCGGCATGCGGCTAGCTTTTCAATAGTGTCGGCTAACTGCAGCAAGCTCTGTAATCTTGCGGTCTGCTGTGCGGTGTATTTCTGGGTTTGCTCGAGACGCGTTAGTAGCGCATCAAGCTTTGATTCCTGAGTCTTCAACCCTTCAAGGGATGTTTCATAAAGCACCCAGGTTTCGCTCTGAAGCGTTTTCAACCTGAACTGGGCCCTTGCGACTCTCCTTTGCAGAACCTCTAGGTCGTCCTCTCGCCTCGCGCACCGCTGCAGCAGGGGAATGGTTGCCCCGCGATGGATGTGCCCGCCCTCGTTCGAAATCAGTCGCTGAAGTTCAACCAACTCGGACTCGTCTTGAGCCGAGCTCTGTCGGGCATCGTGAAGGCTTTCTGCGATGTTGGTGATCTCGGTAATGGTCGCGTCGAAAGATGCATTTAGGTGCTCTTGGCTGATGTTTGGGTAGTCATACTCATTCTTGGCAGCGGCAACAAGCCTTGAAAGAGCGGATCCGCTTGATGCTTTCTTACCCGCTGTCATTTGGCGGCTCCGATGGTCTCTAGAACTACTCTGGCTTTCGCAACATCCGAGCTCGATGGCTCAGACGTGTTTAGGTTAGCTGCGAACGCGTGTACCTGGTCTGCAGCGATTTCGCTGACCGGCGAGTAGTCAAGGCCTAGCCAGATGTCGTTCCAAAGTCTTGCCCTGCGCACATTCATTTGCTTCGAGAGGCTCGGCAAGCGAACGAGGCTTTCAATCAGTTCGCTTCTAGATGAACGAGGCGAAACCTCCTCGTTCCAAGCAAAACCCTTGCGCTCGCGGTGCGACGCCGCAAGTTCACCGGCATCTATTGCCAACAGAGGCGCTTGCCGTCTTTGCGCGAGAGCCGCCAGGTCTTGAGTTTCGGTTGCTGGCGCAAGCTCACTCGGTCTGATTTTTAGAAAGCGCTGATCGAACACCACTTGGTTAACCTCGAGCGAAGAAACCAAGACTGGTCCCGAAAAATCTGCTGCCAATGGGGCGTCGGGGTTTAAGAACTGCTTCAGATGCGCGTATCCGGCGATGCAGTTTCCGCCGTGTGCGAAAAGCTGGGCCTTTAGGTCCCGTTGCTGGTCAAGGCTCCTAGAGTCACCGGCCGTAAGCGGAAAGACGAATCCCTTCGCGCAATGCTGCAAAAGTGACCAGCGGGTTTGAAATTGTTCGCTGAACCCAACTACCTTGAACTTTTTTGCCAACCTTGGTTCTTCGGTTGTCGCACACCAGAGCACAACAACGTAGTCAAAATCGGTTGTGAGGTTTGGCAAAGATGCCGTGAAAGCTTCGGTTGTGGCGTCGGTCACTTCGATCAGCGCAAAGTTAGGTGCGCGTTTGACCAAGCCGCGACGTTGAAGCACCTTGCCCATCAGATCGATGGCGAACGCCTTCCAGGGCGCACGCTTATGACTTGATATTTTTCCCACCATGACAGTTTAGTGAAACGCTGGTGACTAAAACTTTGACAGCTGGCAAAGCGGAGGTGAAGTAATCAAGATTTAAGACGGCAGGCTCGAACACTGAACGGTGAAGCCAGCAACTTTCGCATGGGATGTCGACTTTTTTGCGGTTATTGTGGTGTGAGAGAAGGTTTTTGAAACTCCGGATAAGACCAGGTTGGGTGCAGATTTGCGTTCTACATTGCGACGTATTGCCAGTTCGCCACTAGGGCTACCACTGCGCACCATGCTGCGAAGCAACGCCCAAGTCGACACCGTTTTTGTTGGATTAGCCAGCATGCCGTCGCGTCAAGAATCTTTGCGCCAGGTGGTTGAAGCTCTACTGCCGCAGGTAAGCGAAATGGGCGTTTACCTAAACAACTACGAAGTCGTACCCGAATTCTTGAAGCACCCGAAAATACGAGTGGCCCGATCACAGAAATACGGGGATGTTCGTGACAACGGCAAGTTTTTCTTTTTAGACAAAACCAGCGCCACTTTTTATGCAACGGTTGATGATGACATTTACTACCCAGAGAATTACATTGACGAACTAGTGCGGGTCACAAAGTTGTTAGGTGCGACCAACGCGGTCGGCGTACACGCCGCCTTGTACCCCAAGCCAGTCAAGCGATTGCTATCGAGTCGCCAGCTTAGGCACTTCTCACATGCGTCTGCGGCACTGACTCCAGCAGACATGCTCGGCACCGGAACACTGCTTTTCAACCGCAAGTATTGGCAACTCAGCTACTCAGAGATTGGCAAACCTGGCATGGCAGACGTCTGGTTCGCAGTTGCAGCGGCAAAGCGTGGTTTTGGGCTCTGGTCGATTGCCAGGGAAGAGAACTGGATGCACGCCCTCGAACAAGAAGAGGAGTCGAACCTGTTTCGAGAGGGTAAGCAAAATGACTCGGTGCAGGTTGCTGCATTGACCGCCGCGAGGATTGGTTCGACCAGAGAAGAACTTCTCGAGAGAATCGTTCGCAATCCCGCCGCGAGTCGAGACTTTTCGCTAGATACGGCAACCTCGTTGGGGTTTGCCGCAGAACGACTTGGTCTCCCTATTATTCAGTTATCGAGACTTAGGTTCTTTTCGAGTGCGTTTGTGGCCCACAAGCGTGAAACAAACGTTGCAGCGACCTTTGCTCCAGGAGTCACCCACGCCGAATATGTTGAACAGCTTCTGCAGCGCGCCGCCGGCATCAGAGATGCGGCCCAGTTAAGTTTTGAGAACGCCTATTTTGAAGCGCTCTGCGGGGTTGATGAGAAAGATCTTGCAGAGTATCAGCTGCGTGACAAGCACTACCTGGCTACGCGATTTACGCAGTAGTCACAGCTAGGTAAATCACCTCTAAAGGCGCTCTACCTTCTCGCCTCTGGTGACACCTCGGGTATCAAAGAAAAAGTTTGAGCGATCAACCAAATCGTTTATGTCGTATGCCGTGTGAGCTTGAAGAAGCACAACCACATCGCTAGCTGAAGTTGCAGCGTGTAGATCGGCTTCGCCGCTAACGGTGTGGTCACCGATTCTCATCGAGGTGATCATCGGGTCGTGAAACGCGACTCGCGCACCTTCTTGATGCAGAATCTCAAAAATCTCGAGGCTCGGTGACTCGCGCAGGTCGGCGATGTCTGGTTTGTATGCCATTCCGAGAAGTAACACCTTCGATCCCTGAAGGGGCTTACCCTCGCGGTTAAGAATTCGCTGCACGCGAGAGACCACATAGCGCGGCATCCCGTTGTTTATGTCCATAGCGGTCTCGATGAATCTGAAGTCTACGCCGAGCCTCTTCTTCACCTCATAGCTGAGGTAGGCCGGGTCAACCGGGATGCAGTGCCCTCCTACACCAGGCCCAGGATAGAAAGCCTGAAAACCGTATGGCTTGGTAGAAGCGGCGCGGATGACGTCCCAGATGTCAATCTCAAGGTCGTGGCAAAACATGGCGAGCTCATTGACCAAAGCGATGTTTACATGGCGGTAGGTGTTTTCAAGCAGCTTCGCTGCCTCGGCCTCTTTTGTACCTCGAGTGAGATGAATCTCTGAAACAAACCGTCGGTAGAAGGCCGAAGCGGCATCGCCCGATTTCTCACTTTCACCACCGACAACCTTGGGCGTGTTCCTTATGTTGAAACGGGCGTTACCCGGGTCGATGCGCTCTGGAGAGAAAGCCAGCAAAAAATCTTCGTCAATTGTTCTACCCTGCGCTTCAAGCAGCGGCCGGAGCAGGTTCTTGGTGGTGCCCGGATAGGTCGTAGATTCTAGAATCACGAGTGCTTCAGGTTTGAGATTCTCAGATACCAGAGTTGAAGCATTTTCTACGTAAGTAAGGTCGGGTGCACCAGATGCCTGCAATGGGGTGGGAACGCAGATGACCACAACATCGGCAAGAGCGAGGTCTGACGGCGATGACGTTGCTCGGTACCCGGCAGCGATCATGCGACCTAGGGCTTCGTCACTAATGTCATCAATGTGAGAAACACCGGCGTTGAGCCTACCCACTAATGCTTCATTTACGTCGAAGCCCAAAACACTGTCGCCAACCTCGGTGAGTGCCTCGGCGAGCGGGAGGCCCACGTAGCCCTGCCCCAAGATTGCGGTTATCGTCATCTCACCATGTTAGCGAAACAAAATGTACAAAATAGTACCTAATTGTGCCTAGGCTTGAGGGGTGACGGAGCTTGCCAAAATTCGATCCTCGGTAGCGAGAACCAAGAAAACGCTTGGCGATATCAAAGTTCTCGCCCAAGATCTCGATAAAAAGGCCCGCAAACTAGAAGGCAAGCTAGTCGAGATTCGCGAAGAGTTTCAAAACTCTCGGGGTCAAAAGATTCGTGGCGAAGTTAGTCGCACAACTATCCAGGCAAGCAAGCTAAGCCTTTCGATTGAGCACCTTCAGATTCGCTGCGATCGCTTGATTCACAAATGCCGAAACCTTGAGCTCGATAGGGTGCACTCCCTTGGTCTGGTTTCTAGACTTGCCTCCAACGACATCGCCCAAGAGTTGGCCGACCTTCGGGCTGAAGCTCTCGAGATCAAAAGAAAATCGGCTCCGCATCTAAAGGCCACGAAGACTTGGGTACCCGAATTAGAAAAATTCAGTACGAACGCAAACTGGAGTTATCGAATTTATCTGGCGATAGACCGATTGCGCAGTGGCTTTGATGAGCGAGGCCTTCGAGACCTACTTGAACTGGTTTATGGTCCAGACTCGCCGCCAGACCACCGCAGGCGCGCCCTCGCTGAGCTTCTCTCTTGGGGGCACACGGCAAACGATGCCGAAATCATAGAACTAGCGTCAGCTCACATGAAGGCCTACTGGACTTCACCTGACCGGTATTCGGCAAATGACCGTGAATTGGTTTTGCGGCTTGAGGGGCTGAGGCAGACCGTAGATTTTGCATCCACTGACTCGTTCTTGGCACTTCTAGATGCAAGCCGCCGAAAGACTGAAGACGCCCTTTTGGCCGCGGCCAACATGGTTTCGGGCGCCAAGCTTTCATCAATTCCAGAATTTGGACAGCAACTTCAACTTCAGTGGATAAATGCCGCTCTTGCTCTCAGAAACCTAGAGCCGGTGCAACTCAACGCAGACCTTGGGCAAGAGTTTTTCGATCAACTCGACTGTGAAATGCCAGAGCACGCTTCGATTGAATCGGCAATAAAGGTTTCGGTGATAGTGCCTGCCTTCAACAGCGCGGCCTGGCTGCCAACAGCTGTTCGGGGTTTGTTGAAGCAATCTTGGCGCAACCTCGAGGTGATCATCATTGATGATTGCTCGAGCGACGAAACTCTGGCTGTGGCTAACTCTCTCGCGACCCAAGACCCTCGCATAAGAGTGATTTCTAACAAGGTAAACCAAGGGGCTTACGCTTCGCGCAACTACGGACTGCAGTTTGCTCGAGGACATGTGATAACAGTTCACGACGCCGATGACTGGTCGCACCCGCGCAAAATTGAACGCCAGATGCTGGCGCTACAGGCGCAAGACAACACTGTTGCCAACATGAGCAAATCCGTGCGCGTCGACCCAGGAAGCTTGAATTTCTTCGCACAGTACGGGCGCGAAATCTTGCGACAAAACTCCTCTTCACTGCTTTTCAAGCGCAACCCGGTATTCACCGAACTCGGCTACTGGGATGAAGTCAAGTTCGGGGCAGACACCGAATACCATCACCGAATCAATGCAAAATTTGGGCTTGGCTCGGCGCCGACAATCAACTCCGGCCTGCTCAGTTTCACCAGGTTCCACATCGAGTCGCTCACCGGCGGTGGCAAAAACTCTACCGTGCGAGGCATCATCGGTGCTCGACGCGACTATGTGCGCAAGTTCAGCGACTGGCATGATCAAATGAAGTTGGTTGAAGGCGGGCTCTACCTAAAACGCGCCACCAAGAAGCGCCCTTTCGCAATTCCGACCTCATCAGCCGATTCTGAGCAGATACTGTTTTTTGACTTTGTTGTAGTTTCAAACCTTGCCATACAGACACCGTGGCTCGAATTGGTGTTCAAGAAGGCGAAAGCCAAGACCAAGAGCACTGGCGCGGTAGCCTTCGTGCATGTTCCTTCGGTTATCAAACCACTATCACAACCGAGCGTTGAGCTCGAAGAGCTTCTGGCTAAGGGGCAAGTCACCCGCCTAGATCGAGAACACGAGGCCGGATGCACGTCGCTGGTGATTCACTCAGACGCATTGCAGGCGCGCAATGAGTTGCTGCCAGATCTGCGCCCAAAATCGGTAACTCTGGTGTTCGGTTTGCAAGAATCTGAATCACAGTTGGTGGCGGCTCTGCAGTTGGCCAACGATTATTTTGCAAAGAAACCTCGACTAATGGCAGATTCGCTTGAATCACAGGCAGCGCTAAGGGACTTCGGTTTGGGCGAAGTGCCCATTTGGAAGAGCTTCTAGTCGTCTTTCTGGCGAACAAGCCGAATCATTAGTAAATCTTGAGAATCCTTGCATTTGCTATGCCGCGACACCAAAAGGATGTTGCAATTAAGACATCGCATTGTGCAGATTAGGTAAGGGGCTAGAAAGTGGACGTCGTCTTTGTCTTTCTCGATTCCGGCACCCAAAATCTTTATCAATTGCGCCAGTGGATACAGCCCCTTCAACGACTGAGCAAAATCTATTCCGTCGGGGTTTTGTACACATCAAACTTCGCTGACGAAGAGCTTTGGGGCAGCGGTCTTCAAGCGTTTCGAGTTGATGGGCAAGAGGGCATCGCCGAATTTTTGAAAAACCAGAAGCCTAAAATTTTGCTTTACCCAAATCAGAATGCCAAAAACTTCTTTGCACTTCGTAACCGTTACGGGCTGCATGTTTGGGTTTCTCACGGGGAATCTGACAAGGCCTACATGTTTCAGAACACCCTCAAGCGCTATGACTATTACTTCGCTGCCGGCCAAGCTGCCGTCGATAGGGTCGCTCGCAACATTCAAAACTACAACCCAGCCCGCATCAAGCTGATCGGCCGCCCGCAGATTAAAGACGTGCTTCCCGTGCCCTCCAACTATGAGAAGGCTGCGGCTGACGTCAAAACAGCGCTTTATGCTCCCACCTGGGAGGGTGTGACTAGAGCAACTCGCTACAGCTCCTTAGACTCCCACGGGGTTGAGATAGTCGAGAGGCTGATTTCGCTGGGCTACCAGGTCGTTTACCGACCGCATCCGCTGTCTGGTAGTAGAGACGCCAAAATCGCCGAGGCAGATGCGAGCATCCGTGCGCTGCTCAAGGCTCACAACGAAAGCAAGGCCTCAAAAGTTCGGCACTATGTTGACAACTCGACCTTTGGTTGGCAGCTCAACGAGTTAGACCTGATGATCACGGATGTCTCGGCAGTGGCCTATGACTGGCTCGTGACTGGAAAACCCCTGTTGATCACCAAGCCGAGTGACTCGAAGGCCCTGGTGGCTGATGTCGCCATGTTCGCATCGCTCGAACCCTTGGCTGCCGATTCATTGCACGAACTCGAAAAGCACATCGCGCGCGCAACGAAGTTGGCCACGGCTAAGGCCGGCGAACTACAAAGGCTGCGCGAATATCATTACGGAAAGCCTAGGCAAGACGAAGACGCCGCTTTTGTAGAGGCGATCGAGCAAACTTTGCAAAGCCACAGCCGCCACGTCGCCTCAAAGCAACTCAGCGAGCCCGGATTGTTCGCCTCACGTGGCTCGAAGCTCAGGCTGCTTCGTTATGTGAACTTTTTGCTTCGTGAGGGTGCAAAGCTATTGGGTGTCTGGGTGCCAACCAAAGTGAGCGTTCCAGGTAAGGCTGAGTCCACTGTTGTTTTCACCCACTTTTCTGACCCGTTCAATGGTGCTTCTGTTCGCTCGGCAGCAAGAGAACTTCTCGGATGGGCTACTGAAGCTTCGGCCAGGCAAGTGACTCTGGCGACGAACCAAATATCCGCTTACCTTTACTTCAGGCTGTTCTTTGCGGCTAAACGATTGACTACCGGTGTGCGAATTGAGTTGAGGCTGGTGCCGGCGACTACCGCGGGTGACTGCGAGGTTTTGCTCAAACGCTTCTCACCCAACAGGGTTTTCTACTTGAAGCACCACCCGATGAATTTGATGATGTTGCGTTCAAACGGAACAACCCACGCCCTATTTGCGCCAGAGTCTGACCCACTTTTTGAACCCGGGCACTCGGTGGTCATGTATGACGAGATTTACTCGAGATCAAAAGTTGTGATGTCGCTGGTTGACACGATTCCCGAGGTTTCGAGACCTCGCCTTGTAAACCTGTCAAGCGCTATGGCATCTGGCGCAAGCATAGACTTGACTTGATTGATATGAAGTCGATGCAGAAAATTGCGGCCATTATTGGCGGAACGCCTCTTGAGCGTTTTGTTTTGCAGGCCCTTTTCAGCATGGCTAAACCGGGTAAAAAAGAGCAGCAGGTTTCGGGCCCAGAGTGGGTCAATCAGCGAATCCACCCAGACGAACATAAAGGCCAACTCAAACTGAGAAGCCGCCTACTTGGCTTCGAGGGCGCTTTTGCGGTTCCGGTTAGCTATTGGCAAGTTGCTCCCGTTGGCGTGAGATCAAGTGACCTCGGCAAATTTCTCGAATGGGTTGACCAGCATGCCGAGTTCGAGTTGGTCACCTTGGGGCACAGTATGTTGCGAGGGTCCCTTGCGTCTCGCGGGGACCGAAAACGCATAAAGCAGGGTAAAGAGTTTGCTTATGTCGGCTACAAGAATGCGACTAGCAAAACACTCGTGCCCATCGAGGTTTGGCGCAAGACGCCAAAAGGTAACTTTGCCTCGTCAGGCTGGAACGGTTCAGTCAGTGAACTCGGACCGCTAACTGCAGATGCCTCGCTGCTTAGCCTCGATCAAAACCTCGCGCAACGGAGCATTCACGATGTGCCTTTTGCGGTTGATGCGGTTTACCTCTGGGTAGACGGTTCAGACCCCAAATGGCTGGCAAAGAAGCGCAAGTTCTCGTCCGAAGCTGACTCACATGGCACTTCAGACAGCCGGTTCACCAGTAGAAACGAACTTTATTTTTCAATCGCTACGTTGCTGAAAAATGCACCGTGGATGAACCGCATCTGGCTGGTTACCGATGGCCAGACCCCCGATTTGGGTGACCTCGCCGACCGCGTCACGGTGGTCGACCACAAAAAGTTCATTCCAAAAGAGTTTTTGCCTACCTTCAACTCTCATGTGATCACTTCTCACCTTCATCGAATCAAAGGGCTTGCCGAAAATTTCCTCTATCTGAACGACGACATTCTCTTCGGCCGCCCGCTAATTCCTTCGGCTTGGTTCGATTCGCACGGCCGGTGTCTCATCAGATACACAAGAACCACTTTGCCCGGGTTCTCGGTGGGGGACGCCGATGTGATTCACCTGGCTCGTCAGCACACCGTACAGACTGCAATTTCTGCGGGTTTGCAAATCTCGATGCGCAGCATTCAGCATGGCCCGCATCCGATGCGCAAATCGACCATGGAGCAAATGTGGAATCGATTCGACGATGAGCTGACGGCAACGAGCAGAAATCGATTTAGAACTCAGGCTGACCTCGTTCCGGAGTGGCTACACAATTTCTTGGCTTACAGCACCGGCGATGCGGTCATGGGTGGAAAACTTACCTACTCATACATAGTGCTCAACGCCAAGTCTTCTTTGGCAAAGATCCTCAACCTCGCTCTGCGCCGACCACCATCGGTGGTCTGCCTGAATGACGTTTCTGAGATTGCTGAAAGTGATCGAGCATCCGAGCAGATTACTGAGTATCGCCTGACGAAAATCGCTGCTCTGCTATTGAAGGCCTGACCCGTGCAAAACTTAGATGTGACTAAGCAAACGTCCCTTTCTCGAACCATCATCGGCCTTGCTACTGTGCTTGGTCTGGCTGCATCTGCACTTGGCTTGGTGTCACCCGCGTCTGCTAAAAGTTTTGATGCGAAAAGTTATTCAACGTCACCAGATCTTGTGCCAGGCGAAAGTGGCGTCGTGGCTGTCAAGGTTCCTGCTCATCAAAAAGGTGCCTACCCGCTCAAGGGGCTGAAAGCCGCTGCGCTAATCTATGTCGAGCCGGTTGAGCGAGGGTTCACTCGCCACATTGCCATTTATGGAACAGACAAACTGCCTGCGGTTGTAGGACCAGTTAGAAGCCTTCGCGAAACAGATTTTCCGATTCTAGATCAATTCGGCAAAACCCGAGTTTTTGTCTCAGGCCTCAGCCTGTCGCGCAAAATCATGCTCGATTTCTTAGCTAAAACGGAGCACATTTTGAGAATGAACTCGAAAGAGAATCTCAAAGAAATGTTCGCTCCAAAGGGTTGTGTTGACCCATTCTGTGATTTCTTGAATGGCAACAAGGTGGCCGGTCGCGGCAAGGGCATCAGCATGTCAAATACCAAAATTCTCAAGGAGGCTGGCCTAATGACGGGCGCGATTCCTGCCTCGATCAAGTCAACCGGCAAGTCAATCAAGTCGCTGAAAATCACCTATCGAAAGACTCCTTACAACAACCCAATTCCACGAACCATCACCTGGAATGCTTCTAAGAAGGTTTGGATCTATGAGGCTTCGGGTAGAAGCGCAACCATCGATGTAGTTGGCGGCAAGTCAGTTGCTGGCCAAACCTCATCGGCCACTGCGATTATTCAGTTCAGCACCGCAAAGAACGCCGGAAGCGCTTTTACCTGTAGGTTGATGCCAGATGGCGGTCCAGATGCTGTACCTTTTACAAACTCTGTTGGCAAAGGAACGGGTTATCTTTTGCGTGATGGCAAAAGGTATGACATAACTTGGTCTCGCTCGAGCTCAACGGCTACCACGAGTTTCAAGTTTAAGAACGGGAATAAGGTTCGCGTAACTGGCCAGCCTTGGATTTATCTCGTTCCGACAAATCTCACTACCAGCACCTTCACGCTTTCGAATGGCGCGAAGGCGATTGTTGGGTCGAAGACTTCAACACCAAAGTGGACATTCTCGACATCCGTGCTCAAAGAGCGAAAGTCTTGCGAAGCGCCGACTTCAATCAAAGTTTTCAAGGCATCGGCCACCACTACCACGATCAAGGTGACCACAAACTTCGACACCTTAAATTACGTGCCGTTGAAGGGCGTCAAGGTGAAGGTAAAAATCACGGGCAAGGGATACGTGACGCTCACTACCTCGGCGGCGGGTACTGTGACCGTTAAGGCAGCAAGTGCAAAAGTGACATCGGCGACCATAGCGAAGCAAACAGTCTCAGGTCAGAAATACGCCTACAAGGCTTGGAAAAAATAGCCAAGCTTTAGATTTGGGTGCGCCCGCCGATTACGACAGAATTCGGTGCGACATCTTTGGTGACGACAGAGCCAGCGCCAATCATCACGTTGTCTCCGACCGTGATGTTGCCAAGCACAATCGACTCTGCACCAATCATGACGTTGTTGCCGATGGTTGGGTGGCGCTTAGTGCGAGTGAACTCTTTACCGCCGAGAGTTACGCCGTGATAAATCAAAACATCGTCACCGATTACAGCGGTTTCTCCGACCACGACACCCATTCCGTGGTCGATGACCAAACGGCGGCCAATCTTGGCTCCCGGGTGAATTTCGATGCCGGTTAGAAAGCGCAACCAGTTTGAGAGCATCCGTGCCAATATTCGACGACGCCACTTCCAGAGTTGGTGGGCGCAACGGTAACCCCAAACGGCGTGCAAGCCGGGTGAGGTCATAAAAAGTTCGAACCCGCTGCGCATCGAAGGATCTTTGGCCAGTCCGGCGCGGATGTCTTCACGAATGTTTATCAAAGTACCCCAAGTCTAAACGAGGGATGCCCGCCACGTTCTAGTCGTCTAGTTCGACCAGGTCTTTGTAAAGGATGGTCGACAGGTAGCGCTCACCGAACGAAGGAATGATGACGACAATCTTCTTGCCGGCGAACTCTGGGCGTGAAGCCACCTGGTTGGCACCCCACAGCGCTGCACCAGAAGAGATTCCGGCGAGAATGCCCTCGCCCGAGGCTGCGAGACGGGCCCACTTGACGGCTTCTTCGGTCGGAGCATCCAAGACCTCGTCGTAGACGTTGGTGTCGAGAACCTCTGGCACAAAGTTGGCACCGATACCTTGAATTGGGTGACCGGCTGGGGTTCCGCCATTGAGAATCGGCGAAGCGGCTGGCTCGACGGCGATGATCTTGATGTCTGGGTTTAGCTCTTTCAAAGCCTGACCAACGCCGGTGATGGTTCCGCCGGTTCCGATGCCGGCAACCAGTGCGGCTACCTCACCGTTGGTGTCGCGCCAAATTTCTTTAGCGGTGGTGTTGCGGTGAATCTCTGGGTTTGCCGGGTTGGCGAACTGGCGCACTAGCACAGCGCCTTGGTTTAGGCCGATTTCTTCGGCTCTGGCCACCGCACCGCGCATGCCCTCGGCAGCTGGGGTCAGCACTAGCTCGGCACCGTAGGCACGTAGCAGGGCACGACGCTCACGCGACATCGAGTCTGGCATGGTCAGAATCACGCGGTAGCCGCGAGCTGCACCAACCATGGCGAGGGCGATACCGGTGTTACCCGAGGTTGCCTCAACGATTGCGCCACCGGGCTGAAGTTCGCCAGTGGCCTCGGCAGCATCGATCATTGCGATACCGATGCGGTCTTTGACCGAAGAAGAAGGGTTGTAGAACTCGAGCTTGGCGAGAACTTCTGCACCACCGTCAATGATGCGGTTGATGCGAACGAGCGGAGTGTTTCCGACTACCTGAGTGATGTTGTCATAAATAGGCATGCTTCGAATCTATACACGGATGCGCCGCCGCGCCTTTTCGTTGCGAATTGTTGCGCTTGCCGAATGTTTGGTTAAAGAATCGCTCCGTGGATCAAAAACGCCTGAACTGCACCCTTTGCCGCCCAGGAATTGGGGCAGTCGAGCGCTATTTCGGCAGCCTTGGTCGCGGTTGCGAGTTCGAACGCCATCAAACTTTCACGAACATGCGAAACCGCAGCTGGTGCGCTGCTAACCGAGTTCACTCCGAGCCCGGCTAGTACTACCGCAAAGGTCGGGTCGCTGGCGGCCGAACCGCAAACCGAGCAGTCGATTCCGGCTTTTCGCGCAGCGGCGGCCACGCGGCCAATCAGTTCGACTAGGCGAGGTTGCCAATGGTCGAGCAGTTCTGGTTGCACGGGGTTGTTTCGGTCAATGCCGAACAAGTCTTGGCTCAGGTCATTGGTTCCGATCGAGACAAATTCCACAATGCCGGCCAGTTCGGCGACGGTATGTGCCAGTGAAGCCAGCTCGATCATTACGCCGACTCTGAAGTCGGTTCTCGCACGCACTAGGTCGGCAAAGTAGCGAACCTGATCGGGCGACCCAAGCATCGGCGCCATAACCCAAACTTCGCGGCCGCTAAGTTTCTGTGCTGCCGAGAGAGCGTCGAGTTGGCGCTCGATGAGACCGAGGTTGTCGACCAAAAACCGATAGCCGCGATCTTGCTCTTCGAGGCTGCTCACCGCAAACTTCAGTGGCTTGTCGCTTGCCACGTCTAACGTGCGAACCACAATCGGCCCGGCCGGTGAGCTTTCAAAAATGGCTCGGTACTGTGCAACCTGAGCTTCGTGGGTTGGCTCGGTCTGAGCATCCGAGAACAAAAACTCGGTGCGCAGAAGGCCCACGCCTGCGGCCTTCGCCGTGCTGGCTGTCTCGGCGTCTTGAACCGAGCCGACGTTGGCTCGCACCGCAATCAGCGGTTCAGGCAGACGT
>Ga0222712_10003349_pt1 | contig 17539 bp, 30 predicted proteins | sample C33_657DmetaG_FD_165043 | JGI IMG/M metagenome (GOLD analysis project Ga0222712, IMG submission 165043) | Estuarine water microbial communities from San Francisco Bay, California, United States - C33_657D | ecosystem: Environmental > Aquatic > Marine > Unclassified | place: USA: California...
GAAGCGGTTAGCCAACGGAGCAGGCATACGGTAGGTAACACCACGGTCACCTTCACGGTTACCAGCGGCAACGATGTCAACGCCTTTGGGCAGTTGATAGGTGCCTACTCGACGGTTAAGGATCAATTGATAGGCCGCGGCCTGTACGGCAGGAGGAGCAGAGTTCAACTCGTCCAGGAAGATCAGTGCGGTGGACTCAGGGTCTGTAGGCAGTTCTGCGGGAGGAGCCCAAACCATCTTGCCCAAGTCTGTGTTGTAATAAGGAATACCCTTGATGTCGGTGGGTTCCCAAAGGGCCAGGCGAACGTCAATGACTTCGCGACCTGCGTCCTCGCCAATCTGCTTGACGATGTCGGACTTACCAATGCCTGGAGGGCCCCACAGGAACACTGGGCGGCGAACATTGATCGCCTTACGGATCGCTTTCTTGGCTGATTTAGGGCCAACGGTGCGAACGGAAATATCTTGTGCTTTTGCCATTTAAGACCTCGTTAAAGTTAGAACTACGAACAAAATTGCTTTCTCAGTGTTTATATTGTAGCACCGGTGCCCAACTCTGTCAACCGGTGATCTTTACATAGTTTAGGGCTGTTGTTTTATCGCCACGAACAGCTTTGATCTTGCCCTTGATCCTCAGCTCCCCAGTTAGCTCCTTAGAGAACCAGAAGTCGATGAAGCTCTCGCCCATACGGGCATTGATCTTGAACCTATTGTAGTCCTGATTGAATCGAGAGCTGATCACCGTGATCGTGCCCGATACAGCGTCGCCGACTGTGCCGATCAGCTGTTCCGAAGCATAGATATCCCGCTTGAGCTCCGTACGCTGCTGATCACGTTCAGCCACAGAGGGCAAGCAGCTGACCACAGCGAAATCATACATATCACGGCCCGTGAACTCGTCCTTGCTGGCGATCTTGTAGGCAGTCTGCTGGAACTCGTTGAGCTTGCCTGCGATCATCAACAGCGTGTAGGATTTGAAGTGATCCCGGGCTGAGCGGCCCGCAGCGTAGTCGGCCTCTGTGACGTCTACGAAGTTGTTGGTACGGAGCCACTCTTTGACCAATGCTTTGTTGGCTCGTTTGGCAAGGAAGGGTGGAGTAGCATCGTGCATCCACTGATCATCTTTGAAGTAGCCTTCATTGATGCGTTGAGCTGCTGCAGCACAGGCCCAAACTTGATCTGCTGTAAAGGTAGTCATCTTCGCTCCTAACTATTTACTATACCTATAGTATAGCACCTCGGGTCCAATCTGTCAACCTGGGAGTGCCGGCCAAAAGAAAAGGTGTGGCTTTTACACCACACCCCAAAGATTACCCGGGAGCGAATCGGTTGGTCTTTGAAACCTGCTTTAGACTGTGATGCCTAGTTGCTTGGCTTTGTAACCAAGAGCTACGAGCTCACGGCTAGCATCGCCCATCACATACTCAGTGACCTTAACGCCGTTACCAGCTGTACGGTTCTTGGTGTAAACAGCATAACCGTTTTGACGGATGCGGCTTACTTCAGCGTTGATGTTCTTGATACCGAAACGCTTTTCTGCTTGGCTAGCAGTTACCACGTCACCATTTTGAAGAGCTTGCTGTAGCTTGAACGTCTTAGTTTCTTTAGAGTAATTGAATTTCATCTGTGTGTTTTCCTTTAATTTAAATTAAAGCTGAATACCTCTTCAGCGTGTTACTATTATAACAGTATCCATTCTCAAGGTCAATGACGAATATTACCGTTTGTACTTGATAGTAGGACCAACTGCCGCACCCAAAATCAGAGCGGCTAACCATGTCCAAACCGTGTAGGGGATAGCCAGCACGGGGAACAGGGTATTCAATGCCCAGATCACCAGCAGTGGACCAGCCACTACGACGACCACGATCAGGGCAGCGAATGCGATTAGAGTGATTAGGCTTTTCATTCGTAGGCCTCCATTTCATCGATCTCTTGTTGACGTTTGAGAGCTTCCAATTCTTGGTCGATCTCTTTCTCTTTCTTACGGCCAGAGGGGGCCGAACCCTTTTGATAGATCACGTAGTAGTGCTCGTGACAGTAGCTCTTGCCCTCTACGGTCTTAGAACCACAGTAGGTCACAGGCCCCTTGCGGGGGTCCTGGTCCTTACCTATAAATTGGCACCCTGTCATCAGTGGGCTCCTTTCATAACAGTGACCTTAGCCATGTTCTGCCAGTTAGCAGGGAAGCTCTTGCGAAGATCCGCTACTTTCAAAACAGTACGCAGGCTCAGCTCACGCATAGTTGAACGATTAGTTTCGATGAAGTCCACGACCTCATCTTTGGCAACATCCTCAAGCTCATAGCTATCCAACATGCCATCTTTGACGATCTGCTTGATACGGAGTACTTTCTCACGATCAGTGTCCATACGCAGATCGATATAGTGACAGCGTGACTCTAAGGCCGCCAAGTGCTCTTGAAGCTTCTTGCTTCGTACATTCTCAAACTTCAAGTTAGTGATGAAGATAGCACCGCCCTTGAACTCGAAACGATCTGGGATGCCTTCTGAACGAAGCAGTCGGCTGTCAGTGTTCCAAGAGATAGTACGCTTCTTAGAACTGTCCAAAGCGGCCTTCAGGATGTTCAGTGCGATATCGTCCAAAAGAATGCTGTCACAGTCATCGAACACCAAGATGCACTTGCTGTCAGAGAACTGATAGAGCTTCTTGTACAGACCAATGGCACTCATAGCACCCTTGACGATCTCGTATTTGGGCTTACGCTCGCCCAAGGTGTTGAACAGATCGTCCTTGGCTAAGACTTCTTCAACGCCAAAGGATTTGCCCACACCCGGAGGGCCAGTGACGATCATAGCACGGACATCGCCGCCTTTGACAGCTTTGGTCATGTCCTTGAGGATCTCAAAACGCACACGGGTACGCTCGATGATCTCTTCGTCCGTTTCATGTGCGACAGCGGCATCTGGAACTTTGACCTGGGTGAAGTCAGTGACTTCAGCACCTTTTACGGGTTTGGCTTTGAGGGCCTGTAGCATAGTGACTCCCTGTGGAACGGGTTTAGCGGAACCCGCAGTATTGTAGGCACCCTGCTCACAACGGATGCGGATGTTACGATCTGGGAAGCCAGGCTGACCACCGCCCTCTACAGTGACGTAGCCTTCACCGCTTTTGGCTACCTTGTAGTCTTCTACTAGTTTGAACGTCATACCTGCGACGTTAACGGGCTGGCCTTTGATATTGTAGTAGCCCTCGGTGAAAGTAATATACATCAGTTCGCTCCTGTGTGTGTGATTTAACATAGTCTCTATTATATTACCACTAGGGGCTGTTGTCAACCCCTAGCAGTAATAACCCTACAGCCCTTAGGGTTATTCGTCCTCTGCTACCAATCTCTCGATGGTGTTTCGGGCTAGGGCATCCTCCAAGGGCACAAGACCCCCTTTGATCAGCCCAGGCACATCGTAGACGCAGCCAGCATACCAAACGCCGTCACGCATGACATAGTAGTACTCGCCACCGCAGCCCTCGACCTGCTCCAGGAACTCCTCGAAGGTGTGAGCTACCTGCCAGCTGACATCTTCTTCGCCACGATCTGAGTAGAAGTTCATTTCCTCAATAGTGGGCTGGACTCCACTGTTGTCTCCACGTGCTACCAGCTCGTTGGCCAGCGTGGAGTCGTAGTGCTTATAGAGCACATCACCTGTGTACTCCAAATAGCCATCGTAGTGGCAGTAGACTGACTTACAGATGTTGCCGTGCATGACGCCTACTCGTGATCGTGTTCCCATCGCTCGCTCCTGTTGTTTAACTTAGCCTCTAGTATAACAGGGCCCGGAGGCCCTGTCAACCAATCTGTTAAATACCCTGGAAGTCCGTAAGGGCTTTCTGTGCATCTGCGTCCAGCATAGCCGCATCCTCAGCCCGCTGGCGTGCCAGTTCCACTTCTGCTTTGTAGGCGGTAAGGGCTAGGGCTTTGCGTTCCATAGCAGGCCAAACAACGTCTGTAGGGTTGAGGTAAGGACCCGTGTAGTCTACTTTGTCCTCTTTAAGGGTGATCTCGCCTGTGCGGATGCCCTCAAACACCATGCCCCAAGTTGGTTGCTCAGGGCGTCCAGTAGGGCCAAACAGTTCTACCGCTTTGGCTTGGACTTTTTCACGTGCGATCTCGTTAAGACGACGCACAAAATATTCACGCTGGGTTTGTTCCATCTTTCGCTCCTAGTTGTTGAAGGGTTTATAGTAAGTGCCTAATTCCTTACTATGTGCATATTATAAGCTCAAACTGCCAGTCTGTCAACTCTACGTAAAGCCCCTAAGGGCCCTAGGGTTATGCGTTCTGCATAAAAGTATTAATAAAGCATTCCCCTACGTCCAGCGACACATAGTTGTCCCCCTGCATGCCCTGCTCGCTATAGCCTATATCGCTAACGTCAAAGCCCATGCTAGTAAGCAGCTCGCAGAGCTCCTCAAAAAACCTGCTATCTGTGTAGATGAGGCCGTCTTTGCGAACATCCCAGCTGCTGGTGTCGAAGTATACACAGAGCTCGCCGAAGTCCAGCTCGTCATTTGTGTATGCTAGCTGCAGACCTGTGATCTCTACTGCCTTAGCAGTGCTGCTCCAGTAGCCGTCGCCGACGGTGTTACACGTTGCATCTACTTTCAACATCTTTCGCTCCTTTGTGTTACTAAGCCTATATTATATGCTCTGTTAACCAATCTGTCAAGTCACATGCTCCAGTAGGTCTCAGAGCTAGGATCGCAGCAGCGTGGGGTGTTAACACTCTGGGTGAACTCAGCCCCCGTCATCAGGTTACGCCGGCGCACACGCTGCTCGATCATTGAATGATACCAGGCAGCTTCCGCTGTGGCCATCCAAAACAGGGGATCATCCTCAGCAGCATTGCTGCCCGGCATGTAGATGTGGTTCCGCAAGTACTTCTTATGCTGCCTAGTGATCGCAGCCAGTGCCGCAGCATGAGTCTTGTAGCCCTTGACTATAGCTGACGTTCGTTTATCGTAGACGTACCACATAGTTCGCTCCTAGTTGCTGTTGTGAATGTGTATTGTACACAGGAACACCCGGGGTGTCAATCACCCCTGGTGTCCGTGTTCAGATTTGGACGCAGAGCTCTGCGGATCTCGACTTCGCGATGGTGTGCCGCAGCCTTGCCTCTGACGATCTCGTGAACTACGATCTCGATGTCGTCCTTGCTAGCGAGTTCACGCAGTGCTGAGCACAAGAGCCAATTCTTAGTCTCTGTTCGGGCACGATAGTAGTGCTTGGCGGCACGTGCCTTAACTGACTTCAACACTGTTGACTCAGTCTTAGCTGTAACGCCGATGTAGTTGCCCGCAGCGACACGAAGCTCGTAGATTATGTGATTGCGATCTGAACGTTTCTTTTTCATCATGTGCATAGTATACGACACCATGCCCAATCTGTCAACCAAAAGAATCAATACCCGAGTACTGTGCTGGGTCTTTGGCGGTCCACAGGTCGTCCACAGCAGCTGGAGTTATCCACAGCTAGCGGAAAGCCCACATTAATAATAGGGTGATCACTCCCGCAGCAGCTGTCAAGACCAACCACCGCTCCACGGGCCATAAGCTGCGTAGCCAACGTTTATAGTCGTCGAAGGGATCGAATGGATTTTTAGGATCTAACATCTTTCTCGCTGCTCAGCTGCTGTAGTGGCCACGCATAAGGGATTCGAACCCCTGACCCACAGCTTAGAAGGCTGTTGCTCTATCCAACTGAGCTAATGCGTGATGTTTGGTGGGCCCTACGTGACTCGAACACGTAACCAACGGATTATGAGTCCGCTGCTCTAACCATTGAGCTAAAGGCCCTGTTAACTGTAGTTACCCTGGATCCCCCGAATCAGCAGCTGATCCTGATCTGATGAATCTGTGTAGATCTTCCATGCGTTCCTGAAAGACCTCAGGTGCCGCTTGAGCTGCTCGCTGCATGTCCCATTCTCCTGGATAGTGACGCAGCGCCCCGCGAGCACGATCACGAATACCTGCTGCGACCCTGGGAGTCTTCCTGGGATCACAGAGTTCTTCTAACAGCCTGCGTGCCTGCTGTATGCTACGGTATCTTTCGTCTGGTAATGTCATTTCGTCCTTGTCTACGCAGCGGGGCCTTTTAGTGCATGCACGAGATCAGAACAGGCCTTTGCCCTGATGTGGTCGCACAGTGAATCCCTGCGATCCTTCATGTGTGCTGGCACAGCCTGTGACTGTGACTAATATGAACACTGTGATCAGTGTCTGTAGTGTGTGTTTAAGCATGTGCATATTATATGCTAGACCCTGGCGTCTGTCAACCGTTTATACCTGGTGCAGCGGGGCCATTTAGCACGGTGATCTACGGTGATCTACGGTGGATCATAGTGGGATTATAGTGGGGAAATGGTGGATTATAGTGGGGAAATGGTGTCGAACGGTCCAGAATACAAGGGTTTGGTACGGAGATAAGGGTGTTTGCTAGGATTGGGAACGGTGGGTTATGAGGCTTACAAAAAATTCACACTTTTTCACACTTTTCTACACTTTATTACACTCGCCACCCGGATATTCAGACCTAGACCACCGTTACTGTACGTGCACACGCACATTCGCACACATTTTCACACAGCCCGCAGCGGGGCCACTAGTATCTGCTCTCACAGTGTCGCTGGCTATCAATAGAGCCGCAAACAGAGCCAACGCCCACTTCACAGTCATTAAAGTGCTCCCCAAAAGATTATCAATCCCCACCCGAACACTATGATCAACATGGCTAGTTCTAGGCTGGTCATACTATCACCGTGATCTCGTTGAATGCGTGTAGTAGTGTTTCTCTACCCGAATCATAGTAGACCAAGGCCTGTACGGTCTTGCCCACTCGACTGCCACCCGGATCTACTTCTATCAGTATGCCGCCCACGCCCGTTATAGGGTCAAATGCGATCTCACCTTCACTTAGGTTGTTTAGGAAGTCAGTGGCTGTGAGTGTGCCTGTGAGTGTATAGTATAGATTACGACTGAATGGATAGCCCTCTACACGTACTAGCAGTTCTATATAGTCGGGTCGCTGCAGTGTGGTCGCGGTCTGTGTGAACTCAAAGGTGCTCCAGTTTACTTCCACGCTTTCCAGTGTTTGATCTTCACTCTGATCAGTTACCACACGTTCACCTGTGGGAGTTGTGGAGTTTTGGAACTGTCGGAAACCCTGATCAGTGATCAAAGCTGTCCATTCCGACATCAGCGATCCAGGTACCAGCAGAGCCACTCCATAGCTGCCTCTTTCTGCTGCGTATTGGATTTCTTTCAAGCCGATACGATAGCGTTCTTTCAGTTGCTCTTCTGTGATCCCTTCTGTGTTATAAGCAGTCGCGATCTCACGTGCTTCTTCAGCTGTTATTATACCGTTTTCTGTGTGCGCCATTCCCGTATCCTTTGTTAGGGTATTTATTCTGTTACTGTGCCAGTTTTCACACTCGTGACTGGGATTTTGCTGGTTGTCTGGGTGTTTGTGGCCTAAAACTCCTGGGATCTGGGGGTGCTGTCACACTTTTGTCTGTGTTTTGCTCAGTAACAGGATAATTATTGTTTATGGAACCTCTGCTCTGCTGCTATCGTTTGGACGCTTTGATGCCCTATGATGAGGAACAGATATGGAGTTTGGTACAGCGACATCAGGGCTATCTCTCTATACGTGGGGACTGCATAGACTTTTGGATACCTCAGCAGTATCAGAGTCTGTTAGTTTTGGCCTTTCCCGGACTGCGTAGACAGTGGGCCTTGGACTATGTGTAAAAAAATCTGGATTTTTGCCGCTTCGCGGATCTCTTCGAGATCCCAGTAGTAAATAACCCATGCGTTTGATCACTTATCCTCAGAGACCCTGCCCTTATACTCCTGAACAGATTACGCACAGCACAGTGATATTTGGCTCGGGCCATTGTCTAGATCGTGGCCTAGAGGATCACCTAGGTCCTGGCTACTGTAATCTCAGCATACCTGGAGCAGCGATAAATCTACATCTACGCAATCTAGAACTCTTGGCTGAACAGGCTCTGCTACCCCGTCGGATAGTCTGGGTCACTGCTGAACCCACGGCCCTAGCTGTGATAGATCGTGATGATCGTCCAGTACGTTGGGGCAGTGCGGTCTCAGATCAGTGGCATGCCCAGGGCCAGACTCCGGATTGGGATCTAGGGTTGAGGCTGAGACTGTGGCAGCGAGCCGCAGAGAGTTTTGGCAGACCGCAGCTTTGGCTCACTGAGTCAGCGAGAACACACACTCTGACAGCGTGGCCTTTGATCCCCGCAGCTGACAGTGAAGATTGGCCCCGTAGACTGGCCAGCGAGATACAGGCCTGGGCTAAATAAGCACATGAGAATCACTATATTAGCCCTCGTTCTACTATTATCAGGCTGCGCCAGTGTACAGTCGTGGATACCTAGTTTTTGGGACGATAACCAAAGCCGCATCATAGTAGATGCTAGACTCTATGCTGAACAGATCGACTGTGGTCAACCACAGCTGGCACAGGTCTTGCGTGTGGATCAAGAACTACGCAGATTCCAACTGTATTCTCAAGCCAAGGGCACACTACAGAAGGACGTTCTACGTGTGGTAGAGCCCATGAAGGCTACCACTGAAGAGTGGGTCAAACGCGGTGAGGGTTCTAAGACCTACTGCGAAATCAAAAAGAAGCTGTTGGCACAGCAGGCTGAACGTGCTGGCCGTGTTATCCTAGGGAGATGGTAATGATAGAACAACTGCAATTTCTAAGCACCTGCGGACGTCCTTGGGCTGAGCAACGTGCTCAATTTGCCCTAGAGATAACTGGTGCTTGCCAGCGAGGCGAAATATCAGAATCGGAGTATCAGGCACTGATGGCTGACCTAATACGTTCTGATAAACTAAACGAAGAAGCTGACGATATGGACATCAAAAACATGCTGGTCAGCTGTGTAATGATTGGAGCTAAACTAGCATGAAAATCCGTGACATTATCACTGAGAACATTTTTACCACTGACTATCACAAGGTCATGAACGCTGTGGCCAAGTTATATGACAGCCACTACAACATCAACATCTGGGAAAACGGTGAAGCCCACGATGAAGCTGCCAAGGTGTTGTTGAAAGCACATCCTTCAGAAGAGCAGCTGGAGTTTATGATCAAAACAGGCGAACTGCCCGAAGATCTCTACGATCTAGACTTTCCCATCAACGATGATCTAATGATGGGCACACAGGGTTCGCGACAGGGCGAAGAAGAACTAGCTGACGACCTGGACTCAGACATCGAGGAGACCCAGGCATCAAAAAAGCTCTGTACTAGCAGCCGCTCGGACGCCAGCCTGGGTGCTAGTAATTTGGCTTCATGTAAGTCGCAGGGCTATCGTGCTCGCGAAGGCAAGAAAAGCCATAAGATTGGCGATAAAAGAATCACAGTTGGGGACAAGAAGATCAAGGGCAAGGCCCATGGTGGACCCCTGCCCGATTGGAGTTAAAGCCCTTTGGCCCTACGTTCCTGTAGGCCCTGACAATGGATACAGTATTGTACCCCCGGCACTGCTCGTTGACGCTCCGGGGGTATTTCATCTCCGCAGTCCTGACACTCTGATTGGGTGGGTAGGCTGCGTTGTTTGGCCAGTTGTTTCTGTACGTCAGCCACAGCGTTCATATTGATATGTAGGCTGTGGATTTGGGCCATTTCGGCCTCTTCTTCGTTGTTATATTCGAAATCGTCTCGATTATCCATTAGTCCTTCTTCTTCAGTTGATCAATAACCTGTTGTTTGGCACGTTCGTTTAGATCAATTTCGTTGGCTTCTTTGATCTTCCAAGCCAGCATGTCCATAAACTCAATCACAGCCTGTTTGCCTAGATCAGTAAGGTGGCTATAAGAAGCGCCTACCGAACTGTGATAGTAGTATCTGTTATTGTTTAAGATCTCTTCTAGGCCACCGTAGGCTAAGTCTTTGATAGCACCTTTTTCCATCTTAGATTTTCTCACCTTTTGTAAAGCCACGGAATCGGATGAATCGCGGGAAGCGTAGACTCCACACGTCTTCGCTATCCTGGCTCCGAGTTGCTGCGTCCGCACGGACTTCCACGACCTGTCCAACGAGCGTATCTCGAGCTTCCCAAAATTCTGCTCTCTGTTTGTCTGTAAAACCCGAACCACAGTTGACCACAATCCTTTTACCATCATCTACACCTTCACATACTACGGCACCTAATTTGCCTTGATTACGACCTGTGCCCTCTTCGACCTGTGTCACGGCAAGGCTGACTTCGATAAAGGGTTTCATCTTCATCCAATTGGTGCTGCGTTTACACTCATAGACCGCGTCGGGTGACTTGATCATGATGCCTTCGTAGCCCGCAGCCACCATGTCCTTCATGTAGTCTTTGAACTCAATCTCGTCTGTGAACACGTCGAGATCAAACTCACGTTGAGGTACGATATTGATAAAGCCTGATTGGGCGAAGATCTTTGAAAAGTTCTCACGTAGGAACGCTGAACGACGACGCTGTCCCATAGTACTGGCACCGTTCTTGAACTCTGACAGGGGTAGGATATCAAACACATTGAGATGTGCGTCCTGTGCTTTGACATTGTCTTTGCGATGTACCTGCTTCATGAGATCCTGGAAAGAGTGGCTCATGATCTCGCCGTCGATGACATAACTGCGTCCAAACTCTTCCATAAAGCCCTGTAAGTAGTCTGTGATGTGTCCAAAGTTGGCCAGCTCTTTGCCATTGCGGGTATATTGGACTACTGTTTTGTTTTCGTAGTCTACCACAGTGAGACAGCGAACACCATCTAGTTTGGGTTCTACGATCTTCTTGCCTGTGAGCTTGCCTTCGTGGTTGGCAGCATCGTGACTGAGCTGGCATTCAAATACTGGAACGAGATATTGATCCTTCTTCAGCTTCTTGGCTACCTTGTTGATAGTCACTTCCGAAATACCTGCTCGCATGTCTTTGCGTAGGATAGGTGCGTAGAAAAGATTCCACTGATCTTCTGTGGCTAGATCCATACACAGTTCGATAGCACGTTTGGCTGTATGACCCGTGAGCTCTCTGCGATACAGTCGTTCTGCTAGCTCTTTAAAAGTTGCCCAGCCCAGGCCCTGCGGATCCTTTACAGGTTCTTTGACAGGCACCTGCTTGACGCCGAATGTATATAGAGTGTCATAACACATCCGGAGCCCTTCAAAGAACTCATCCAAACCCTCGTTCATAGCTGACTCTAAGACAGCTTCTTTGGCCAGTCGACTGTTGTCAGCCTGTAGCTTTTGGATCACTGCTTCTGGTTGTGTACGCATTTTAGCCTTTCTTGTTGATCCATTCAGGATCCCACATGTCTTGATTGATATCCGGATAGTACAGCTCTGGTGCTACCGGTAGTTTAGTTATTATAACTTCGGGAGGTGGTTCTGTCAATTCATTATAGGCCTTGTTACCAAACGCCATTAACCATAGAGCCAAAAGTGTTTCCATACGTCTCCTTAGACGATCACGTCTTTAGTTGTTTTTCGATTACTGTATAATTTATTGCTGTGATTGTCGCGAACCCAATTGGCGAAACCTTGTGGGTCACGTTCAAACCAACGTTCAATTTCGTCACGACCTATGTCTTCTTCTGATGTGAACACATAGATCTCATAGTGGCGATGCGTGTTAACTTGAGCTCTTAGGATCAAGGCCTCTAAGTTAAAACTCAATGGCTTTTCTACTTTCTTGCTTTGCTTGATGCTGTCAAACAAATGATTCTTAGCCCAAATATCTGGGTGATGTTCTGTGATTTCTTGAAAGAACTCTACACCCAAATTATCCCAACTGACAATGTAATATCGCACAGCCTGCTCCTAAGATCAAACAATATGTAAATTATAGCACCGTTAGTGACTTTTGTCAATCGAAGAGAATTGTTCCAAAACAATAGGCAAAACTGCGGGTGCTGACTCGTCGGTGAGGTTGCTCAAAATCCTGTTAATGATAGCAGGCAATACCTGGAAGTTCTCGGGCGTGTCTTGCCCGCCCTTTGACCTAGGAATTATATGATCCAATTGAGGCTCATGCCATTCCCAATCCTCCCCAATCTTAAGTTTGTTTTCACCCTTGCCCCAATCAAATAAACGATATACACCTAGACCGTCTGTCCACCCGTCTGGGCTTTTGTCGTACATATTTTGGGCCTGTTCCTCAGTCCAATTGTATTTGCTTTTGTAGTAGCCAAAGATGGCCACATACTTATAGTCTTTGTTTCTACAAAAGTGTTTGAACAAATCTCTATTGTAGTATGTGCCCTCGTCTGGACTAGTGTAGGGTTCACGAGCATTAATAGACTCGTTTACAATAGTCCAGTTCTTCATACCAAGTCCATTTTGAACTTTTGCATCTTAGCAGGCCATGGCGGTTCAATCCAATTGCCGTCTGGTTCATACTTTTTACACACTTGCCAAATACCGTGTGCGATGATCACAGGCTCTGGCACACGACTGTTGTTAGCTTCAGAGTCTGTTTGATCTTTGTAACAGTCTTTGATGTCTTTGTGAAGACGATTGCCTTGGTTGGGTTTTTGCCAAGCCTTGCGTAACGCACTACGAAGTTTGTAATCAAACTCTTTCTTGTCTACTTTCTTGTCCTGATGCTCTAAGAACTCCATGAGTCCCCAACTGTTGGCAGTTTGAAACACACAAGTCGGGAATAGAATAGCATTGATCGTAACTGCTCGTTCAAAAGCATCTTTAGAATAGTCTTTACGATACTTGACCATGTTACCAATGCCTGTAAGCACTTTAGAATTGGAACCCACTGTATCTTTCTTTTCAACCACAACGACTTCTAGTTCATTAAACAGAGCATCCATTTCCTTACAGATCTTATCTTCTTTTTCTATGGGCATGTTTGCTTCTTCACTGGCGTTTGCTCGTTGTACACGAATGCGATAGTGATCGAACGGACTAGCAGTTAGGCTGTGAATATTGATGGCAGCATATTGAGCAACATCCCAATACTCATCGTCAGAACGAATAAAGCTCAACGGTACTTGTTCGATGCCAAGGATCATACAGGCCAATGTACGATGTTGAGCATCGTTGACAAACAACTGTCCTTTTGAATTCATACGTCCAATACCTGGAAACACAAGTCCAGGATTAAAGCGGAACACGATGTCAGCAAAGATATGACGCAGGAAAATGTCTCGCTGTTTGGCAGCGTTCTTTACTAAAATTATAATGTCGTGTAAGTTTGTAGGATCATAGTTCATAGCGGGCATTTTCATTTTCTCTGCCGCTTCATTGAGTGAACTGAACTCAGGTAGGTCGATGCCCTTTAGTGGGTTGTCATCGCCCATGTTAACTAATTTCTGAAAACAGAAACACAGCATGTCTACGAACGTTGGATGCGAACCCAACGACCGAGTATTAACATATTCTGGGATTCTATTAATTCGAGCTGTTTGCTCTGTGAGGCTTAGTGAGTTCCAAGGGACACGAGTTTCTTTTGGGCCCAATACATCGAACAAGTCCGTGCCAAACTTATCGGTTATTTTTTTGTGATACATAACAATTTCCTATAGTTAATGCGTTTGATTAACAAACGACTGTGATTACTTGATTAACAAGTATTGTTAGTATACTAAAGAATTAGCTATAAGTCAACCTAGCATTTCCAAACGTAGATCTTGTCCTGCTTCTTCTTGCCCTTTTTAAGATCTTCGTGCTTTTGGCCCATCTGTTGTAGAAGATCTTCTTCCTCGTGGCAAGGGGATAGGCCGTGCTTGACAGCATCCTCGTACATTTTGGGCGATATGTTAAACGCCACATGCCCGCCTTTTTGGATATTGTCCACACACTTTTGCCAAAGAGGGATGAAGAACAGTTCATAGAACGCTCGGTCGTTCTGCCAAGGCTCCATGTGTTCGTAGAGTTCTAGATTGATGTACGGCGGCGAAGTTAGAACGAAATCATATTTGATCTGTGTGAAGTCTACGTCCAAACAGCTAGACCAAATCATTTTAAGTTCAAAAGGATCTGCTTCGAACAGTCTGTTCTTGGCTGCTGTCTCGGCATTTAAGAAAGCGATCATCTGGTCGTAGGCAGGAATCATTTCTACATTGGTATCGATGCCTGTGTAGTCTATGCCTAAGGCCCACGCACCTAGCATACGGCCGCCCCAACCTGCTGTAGGATCTAACACGCCAGTGGCCTTGTACTTTTTATAAAGATATTTGGCTGTGGTCGCTTTGAACATGACGACACTGCCTAGGTTGATACGGAAACATTCAAAGACATTGCCTGCGGCAGTTCGACCTCCGCGGTTGCGTTGCTTGGTCTGTTCAATTAGCTTTTGTCGCTCGTCAGGATCTGCCCAGATCTCATAGATAGTCTTGCCATCTTGCCTACGACAGTTCAATAGATTTTTGAATTGGTGATGATATAGAAATGGATTCCCTGCGAAATTATTCTCATTGCTGGTCGCGGAGAACTTGTCAAGATTAGCGAGATCTTTACGTAGTTCTGTCGTAGTGATGCTCTTATGAGATTCTATGTCCTGGATGGTCACAGAATCCAAATGATAGTTGACAGGTTTTAACGGTTTAATTAGAGGCATCAGTGATCCTAAGGGCCATCTAGTAATTATACTAGACAGCCCTTGTAAAGTCAAGCCAAGAAATCGGCCCAGCTTGGATGCTGTATATGATAGCCACGACGCTTACGCTTGTCTACCAATTCCCAGAAATGAGGCTTGTGCGGTGGGTGCTTTGGCTTCATTTTGGTATGGGCTGCTTTGCGATAGTTACAGGGCTTACAGGCCGTAGTCGAGTTTTCCCAAGTGGTCTTACCACCTAGGCTTACAGGATGTACATGGTCCAAAGTAGCATTGGCCTCGGTGACTTCACAGCCGCAGTATTGGCAGAGATATTCATCTCTTAGGAATACGTTGCGTTTGCTGAGTCGCATAGTGCTCTTTGGTCGTTGATACTCTTTGAGCATAATAACCGCAGGCACTGGTGTTTCCCAACGTGCGGATCTCACGATCCAGTCGTCATGCCATGCCAATACTTCTACCTTGTCCAGAACGAGGTAGCGTATGGCTTCCTGCCAATCTACCGTGCTTAGTGGTAGAAGGCTAACAGGTTGCATATCTGCGTTCAAGAGTAGTGTGCTCATGTTGATTACTTCTATAAAATAGTATTTAACTCCGTAATGTTACACTATAATTGATCTTGCGTCAATCAAAAAACTCGTGTATAATATGTAAATTAATCACAAAGGAAACCAAATGACCCTAGTACCAATGGTAATTGAGTCGTCCAGCAAGGGCGAGCGAGCATACGATATCTATAGCAGATTGCTAAGAGAGCGTATTATTATGTTAAACGGTCCAATCGAAGACCACATGGCTAATTTGGTTGTCGCCCAATTGCTATTCTTAGAATCTGAAAGCCCAGATAAACAGATCAGTCTGTTTATTAATAGTCCGGGCGGAGTGGTTACTGCGGGGATGAGCATCTACGATACCATGCAGTTTATCAAATGCGACGTGGCTACCTATGTTATGGGTCAGGCCTGCTCTATGGGCAGTCTATTAGCACAGGCAGGTGCTGCCGGTAAACGTTATATGTTGCCCAATGCTCGTCACATGATACATCAACCCAGTGGCGGTGCTCGGGGGCAGGCCACAGACATCCAGATCCAGGCGGAAGAGATCCTCAAGATGAAACGGAACCTCACAGAGATCTATGTCAAGCATAACTCTAAAGGCAAGACTTTCGATCAGTTTTCAGCAGATATGGAACGTGACAAGTTCATGTCAGCACAGGAAGCTCTAGATTACGGCCTCGTAGACAAGATAATCACAAACCGTCCATGAGAAGACTGTTCACATTCGGCTGTAGCTTCACACAGTGGAACTGGCCTACCTGGGCTGATATACTAGGTCGTAACTACGATCAATTCTTTAATTGGGGTATATCTGGCACAGGTAATCGTGCTACGGCACAGCGTATCAGCGAATGTGTGTTAAAGAACACGCTGACCGAAAATGATACTGTTGTAGTACAGTGGACAGATTATCATAGATATGACCAACATATTAGCGGATTGTTTCCCGAAACCAGCTGGAGACTAGGCGGCAGTATTTTTATCAAAGACAAAGAAATACAGTACATCAAAGATACATGGAAAGAAGATAGCTATATCTACGATTCACTGACCCTGATAAACTATGCTGAATCTCTTCTGAGATCTACATCTGCTAAAGTCTTGTTTATTTCTAGAACAGATATGGCCGTAGATCTAGATAAGTTTCCCGGCTTGGATTTCCTAACACCTGTGTTAGAGTCTAATCTTTGGGTAGGTGAGCCTATACAGGAATTCGTAGACGGGCTAGGTTATACTGGTAAGCCTATGACAGTTAGGGATGCTGCGATGTTCGGTGTTCCTTTAACTAGGCCAGTTGTTGACCTGCATCCCTTGCCCAGTCATTACCTTGCTTGGCTCAAGCAGACTTTTCCTGATCAGGAGTTCGATGAAGAGTTTGTTGCTCACACAGATTCTATTCTTGAAACTGTTAAAACCTATGACGACTTTAACAAAGATTATCAAGAAAAGATGCTGTGGCAGATCAAAGGTACAAAATACGTTAGAGGGTATTAAAGCAGATAGTTAACTTTTCAACTAGGTCGCTCATCATAGCATCTGTATGATAGGGAGTAGGAGCGAACCGTAGTCTCTCCGTGCCCACAGGCACTGTTGGATAGTTGATGGCCTGTACATAGATATTATACTCGTTGAGCAAGGTATCAGATATCTTCTTACATCGAAACGCATCACCAACCAGCACAGGCACTATGTGAGTTTCAGAATCCATTACAGGTAAACCGTTATCACGTAGCATCTGTTTTAGTTTGGCCGCACGTTCTTGATGTTGTATCCTAAGCTCGTTGTTTTCTTTAAGATACTTGACCGCGGCCAACGCACCAGCACAGGTTACAGGGCTCATTGATGTTGTGAATATAAATCCGCTGGCGATTGATCTAATAGCATCGATTACTATTTTGTCAGCGGCAATATAGCCGCCTTGTACTCCATAGGCTTTCCCAAGCGTACCGTTGACTATGTCAACGTCAATTTCTAATCCTAGTTTCTCGATGATACCAGCACCGTGTTCTCCGTAAAGGCCTACAGCATGGACTTCGTCTACGTAGATAATAGCAGCATATAATCTACTGAGCTTGACTATTTCTTTCAATTTAGAAATATCACCGTCCATAGAATATACAGACTCTAATACCACACAGGGCGTTTTTTTCCTTTCTGTGACATCTTCTAAGATAGTTTTTAAATTATCTAGATCGTTGTGCTTGAACACATGTTTAGGTGCTCGACTATGACGCATACCTTCTATAAGGCTAGCGTGGTTCTTGCTGTCAGACACGAATTCAATATTGGGCAAGATCTTTGCCAGAGCGATCAAAGTCCATTCATTGGCCACATACGCAGAACTGAACAACAGGGCACCAGCTTTCTTGTGTAGGGTCGCTAGCTCGTGTTC
>Ga0222712_10003350_pt1 | contig 17537 bp, 15 predicted proteins | sample C33_657DmetaG_FD_165043 | JGI IMG/M metagenome (GOLD analysis project Ga0222712, IMG submission 165043) | Estuarine water microbial communities from San Francisco Bay, California, United States - C33_657D | ecosystem: Environmental > Aquatic > Marine > Unclassified | place: USA: California...
CAGAGGGTGACACCCAAGATTGGATAGCAGACAAGCTCGGTAAAGAAAACGGCCAGATTGTCGACCGCTCTGGAAATGTGCTCGGTGCGCACGAAGGCGCTCACGGTTTCACCGTTGGTCAACGCAAGGGCCTCAACATCGGTCGACCTACTGCTGATGGCAAACCACGTTACGTTCTAGAAATTCGCCCGAAGACGAATACCGTCGTTGTCGGCCCGCAAGAGGCTCTAGCGATCGCCGAAATGGTCGGTTCTAAATACACCTGGTGTGGAGCGGCTCCGGCCGAGCCATCCGAGTGGTTTGAAGCGCACGTGCAGGTTCGAGCCCATGGTGAAGCGGTGCCTTGCAAAGCCGCGGTGCAAGACGGTGAACTGGTTATGAAGCTCCATGAACCGCTAATTGGTGTATCACCGGGGCAGACCGCGGTGCTCTACGTTGGCACTCGAGTTCTCGGCCAAACCACGATCGACCGCACGGTGAGCGCGCTCGCCGAGGTCGAGGCTTAGCCGTGGGCGATTTGCTTCACGAGGCCGCCGCTCGACGAGTAAACGAGTTAGTCGACCAAATCAACGCCCATCGACGCGCCTACTACGAGGGCAACACCGTTCTAATCAGCGATGCCGACTATGACGCCTTGATGCTCGAACTAGAGCGTCTCGAGCGCGAGAACCCCGATTTGATCACCGGAGATAGCCCAACCCAAACGGTTGGCGGTTCGGCAAACGTGGCCTTTGCGCCAATCGAACACCTCGAGCGCATGATGAGCCTTGACAACGCCTTCTCGGTCGAAGAACTTGATGCCTGGATGGGCAAAACCGGAGCATCGCGTTTTCTCTGTGAACTGAAGATCGACGGCTTGGCCATCAACCTGCGTTACGAGCGCGGCGTTCTAGTCTCTGCCGCCACGCGCGGCGATGGCGTGGTGGGCGAGGATGTCACGGCAAACGTTCTAACCATCAAGAGCATTCCGCGTCGTCTCGAGGGCTCTGGCTGGCCAGAGGTCGTCGAAGTGCGCGGTGAAATTTTCTTCGGTCTCGAAGACTTTGCCAAGCTCAACGAATCGCTTCTCGCCGACGGCAAGGCACCGTTCGCTAACCCGCGCAACTCGGCTTCGGGTTCGCTGAGGCAAAAAGATCCTGCGGTCACGGCAACCCGACCGCTTCGCATGCTGGTGCACGGTGTTGGGGCTTGGGGCCAGGCCCCGGTATCCAATCAGAGTGAGCTTTACGGCATTTTGGCCGGCTGGGGGCTGCCGGTCTCGAGCCGTTTCGAGGTATTGAGCAGTGCATCCGAGGTTCAGGCCTACATCGCTAAGTTCGGCGAACAGCGCCACAAACTCGAGCACGAAATCGACGGCGTTGTGGTCAAGGTCGATTCGCTTGCCGAGCAATCTGAGCTTGGTTATACCTCTAGAGCGCCGCGTTGGGCGATCGCATACAAATACCCGCCCGAGCAGGTCAACACCAAGTTGCTCGACATTCGCATCGGCATCGGCCGCACGGGGCGTGCCACGCCATACGCCGTTCTCGAGCCCGTCAAGGTGGCCGGCAGTGTCGTCGAGTTTGCTACCTTGCACAATCAAGACGTTGTTAAGGCCAAGGGCGTTCTACTCGGCGACACGGTGGTGCTTCGCAAAGCCGGAGACGTCATTCCCGAGATTCTCGGCCCAGTTGTCGAACTTCGTGATGGTAGCGAACGCGAGTTTGTGATGCCGTCGAACTGTCCCGAATGCGGAAGCCCGTTGGTGCCAGCATCCGAGGGTGATGTTGACCTTCGTTGTTTGAATTCGCAAGGATGCAGGGCTCAACTTCGCGAGCGCGTAGCGTATCTCGGCAGCCGTGGGGTGTTAGACATCGAAGCGCTCGGCTATGTGGCGGCGGTAGCACTGACACAACCGATAGAGCCAAGCGTTGCACCGGTTCAAAGTGAGGCCGATCTTTTCAGCCTAACTCTCGAAGATTTGCTTCCGATCAAGTCGCTGGTGTTAGACCCAGACACCGGTTTGCCAAAGATTGACAGTGATGGAAAACCAAAGGTTGTCGATTTCTTTAGAAAGAAAGACGGCTCACCGGCTGAAGTTGCACTAAAACTCATTCGAAATCTAGACGAGGTGAAAACCAGGCCACTTTGGAGATTCTTGGTTGCACTGTCGATTCGACACGTTGGTCCGGTTGCTGCACGAAGCTTAAGCGCTCATTTTGGTTCACTCGAAAACATTTTCAAAGCCTCTGAGGCAGAACTCTCTGCCGTAGATGGCGTGGGCCCAACTCTGGCAGCGAGCATCCTCGAGTGGCACCAGGTTGCTTGGCATAGAGATATCCTCACCAGTTGGGCTGATGCAGGAGTCCAGCTTTCTATTGCTGACCACCCAGGGCCTGGGGCGGCATCGGGCAATGAGGGACCGTTCAAGGGCCTGAGCATTGTCGTCACCGGAACGCTCTTGGAATTCACTCGCGAGCAGGCCGAAGAGGCCATCGTGGAACGAGGGGGCAAAGCCGCATCAAGCGTTTCGAAAAACACCGCCTTTGTCGTAGCGGGTGCCTCGGCCGGCTCGAAGCTTGCGAAGGCAGAAGCGTTAGGCGTGGAAGTAATTGACGAAGCCGCTTTTAAGCAGAGGCTTCAAGAAAACTAAAACTAGTCGTCGGTCTGAGCAGCGTTTTCTGCGTCGGCAACCATAGCCTCGGTGGACATAAGGTTGCGCAGCTGGTTCAAGAATTCATCAATCTCGATACGCTCTGCGCGCATGCGCACTAGACGATCTTCAGACTCTTTGATTGCGTGGTTCGCGATTGATTCAGCCTTTTTGGTGAGAGCTTCGGCGCGGCGACGAGCCTGGTTGATGGTGTTGGTCGCGGTTCGAGTTGCCTCGTCAGCCATGGCGGCGGAGTTTTGATTCGCCTCGCGGTTGAGTCTGTCGGCTTCACTCAAAATCTCAGTGGCTCGAGCCGATGCCTCAGCAAAGTTGCGCTGTGCTTCGTCGGTGGTTTCTTGAGCCTGCGCAACGGCCTTCTGGTAAAGCGCCAGCGCTTCTTGCTCAGTCTCGTCGCGACGGGTCTTCAGCTCAGCTTCAAGCTCGACACGTGCCTGCGCGGTGCGTTGGGCGAGCTCGGTTGCTAAGGCGCGTGCCTCTTCGGTTTCACGGTGCACCTGTGCGCGCAGTTCAGCGGCATAGCGCTCACCTTCAGACTTAATCGCTGACGCCTCGCGTGCTGCGGTTGCGATCTTCTCGGCGGCTTCAGACTCTTTTGCCTTGGCACTCTGCAAGATTTCAGAGCTTAGACTTTCGGCCTGAATCTTTGCCTCGGCAAGTTTTGCTTCGGCTTCGGCCATGATTGCATCAGCTTTTTGCTGAGCCTTGCGGCTCAGTTGTTCGCTTTCGGCCTTGGCGGTTTCGCGAACGCGGATGGCATCTTGCGCAGCATCCGTGGCCATTTTCTTGGCTTGTTCTTCGGCAAGACGCAAGGTTTGCTCAAACTGTGCACCGAGTTCGGCGTAGCCGGGAGCGGAATCTTTCTTCTTCTTTAGCGCGGCAACTTCGGCGCGAAGAGTGTCGAGTTCAGAGGCGGCGTTGAAGTTGTACTCGCGAACGTGCTCAAGCTCAGCGCGCAGTTCACCCAAGACGCGGTCAACCTCGTCTTTTTTGTAGCCGCGCATTTCTGTTGAGAAGTCCTCAATATCCATCGCTCTAAAACTCCTAGCAGGCTTGACTTGCGTGGGGTTCAACACCCAAAATCACAGCCTAAGTGGCTGTTTGTTGCCGACTTACGAGTTTATACCTATTTGAGAACATTGGAACAGGCTGTTTGAGCCCGTAGCCAAAGGGGCTTCGGTAGACTTGAGGCAAGCCCTTCTCGCATCAACTCGAAAGCTATTTATGTCTGAACTTACCCCCGACCTGGTGCGCCACTTGGCCAGTTTGGCGCGCATCCAAGTCACCGACGATGAGGCAGAGCGCTTGGCAGCTCAGTTGGCCGTGATTGTCGATTCTGTCGCGACCGTAAACAAGGCCGTCGAGGGCGATGTGCCGGCCACTAGCCACCCGATTCCAATGGCAAACGTGTTTCGCGAAGACATCGTAGAGCCTTCGCTGACCCAAGAGCAGGCGCTTTCTGGCGCTGCCGACAGCGATCAGGGCCGATTCCGCGTTGCAGCCATCTTGGACGAGGAGTAGACCATGTCTGAACTGATCAAAAAGAACGCGTCCGAACTCGTTTCGCTCATGGCCTCTGGCGAGGTTTCGTCGGTTGAGGTAACTCAGGCGCATCTTGACCGCATCGCTGCCGTAAACGGCACCTTGAACTCTTACCTGCATGTCACAGCGGATGCTGCGCTCAAGGTCGCCGCCAACGTAGACCGTCGCCGTGCCGCTGGTGAGTCGCTACCGAAGTTGGCGGGTTTGCCAATCGCAGTTAAAGACAACCTCACCACCACCGACGCACCAACCACCGCGGGCTCGAAGATTCTCGAGGGTTGGGTGCCACAGTACGACGCCACCGTCGTCACCAAGCTTCGCAATGAACTTATGCCGATTTTGGGCAAGACCAACTTGGATGAATTTGCCATGGGTTCTTCGACCGAGTTCTCGGCATACGGCCCAAGCCGCAACCCGTGGGACACCGACCGCATTCCTGGTGGTTCTGGCGGTGGCTCATCGTCGGCAGTTGCAGGTTTTACCGCCCCGCTAGCCATCGGTAGCGACACCGGTGGCTCGATTCGATTCCCTGGTGCCGTTACCGGAACCGTGGGAACCAAGCCAACATACGGCGCAGTTTCTCGCTACGGCCTCATTGCACTTGCTTCATCGCTCGACCAGATCGGCCCAGTAAGCCGCAACGTGCTCGATGCCGCATTGCTTCAAGACGTTATCGCAGGCCACGACCCACACGACAGCACTTCGCTTCCTGAGTCGCTCGGCTCGATGGCTGAGGCTGCTGCCAACCGCTCGGTCGCCGGAATGCGAATCGGCGTTATCAAGCAGCTCACCGGCGCAGGTTTTCAGCCTGGCGTTCAGGCCCGCTTTGACGACAGCCTCGCGCTGCTTGCCAAGAATGGTGCCGAAATCGTTGAGGTCGACTGCCCATCGTTCGAATACGCCATCGCCGCCTACTACCTGATCTTGCCGGCCGAGGCATCTAGCAACCTGGCTAAGTTCGACAGCGTTCGCTTCGGTCTTCGCGTCACCCCAGAAGGCAACCCGACCATCGAGCGCGTCATGGCCGCGACCCGAGAGGCCGGCTTTGGCCCAGAGGTCAAGCGCCGCATCATCTTGGGCACCTACGCTCTGTCAAGCGGTTACTACGACGCTTACTACGGCAGTGCGCAGAAGGTTCGCACGCTCATCCAGCGTGATCTAGCAGCAGCTTTCGCAAAGGCAGACGTGTTGGTTTCGCCAACCGCTCCGACCACCGCGTTCAAGTTCGGCGAAAAGATCGACGATCCGTTGGCCATGTACCTAAACGACATCGCCACCATTCCGGCCAACCTTGCCGGCATTCCAGGCATGTCGATTCCAAACGGCCTCGCCGACGAAGATGGCCTACCGAGCGGTTTGCAGATTCTTGCACCGGCCCGCGAAGACGCACGCCTATACAAGGTTGGCGCGGCACTCGAGGCTTGGCACGAAGAGGTTTGGGGCAAGCGAATGATTGATTTCGCTCCAGAGCTGAAAGTTGGTGCATAACCGTGGCCAAAGCTGAACTCATGAACTACGAGCAAGCGCTCGAGCAGTTTGAAGTTGTCATCGGTCTAGAGGTTCACGTTGAGTTGAACACCAAGACCAAGATGTTCTGCGGTTGCCGCAACGACTTCGGTGACGAGCCAAACACCAACGTGTGCCCGATCTGCATCGGCCTTCCAGGTTCGTTGCCAGCGGTGAACCGACGTGCGGTCGAATCATCAATCGCAATCGGCCTTTCACTCGGATGCTCGATTGCGCCTAACGGCCGCTTCTCGCGCAAGAACTACTTCTATCCAGACCTGGCCAAGAACTTTCAAACCTCGCAGTATGACGAGCCGATTGCGTTCGAAGGAACCATCGACATCGAGGTTCCGAGCGGCAACGTCTTCACCGTCGCCATCGAGCGCGCTCACATGGAAGAGGATGCCGGCAAGCTGACTCACGTCGGTGGAAACACCGGTCGCATCCACGGTGCCGAGTATTCGCTAGTTGACTACAACCGTGCCGGTGTTCCGCTGGTCGAAATCGTCACCAAGCCGGTGCTTGGGGCAGGGGCAGAGGCACCTGAGTTGGCGGCAGCGTATGTGCGCAGCATCCGTGAAATTGTTAAAGCTCTTGGCGTTTCTGACGCTCGCATGGAGCGCGGAAATGTGCGTTGCGACGCAAACGTGTCGCTTCGCCGTCACGGAGCCGAGAAGTTGGGCACACGCACCGAAACCAAGAACGTGAACTCGCTTCGTTCGATTGAGCGTGCGGTTCGTTACGAGATTCAGCGCCAAGCGCACATTCTTGCCGGTGGTGGCAGCATCACCCAAGAGACTCGTCACTGGCACGAAGACCGCGGCATCACCAGCAGTGGTCGCCCAAAGTCTGACGCCGATGACTACCGTTATTTTCCTGAGCCAGACCTGGTGCCGGTTCAGCCATCGCACGAGCTCATCGAGTCGATTCGCGCTTCGCTACCTGAGAACCCGGCCGACCGCCGCAAGCGTTTGGCAGGGGAGTGGGGCTTTAGTGAGCTCGAGTTCCGCGATGTCGTGAACAGCGGCCTTCTCGACCAGATCGAAGAAACCGTTGCTGCTGGCGCTAAGCCTCAGGCTGCCCGCAAGTGGTGGACAGGTGAGGTTGCACGTGTGGCCAACTCTGAAGAGAAGGATGTCGCCGACCTAAACGTGACGCCTGCTCAGATTGCTGAACTGGCTTCGCTAGTCGAAGCTGGCAAGATCAACGACCGCATCGGTCGCGAGGTGCTTGCCGCGGTGTTGGCCGGCGAAGGTTCACCAGCTGAGATCGTCTCGGCTAAGGGTCTTGAAGTCGTCTCGGATGACGGTGCCCTCCTGGCTGCCATCGATGAAGCCTTGGCCACTCAGCCCGACGTGATCGATGCCATTCGCGAAGGTCGCATGCAGGCCGCTGGTGCCGTTATTGGTGCCGTAATGAAGGCCATGAAGGGTCAAGCAGATGCTGCCCGAGTTCGTGAACTTCTGATCGAGCGAGCCAACGCTCAATAAGCGCTAGATAAAGTAAAAACCCCGCCGACCGAAAGATCTGCGGGGTTTTTCAATTCTTGGGGTGAGTAACGGGACTTGAACCCGCGACTTCCTGGACCACAACCAGGCGCTCTACCAGCTGAGCTATACCCACCATGATGCCGAAGCAACCTCTAGAGTCTATCAGTTAGTTCGGTTTCTCCTGTGAGACTTTTTCGGCTGCCAACTGCGCTTCAGCCGATGAAGGCCCAGGCGTTTCGACAAAAACTGTCTCGCGGTAGTAGCGAAGTTCACGAATCGAATCAAGAATGTCAGCCAGGGCTCGGTGCCCTCCGTCTTTCTTTGGCATCTGAAAGTAAACGCGCGGATACCAGCGACGGCTCAACTCTTTGATCGAAGAAACGTCGATTGAGCGGTAGTGCAGGTGAGCATCCACTTTCGGCATGTATTTGGCAATGAAAAGGCGGTCTGTGCCGATGGTATTGCCGGCAAGCGGTGCGTCTTTTGCCTCTGGCACGAAGCGCTGAATGTATTCGAGCACGATTCGCTCGGCGTCTTCTAGCTCGAGACCATTTTCAAACTCGTTGATTAGGCCCGACTCGGTGTGCATGTTGCGCACGAAGTCACCCATGTTGGCAAGAGAGTCTTGGCGAGGCTTGATGACGAGGTCGATGCCCTCATCGACCACGTTGAGTTCGGAGTCGGTGATGACCACGGCGATCTCGACAAGGCAGTCTTTATCGGCGTCGAGGCCGGTCATCTCGCAGTCGATCCAGACGAGGTTTTCAGAAATAGAAATCACATACCAAAAACTAGGGGAGGCCTCCGACACTTATCGGAGACCTCCCAATTTTAGCCCTGAAACAGGTGCAGCCCGACCGTTAGGCGGTTGCTACCTGCTCGGATGCTCTGCTTGCCTTTGCGGCCTTGCGAGCCGCGCGCTTCTCGGTCTTGATAACCTTGCGCTCCTTGCCACCCTCGGTGAGCCAGTAGAGCACAGGAACAATAACCAGCGTTAGCACGGTCGACGAGAACAGTCCACCGATAACCACGATTGCTAGCGGCTGCGAGATGAATCCGCCACCACCGGTGATGCCGAGTGCCATCGGAGTCAGCGCGAAGATGGTCGCTAGCGCGGTCATCAGAATCGGACGCAAGCGTTGGCGCGCGCCATCCATGATTGCCTCTTGAATCGGGCGACCCTGCTTGCGGTACTGGTTGATCAGGTCGATCAACACAATCGCGTTGGTGACCACGATACCGACCAGCAACAACATACCGATAAGCGCCGAGACGCCCAGTGGAGTGTCAGTTAGCAGCAAAAAGCCGAGAGCACCGGTTGCAGCGAATGGAATCGAGATCAGCAACACCAGTGGCTGGCGGATGCTCGAGAACGTTGCCACCATAACGATGAACACGATTGCGATTGCGGCTAGAAGGGCTAGACCCAACTGACCGAACGATTCAGCCTGCGATGCGGTTACACCACCGACAGAAGCGGTCACGCCGAGCGGCAGCTTCGCATCGCCTAGACGCTTGTCAACCTCGGCAGCAAGTGCTCCCAGGTTGTCGCTGTCAGGGGTTAGCGACACCTTTGCGGTGCGGTCGCCCTTTTCGCTCGTGATCGAAACCGGAACCTTGGTTAGGTAAATGTCGGCGATCGAGTCAAGCGACACAGTGCCCGTTGCGGTTGGAATACGAATCGCACGAACCTCTGAAACGGTGTCGGGGATGTTCGTCTTCACAACGTAAATCGGGGTCGAGTTACCGTCAACGTTTAGGTTGCCGATGCTCGATGGTCGCATTTGAGCAGATACAAGGCCACCAACGGCAACCTCGGTTAGACCCAGGCGAGCGGCTGCCATTCGGTCAACCTTGACCTTTAGGGTTCGTTCTTTCGAGGCAAGCGAGTTGGTGATTTCGCTAACTCCGGCGATACCCTTCATGTTCTTTTCAATTTCGGCGATGCCGACTTCTAGAGCCTTGTCATCTTTAGCGGTGAGCTTGATGTCGATTGTGCTCGAACCCGAGAATCCGCCACCACCGGTGCCGAACTTTAGGGTTCCGAGTTCGTCTTTACCGGCCGAGGCCTTGGTAACCGCGTTCTGAACCTCGGTCACGTCGAAGCCGTCTTTAACTATGATCTGCATTGTGATTCCACCGGCAGCGGCACCGAAGGCAACTCGCCCGTCGCCACTCGAACCGATAGTGGTCTGAACTACGTCAACCCCATCAATCTTGAGCACAATGTCTTCAAGCTTTGAGGCGGCCTCAGATTCTTGCTTGAGAGTTGCACCTGGCTTGAGTTCTTGGTTGACCACGAAGCCGGCTGAGCCTGAACCGCCGATGAAGTCGGTTTTCAGCAATGGAACCAGACCAAAGGTGAATACCAGAATCATGAACGATGCGACCACGGTGATCACCGGGTGCTTCTGGGTCGATTTGAGAATCGGTAGGTAGCCGCGCTGCAGCCATGAGCGACGCTCCCTGGCTTCTTCAACCTCGCGCAGTTCTTCGGCGATTTTTGCGGCTTTAACCGGGTCGGTCTCGTTCGCGAGGGCCTTTGGAGCCTTCGTGAACCAGTAGGCAAGAACCGGCACGATGGTCAACGATACGAGTAGCGAAGCCAATAGTGCGATGGCGAAGGTGAACGAGAACGGTCTGAACAGCTCTCCAACCAGGCCGCCAACCAAAGCGATTGGCAAGAACACTGCAACAGTCGTGATGGTTGCGGCGGTGATTGCTCCAGAAACTTCTCTAACCGCGTTAAGAACGGCCTTCTTCTTCGGCTCACCATAAGAGAGGTGACGGTTGATGTTCTCAATAACCACAATCGAGTCATCCACAACACGACCAATCGCAATAGTCAAAGCGCTCAGTGTGAAGAGGTTGAGTGAGTAGTCGAGCGCGTATAGACCAATGAATGTGATCAGCACCGAAGTCGGAATCGAAATTGCCGTGACTGCCGTCGATCTGAACGAGAGCAGGAAGACCAGAATGATGAGAATCGCGAAGGTTAGTCCCAGCAGACCCTCGGTGGTTAGGTTCTCAAGTGACTGCTCGACGAACGGCGCTTGGTCGAAGATCGTGGTTATAGTTACATCGCCCAACTTCTCTTTCAGCTCAGCAATCTTGTCTTGAACTCCATGAGAAACGGCAACGGTGTTGCCATCTTGGGTCTTGGTGATCGCGATAGTTAGAACTTCGCTGCCGTTTACGCGGGCAATGCTGGTAACTGGAGCGTTCTCATAAGTAACGGTTGCGACATCCGAGACGGTCAAAGTTGGCTTCGGAGTTGCAGGAACAGTTGGAATCGAAGGCATACCCGGGATGCTCGGGGTAGTCGTTGTGCCGCCGCCGAATAGTCCGGAGAGTGAGACAGTGCTGCTCGAAATCAGAGGCAGGTCTTTGAAGGCCTTGAGCGATTCAACGGTGGTGCCAACTTCAACAGAAATGTTGCCACTGCCGTCGGTCAGGGTGCCGGCTGGAATCACGAAGCCGTTCGACTGCAACGCGGTCACAATGTTCTGCTGAGTTAGACCGTTTGCGGTTAACACGCTCTGCTTGAGTTCTAGGTTCACACGCTTTTCGGTGATGCCGCTAACGGCAACCTCACGCACTCCAGGAACACCCGAGAGAATCGGGGTGGCTACATCGGCCAAGATCTTGCCGAGGGCTTCGTTGTCGCTAGACGAGACACCCAGAGCAATGATTGGCACGCTGTCGAACGAGCCAGAGAGAATCTGAGCATCCGCCTCTGCAGGAAGCACACCCTTTAGAGTCGCAAGCGCAGCATTTAGGTCTTCGGTGACCGCTGCTGACTTGATGCCGTAGTCAAACTCAACACGAACGATAGATATGTTGTTCTGTGAGGTAGAAGTTGACGAAACTAGACCATCGAGCTTGCGCACTGCCTCTTCGATCGGCTGGCTAACCTGCTTATCGATAATTTCAGGTGATGCGCCCACGTAGGTCGTAACGATGGCGGCCTGAGGGGTCTCGAACGAGGGAATCAGCTCTTGTTTGAGCGAACCAAGTGAGACCAAGCCGAACACCGCGATGATGGCGGTTGCAAGGGCAACTACTGAGCGGTTTGCGAGGCTTAGTTTGGCAAGTTTGTGCATGATCTACTTTCAAGATGGGTCGCAGTGATTAAGCCCCCGATTCGGCACCTTTATTCCGCAACCTTCAAAACCTAGTGAAGGTTTCTGAACGTTTCATGTGAACGACTTGCTCGGTGGCATCGGCGCGGATGCTCCGCTCAGGCTTACACTGCAAACATGAAGTTGAAGGCGTTTAGAAAATTCATGTGGCGTGCACTTGCCGCCGGCGTGCTGTCTTTTCTCATTGTTCCGTTTTTGATTCCCTTCGAATCTTCTGGCACATTAACCTCGGCGCAAGCTGAGCCGAGCGCTGAGTTTGTTGAGTTGAATGGCTTGGATGTTCGCATCGCGCGAACCGAATACACAGGTGATTGCGGCTGCACCCCGCCGCTAATCGTGCTCATGCACGGATTCGGTGCCAGCACATACAGCTGGCGAGGCGTTTCGCAACCCCTGGCAGCTTTCGGCGATGTGATTTCTTATGACCGCCCGGCATTCGGGCTCACCGAGCGGCCAACGGAGTGGCAAGGTGAGAACCCTTATGGCCTCGAAGGCAATTTTCTGTTGCTGGACGATTTGATTGCAAGGTACGGCAACGACCGCAAGGTGATCTTGGTGGGGCACTCGGCCGGGGGAGCGTTGGCTGGTGAGTATGCCCGCACGCGAGCATCCTCGAATTTGTCTCTGGTGCTTGTAGACGCGGCAATCTTGACTTCTGGTTCAAACTCTGGGCCATTCGAATGGTTCTTCCACCTGCCACAAATGCAGCGGCTCGGACCGATTTTGGTCGCTGAAATTGCGAGCTCAGGAAACGCGCTTCTCGAAGAGAGCTATTACGACAAGAGTCAGCTGACCCAAGAGGTTTACGACGGTTATCGTCTTCCGCTCAAGATCAAAGGTTGGGAGCAAGCCTTCTACAACTTCAGGATTGCCCCAAATGAGAACCCGTTGCGCGACAACCTGGGGCATCTTGATTTGCCTACTCTCGTCATGACCGGCGAACACGACACGGTGGTTGCCGCGTCAGATGCACCGTTACTCAACGCCAAGATCAAGGGTTCAAAGCTTGAAACGATAGCTAACTCGGCCCACTTGCCTCAAGAGGAGCAGCCTCAGGCGTTCATCGATGCAATCGCCAAGCACTGGGATTACCTGAATAAATAGCGCTGCAAACAAAACCAATAAACTAGAGGCTGGCCTAGCGGCCTTGCCCTCGTAGCTCAGTGGATAGAGCAAGAGCCTTCTAATCTCTTGGTCGTAGGTTCGATTCCTACCGAGGGCACTCAAGATAGAAAGTCGACTGTTGTCTGAATCGTTGCCACCGTGCCCCCAGTGCGCCTCTGAATATTCCTACGAAATGGGTTCGCTTCTGGTTTGTCCTGAATGTGCTCACGAGTGGGCCGTAGATTCCGCCGAAGATGAAGTCGCAACTGATGCGCCGGTAGAAGTTAGAGACTCAGCCGGAAATGTGCTTCAAGACGGCGACACCGTCACGATCACCAAAGACCTGAAGGTCAAAGGCTCTTCAACGGCAATCAAAGTTGGCACTAAGGTTCGCAACATCCGTCTAACTTCGCCGCGTGATGGGCACGACATCGATGCGAAGGTGGATGGATTTGGCTCGATGTACCTAAAGTCGAGCATCGTCAAGAAGGTTTTGTAAAACTTACTTCCAAAAATAACCCCAGGGTGTCATCAACCACTCGCCACCATCGTCTTTCTTTATAGCCACATGTCGTCGCAGCGAGTCGATGTCTATTTTTTCAGTTAACGAAAAAGAAAATCGGTCGGCGCCGATCTTGATCTTGTAATCGACTCCAAGCTTTTTGCCGGTCAGTGGTAGTGTGCGCTCAAGCAGTTCGGCCTCGAAGCAATCACAGTGGAGAAGACCTTTCTTGACCGTATAGGCTGACCTTTTTGTTGAGATCAACTCGAGTTGGGATTGGACGTCTGGGAAAGAGCCCCTCCCTGCCTTGTACACGTAAGAGACTAAAACCCCCTGTAAATAGCTCTCAGGTGAAGGCAGGGAAACTTTGCATTTGTTCAAGGTTTTGCTCGTTGTCAGCGTGCATTGGCTGTACGGAATTCTCAATAGATAATCGCCCAAATTGTCTACGTTTTTTGGAAAAACTTCAGACACTCCGACTTGCTTCCCCGAGGCAGCAAAACCAACGAGGCTGAATTGTTTCGCGACCTTTGCGTATTGCGGATGTTCTGTGTGTAAGTCCCTTCTAAGGTCAAGAAACTTCGGCTGTACTCTTACTGTGGTCGCGCCCTTCTTTCGGAGAGTGGCGAGGGCGATGTTGACGGCCTCTGCACGCAGCCCTATAACCTTTTTTGCTTGAGAGGTCTGAGTGCTTGTCCAAGTCTTTGTAATCGGTACGTTTAGCCATGCTTGTCTATCGACAACTACCTTGACAGCACTTGCGTCAGCACCAAATGCCGGGGTCAAGCCGAGTGTCATTGAGAGTACGAATGCAAGTGCCACAAGCCTTCGGATCATGGTAGAAAAACGCCATCTAGGGTCTGCCTGTAGGCGACCATTCCACCGCCACCACCACCGGATAGTTTGAATGTCATACCAAAATTGATGAAATTGTCCGGCCAGAACCTGTCACCTGGTGTGATGCGCCGTTTCGAGGTGGTCTTGGCCAAACTGTCCTCCGTCACGACTATCGAAACCGCGTTCCCATACGGGTCGAAATAAACCTCCTCGACAAATGCGACGTGATTGCCTGACACCCATTGCGCTACTGACCACTTCGTAGGCTTATTGCTAACAGAGACACCAAGTTTGGACTGTTTACTCGCCATGCTTGCCCATTCGCCAGCATTTCCCAGGTTATTGAATTCCTGTATGTAACCTCGGTCAAGCCAGAGCAGCCATGCAATATACATCGTGCAATTGTGCTGGTATCCCCAGGCGTTGGGCTGAGCCCAATCCGAATAGGTATAAGCGCTATCTCCGCCCGAATACCCCATGCTTGTGCAGGCATAGGCCTTTGATTCGCACCAGGTTTCCGTACCAGCAGATGCAGATTGAGCGCTCACGAAAAGGCTTGCGCTTGCAAGAACTATCGCAAAAAAACCCTTAAACGCATTTGACATTAGTTGCCCCATATCCAAGCCGACTGCCTTTTCATTGAAAGCATACTGCCGCCCAGCTTGTTTTCGACCTTTTCCAACATAGACTGACCCCAACCAACAAAGGGGATTCACAATGGCCAAAACCATTCGCACTTCAGCTGAACAAATCACTAGGTTGAGAACCTACAACATCGTCGCCGGTGTCATGCACCTGCTTCAGGCCGTTGCCTTTGGTTACTTTTTGTCGCGAATCGAGAACCAGGTCACCTTCGATGCCACCGTCGACTACATGACGGGACCTCCGGGCGCAGGCTTTCCAACCGAGAAGGTAGTTCTCTGGGAGGTCAACCTAGGCCTAGGCGTCGTCGCCTTCCTCGCACTATCTGCGTTCTTTCACTTCTTGATCGCCTCGCCTTTGTTCCACAAGCGCTACGCAGCTGGCCTAGAGCGCAACCACAACTACTTCAGATGGGTTGAGTATTCGATCAGCTCGTCAGTCATGATTTGGCTTATCGCCCAGCTAACCGGCATTTCAGACTTCTCGGCTCTTGTCGCAATCTTCGCCGTCAACGCTTCGATGATTTTCTTCGGCGCTCTTCAAGAGAAATACGAGACTCCAGGCAACGGCAAGGGTCTACCATTCATCTTAGGTTCAATGACCGGAATCGTGCCTTGGGTTCTGATCGGCATCCAAGCGTTTCAACCGGGATCGACAAATGCTGCAGAGGTGCCAGGATTCGTGATCGGCATCATCGTTTCGCTGTTCATCTTCTTCAATACCTTCGCAATCAATCAGGCGCTTCAGTACAAGAAGATTGGCTCATGGGCTAACTACCTCAGAGGTGAGCGCACCTACATCACGCTTTCACTCGTGGCTAAGAGCATCCTCGCCTGGCAGGTTTTCTCTGGCGCGATCATTCCTGCACTGACCGCCTAGCACGTCCATGCGAATCGCCAAAACAATCGCGCGGATGCTGCTCGCAGCGTTTCTCATTTTCGCGGGCATTGCACACCTAACCTTTGGGCGCGAAGATTTTCGTGCTCAGGTTCCGGTTTGGCTGCCGCTAGACGTCGACTTCGTGGTGCTGGCATCTGGTGCCGTCGAAATTCTTTTGGGCCTAGCCCTCGCTTCAACATCAAAGTGGATGCCCCAAATCGGCCTAATCGTCGCGGCATTCTTCGTGGCGGTGTTCGCCGGCAACGTCAACCAATACGTTCAGGGAATCGATGCCTTCGGTTTGAACACCGATGAAGCTCGCCTGATTCGGTTGTTCTTTCAGCCGGTGCTGGTTGCCTGGGCGCTGTGGTCAAGTAACGCTTTGAAAACATTCACAAAACCGAGCGACTAACTTCACTATTCTTGCCTTCAAGCGGTTCATCTCACTTTTATAAAGGGGCTTTTAATGTTTTGCAGTTCATGTGGCGCACAGACCAACGGAGCGAGCTTTTGCCCAAATTGTGGCAGCCCGACAAACGCTGCCGGGGCTCAGTCTTCCAACGCCCAGGTTCCACCAGTTCAGCCAGTGGCCCCACAGGGTCAGCCAATGTATGCCCAGCCGCCAGTTGCGGGCCAGTCGACTAACGGCTTGGCAATTGCTGCTCTCGTTACCTCACTGGTTTGCTGTGGACCAATCGGACTCGTTCTTGGACTTGTTGCGCTAAGCCAGATCAACGCTTCTCAGGGTCGCCAAGGCGGCAAGGGATTAGCCATCGCCGGTATCGCCATCGGCGCTGTGACCACACTGGTTGGCGTGGTGCTCTTGATGAGCCCAGAATTCTGGTACGGCTTTGAGCAAGGTTTCTACGGCTACTAAATCGATTTGAAAAAAGTGGCCCCTGCGTTCGTTCGCGGGGGCCACTTTTTGTTTGAGGCTGGTTATTTGAGAAGTGATTTCATCTGGTTGTAGATCAGCTTCGCTGCGAAAACCGGGTTTAGGCGCGACAGTCTGTCCATGAGCTTGGCATCAGAACCGATGCATAAACGAGCGGTGTTGTTCTCGATTGCATCCACCATCAGTTTGGCTGCAAGGGGAGCGGGTGTAGTTTTGAACTTGCTCGAATCGGCGTCGGCAGCATCCATGACCATGCCAGAATTTGCAGCGATGTTGGTCGCAATAGCGCCTGGAAAAACAATCGTCACCCCAACCTGAGTCTCCATCAACTCACTGTGCAACCCCTCGGTAAGCAGCTTGATGGCAGCCTTCGAAGCACCATAAACGCTTTGTCCCGGCACCGGGGCATAAGCACCCATCGACGAAACATTGAGAATGTGAGCTTCCGGGCGCTTCAAGAGACCTGGCAGAAAGGCTTTCACCAGAGCCAATGGGCCATAGAAATTAACATCCATGACCTTTCTGGCTTGATCCATGGTCAGTTCGTTGATTTTAACGAAAGGCTGAATGATGCCGGCATTGTTGATGAGCGCATCGATTGCGCCAAGTTCTTTTTTCACGGATGCTGGCAGCGCAGCAACGGCGACGAGATCACTAACGTCCAGAAGATGAGTCGAAACTTTGCCGCCGATTGATTCAGCTAACTTCTTGGTTTCTTTCAGAGTGTCCGCCCGCATGTCCACGGCGGCGACGATTGAGCCGCGCCTGACTAGTTCAAGTGTCAGTTCACGACCCATTCCGCTGCCTGCGCCAGTGACTACGATTACTTTGCCTTGAACCTTCATGGTTCTTCCTTTGATTGGTAGCACTTACCACCATAGTCGTTTGTATCCAAACGAAAGTTCTTCAACAGACCCAAAATTAGCGGGAAACATCTGGGCAGTTTTGCTGTTGTGAAAATCATGACAATAAAAGACATCGAACTAAACATGATCGACGGCGCTAAAAAAACCTTCGCAGATTTCTCGAACGGGCCGGTACTGGTGGTCAATGTTGCCTCGCGCTGTGGGCTAACGCCTCAGTATGAAGCGCTTGAGGAGCTTCAGAAGAAGTACGCGAGCCAGGGTTTCACCGTTCTCGGGGTGCCCAGCGGCCAGTTTTTTCAAGAATTGTCAGATGAGAAGGCCATCAGTGAATACTGCTCAACAACCTGGGGCATAACTTTTCCAATGACTGAAAAGTCAAAGGTCAACGGTCGCTCTCGCCACGCGCTCTACAAAGAATTGGTTAAAGCCAAGGATTCAACAGGCAAGGCTGGCCCAATCATGTGGAACTTTGAGAAGTTCTT
>Ga0222712_10003352_pt1 | contig 17529 bp, 8 predicted proteins | sample C33_657DmetaG_FD_165043 | JGI IMG/M metagenome (GOLD analysis project Ga0222712, IMG submission 165043) | Estuarine water microbial communities from San Francisco Bay, California, United States - C33_657D | ecosystem: Environmental > Aquatic > Marine > Unclassified | place: USA: California...
TTTTATTGGGCAGTGGGTAAAGCTTCCAGTTTTTTCCATCAAAACTTAATAAGCCTTCATTGTTGGCAAAATAAACAATTCCGTTTTTATCTTGTTTTACATCCCAGTTCTGAAGTCCTGCGTTGTAAGATAGTTTAGAGTAATTTATAATATCTGGAAGGCCAATAGTGTTTTGGCTGATTGCAAAAAGGGGTAGAAGAAGTAAAAAGAGTATTTTTTTCACTGCTCAAAGATTTTATTAAAACTTAAATATATGAAATGTTCATTGATGTATTATTGAAGTAATTTACATTATTGATAATCAATTAGTTAAAAATAGTGATGTAGTATTGAAGTGTTAAACAATAAAGATTTTGTAGTGTCTGTTACTATTTTTACGTTGCCAAATATTCATTTTTTTTCTTTCACATAAACGATTGCATTATGAAAATAAGATTTATTCTTATGTGCCTTGTTTTGATGCTCGGGCTTAGCGTACAAACGCTTTATGCTCAGTCAATTGCCGTTACCGGTAGCGTAAAAAACAAAAATACTGGCGAATTGCTAGTAGGGGCTTCTGTTTCTGTTAAGGGCAAATCTGTTGCCCTCACCGATGCCAATGGCCGGTTTTCACTCAACACAGCTGTAGGTTCTGTTCTAGAAATCACTTACACAGGCTTAATTACCTCCAAGGTTACGGTGGTTAAAGCGGGTCAAGTAGAGGTATCTTTAGAGCAAAATCCTGCAAACACACTTGGTGATGTAGTAGTAGTAGGTTATGGCACCCAAAAGGTGACCAAAATATCTGGTGCTATTTCAACAGTTAAGTCAAGTGATATCGAAAAACTAAAACCCGTAAGAACGGAAGAGGCTTTACAAGGTAAGGCGTCTGGTGTTAATGTAATTCAATCTGGATCACCTGGTTCTAAGCCAACGGTATTAATCAGAGGTATTCCTTCTTTTTCTGGTACTGACCCAGTTGTGATCATTGACGGGGTTCCTCAAACACTTACCGATCTTAACGCTATTAACGCTGCAGATATTGAGTCAATTAACGTATTAAAAGACGCTGCTACCACTGCCATATTTGGTGTTAAAGGTGGAAATGGTGTTATTGTGGTTACTACCAAAGGCGGTAGAAAAAACCAAAAAGCAGCGATTACTATTAATAGTAACTATGGTGTGCAAGAAGTGATGAACACCCTTGGTGTTTTAAACGCTACAGAATATGCTGCCATGATTAATGAAGGTAGTACCACGGCTGGTGGCCCAATTGTGTTTCCAAACCTTTCTTTATTAGGTGTGGGTACCAATTGGCAAGACCAAATATTTAAAAGAGCTGCTATGCAATCTCATACGATAGCAGCACAAGGTGGTAGTGAAAATATGACCTACTTTTTATCTGCGGGTTATTTAACCCAAGGTGGTATTGTAGGAGGAAATGATAAATCTCGTTTTGACAGAGGTAACTTTTCTGCCAACTTAACTTTTGATATTTCAAAGAAATTGAAGTTCTTGTTGAATACCACTGCAGTTACTTTAAACTCTAAAGGTATCCAAGAGAATTCATTTAATAGTGTTATTGGTAGTGCGATCAATTTTGATCCAACCGTAAGCGTATTAAATAATGTTCCTAATACAGCAGGAAAATATGGTTTCAGTAATTTATTATTATCTGAAATTTTTAACCCGCTAACAAAATTAGAGAACACCTATAACTCAAATGTAGGTTCTAAAATCTACGGAAAATTTGAGTTGCAATACAAGGTTTTAAACAACCTAACATTGTCTTCTCGTTTTGGTTACACAAAGTATGATGGTAATGCTAAAAGCTTTAACCCACTTGTATTTTATGGCCCACAAAACGTAGACAATTCAATGAATGCGGATGGTTCTACAGTTCTTGGTAGATTTAACAGTGTAGCGCACGAAAAAGTGAGCAACTTCAATTACACTTGGGAGTCTTTTGCAAACTATAATTTTAAATTTAAGCAAGACCACAACTTTGAAACAGTGCTTGGTTTTTCATTAGCAAAAGTGAGCGGTAACGCTGCAGGTGCTACGCGTCAAGACGTTCCATTTAATAGTTGGGAATTTGCAGACTTTACGGCTGCAACAGGAAATAACACAGCAACCAATACAAATGCACTTGCTGGTTACTACTACCAATATTTTAGAAGAAACCTTTCTTACTTTTCTCGTATCAACTACGATTATCAAGACAAATATTTAGCTTCATTTAGTGCACGTAGAGATGGTTCTTATGCATTTGGTGTAGACAACAAATTTGGTAACTTCTTCTCTGGATCTCTTGGATGGGTTGTTTCTAAAGAAAAGTTCTTTAAAGCAGACTGGGTAGATCAATTAAAAATTAGAGGTAGTTATGGTAGCATTGGTAACGAAAATGTGAACCCACAATTTGTAAGTATTGTTACTGGTGGACCAAGCTATGGCCCAACTGCAAACAGCAATGGATATACATTCAATGATGTTTTCTATCCAGGTTCTACAGTAGGTTCTGCTGCTAATACAACACTTAGATGGGAAAAGCAAATTCAGTCTAATATTGGTTTTGATTTAGTCGTATTAAACAATAAGTTTTCTTTAAACGCAGACTATTTCCAAAAAACAGTAGATGGTTTGTTATTTACACCATCGGCTTCATTGTATTTAGGAACAGTACCTAGCCCAATTGCAAATATTGGAGCTACTAAAACCAGTGGTTTTGACTTCACTTTAAATTACAACGAATCAATTGGTAAGAATTTGAAATTTAATACTGCATTGACTTTCACAACGGCTACCAATTTAGTAACAGCAACCAATGATAATGGTACTGCTAAAATTTTAGGCGGATACTATTTTAATGGTCAATCACAAAGTGTTACCGTATTTGAAAAAGGATTTGCGCCAGGTTATTTTTATGGCTACAAAACAGCAGGTCTTTTCCAAAATGCTGCTGAAATTGCTGCATCACCTAAACAAGCAGGTGCACAACCAGGTGATATCAAATACGTAGATATGAATGGTGATGGTGTGATCAATGCATCAGACCAAACAAATATTGGTAATCCATTCCCTAAGTTTACCATGGGTTGGAGCTTTAATATGAGCTACAAGAATTTTGATTTCAATACATTCTTATATGCTTCTGTAGGTAACGATATTTATAGAGCTTACGAGCGTAATGCTAACTTCTCTAACAAAGACCGTTCCGTACTTGGTCGTTGGACTGGTGAGGGTACTACAAACGATGCGCGTTTACCAAGGTATTCTTTTGTAGATGCAAATAGCAATATTAGAGTATCAGACAGATATGTAGAAGATGGTTCTTTCTTGAAAATCAAGAATATTCAACTCGGTTACACCTTTAATACACCAGCTTCTAAAAAATGGTTCAACAGTATTCGCGTATATGCACAAGTAAAAAATGCTTTTGTATTTACAAAGTATACTGGATTTGATCCTGAAATTGCGGGTGGCATTTTAGATACAGGTATCGATCGTGGTGCATATCCTCAAGCTAGAACATTTGCTTTTGGCTTTGATATTAAACTATAATCTTCACTACTTAAATATACCATTATGAAGATCAATTCAATAAAAATAGTAGGCCTGGTTTTAGTTATTACCACGCTTATATCTTGTACAAAGTGGGTCGATTACAATCCTCACGAAGATTTCGTTATCACAGAACAAGACTATTTAAAGTCTTCGTCTGATTATAGAAACATGTTGGTTAGTGTTTACACCCCACTACAATGGATTAACCAAGTAGTGCCTATTGGTGATATTGCATCTGATAATGCAGTGTCTGGTGGAGAGAACGCTTCTGACGTTTTATCATTACAACAAATTGACGATTATACGCACACTCCAGTAAACGGAACCCTTCAAGAAATTTGGGTATCTGCTTATGAAGGTGTTAACCGTGCAAATTATATGACGCAATATAAAGCGGCTAATTTAGCGGGTGAAAAAATTGAGTTTGCTGGTAAAGAAGCATTATATGGCGAAGTTCATTTTTTACGCGCTTACTACTACTTTACCCTCGTACGTATGTTTGGTGATGTGCCTCTTTTTACTGACAAGCGTTTAAGTCTTGCGCAATCAAGAACTTTAAAGCGTTCACCTAAAGCGGATGTATACAAGCAAATCGAAGCAGATTTAACTGCTGCTGTAACGGCACTTCCTGCAGTTCAGGTTCAAAAAGGTAGAATTACAAAGTATGCTGCACAAGCATTACTTGGTAAAGTATACCTCTATCAAAATAAATTTGATTTAGCTGCTACTACGCTTGATGCTGTAATCAGTGCAAATGCATTTACATTAGTTTCTGATTTTGGATCTATGTATTTAGCAAGTGGAGAAAACGGACCAGAGTCTGTTTTTGAAATTCAGTATTCTAATGTATCTCCTTATTACAACTGGGGTGGTGCAACACGCGGCCAAGGTAACTATGCCATTCAGCAGTGTGGTATTAGAGGCTTAAATGGTTCTGCTCAAATGCCTTATGCGGCTGGTTGGAGTACCAATTTACCAACGCAAAATTTAGCAGCTGCATACACTGCAGGTGATAGACGTAAAAATGTAACGGTATTAGATATTGAAGCGTACAAAACTGCAAATCCTTCCTTTAATATTACCTACCAAGTTGCTCCATTTAAAAATACAGGTTTATACAATCAAAAGTATTTACCACGTAAAGGAGAAACTTCTGGTCAAGTAGAATTAAACTACTTAAACAACTTCAGAATCATTCGTTACGCCGATGTTTTATTGATGGCTGCTGAAGCGTTTAATAGAGCTACTGCACCAAATGATGCAAAAGCGCAAGGTTATTTAAATCAGGTTAGACAAAGAGCATTTGGTAATGCATCTAATAACATTACTGCAACCGGAACCGCACTTCGTCAAGCTATTTGGGATGAGCGTCGATTAGAACTTGCTATGGAAGGAGATCGTTTCTTTGACCTTGTAAGAACTGGACAAGCAGCTTCAAAAATTACTGGCTTTAAAGTTGGTAAACATGAAGTGTTCCCAATACCTCAACAAGAGGTTGATATTTCTGGTTTAACCCAAAATGCTGGATATTAATCTCATTGTATAATCTATTGAATTAAATAGTATGAAAACATTAAAATACATATTGAGTTGCTTGATACTCATTGCTACATTCTCAGGATGTAAAAAAGAAATCAATGATGATGTTTCTTTCGTTGAAACGACTGCAACATCTACAAAATTGGGTGCTATGTTTACCATTACCCAAGATAATACAGGGCTTGTAACGATTACACCAAATGGTGAAGGTGTTGCAAGTTTTGAAATTGCATACGGACATGGAACCGCGGGTCCTGTAAAGGTTTTACCTGGTGGTAGCACTTCAAAAGTGTATCCAGAAGGTGTTTACGATGTAAAAATTACAGGTACAAACCTTGCTGGTGTTTCTACAACTGTAACTCAAAAGTTAACGGTAACTTTTAGAGCGCCAGAAAATTTAGAGGTAACAGCAGTTATTGATCCTGCTAACAAATACAAAGTAAATGTTTCTGCAAAAGCATTGTATGAAACTTTCTTCCAGGTTTATTTTGGAGATGTTACCAATGAAGTACCTACTAATTTTTTAGAAGGACAAACAATTTCTAAAACCTATGCTAAAACTGGTTCTTATACGGTTAGAGTGGTGGCATTAAGTGGTGGCGCTGCTACAACAACATTTACAAAAGTGATTACGATTGTAGATCCAGTTTTATTACCAATTACATTTGAATCTACTAGCATCAATTATGCGTGGAACGATTTTAGTGGTGGTAATGTAACTGTTGTAACTAACCCACAATCTAATGGTATCAATACTTCTGCAAAGGTTGCCAAAATGGTTAAAAATGCAGGTGATCCTTGGGGTGGAAGTTGGATTGGTCTTGGAGGCCCAATCGACTTTTCTGCTAACAAAGTGTTTCGTATGAAAGTATTTTCACCAAGAGTAGGCGCTAAAGTGCTTCTTAAAGTTGAAAATGCTGGTAACGGATCTATCTCTTTTGAAAAAGAAGTAGTAACTACCGTTGCAAATGCTTGGGAAGATTTAGCTTTTGATTATAGAACAATCAATACTTCAAATGCATACCACAACATTGTAATTATATTTGATAATGGTACGCCAGGTAATGGTACTGCTAACTATACGTTCTTAATGGATGATATTAGATTAACAGATGCAATGCCTAATTCTAAAATAGATTTACCTGTTACATTTGATGTGGCTGGTGTTAACTATACAGTAACTGACTTTGGTAACAACCAAACAGTTGATGCAGTAGACCCAACCAATGCAAATAACAAAGTTAAAAAAACAACCAAAGTAAATGGTGCAGAAACTTGGGCAGGAACAACTATTGGTACCAATACTGGTTTTGCAACCGCTATTCCTTTAACGGCTGCAGCTTCTCAAATGAGTGTAAGGGTGTATTCTCCAGCAGCGGGAATTAAAGTTTTATTGAAAGTAGAAGACCATACAAATAATCAACGTTCTGTAGAAACCTTTGCAACAACTACAACAGCAGGTGAGTGGGAAACATTGATTTTTGATTTTAACAATCAAGCGCCTGGTACTGCTGCATTTAATGCAACCTATACGTACACTATGGCCTCTATTTTCTTTGATTTCGGAAATAGCGGAAACGGTAAAGTATTTTACTGGGATGATGTTAAAAAATTAGCAACCAACTACGTAGAAACTTTAGGTCTTCCATTAACATTTGAATCTAATTCACTTACCTACACTTTCAATGATTTTGATGGTGGTGTTGCAACGGTTGTTAACAATCCGCAATCTGGTGGAAGTAACACAAGTGCTAAAGTGGGCAAGATGGTTAAAAATGCAGGTCAAATTTGGGGTGGAAGCTGGATTGGTTTAGCGGCTCCAATTGATTTCTCAACCAAGAAAACGTTTAAAGTAAAAGTATTTTCTCCAAGAGTAGGTGCAAAGCTTTTATTAAAAGTTGAAAACCAAAGCAACGGTGGCATTAGTTTTGAAAAAGAAGCAGTAACAACGGTTGCTGGTGCTTGGGAAACATTAACGTTTGATTACAGTGCAATCAATACATCAAATACCTATCAAAAAATCGTTTTGATTTTTGATTTAGGAACTGTGGGTGATGGCTCTGCAAACTTTACGTTCTTATTTGATGATATCACCTTAAATTAATTTGATAAAACCTACAATTATGAAAAATAATTTTAAATATATTGTTGCGGTTTTGTTTATCACAACTATTGGTTTTGTTTCTTGTGAAAAAACCGAATATAGTTTTGGTAATATTAAAACGCCAACAGGCTTAACACTGACTACCGCAGTAGTAGGTGTAGATGCTACAAACCCTAATGGTAATGGTACAGGAACTGTAACCATTACTGCTAAAGCAACAGATGCTTTAACCTATAATGTTGATTTTGGTGATGGCAAAACACAAGTGATTCCTTCAGGAACCATTACGTATAAATATGCAACACCTGGTGTTAATGACTACACCATTACCGTTCGTGCCGTTGGTACAGGTGGTGCTATTTCTGTCATTAGTAAAAAAGTAACTGTATTTGTTGCCTTTACTATACCGCAAGCCATTTTAGATGCGCTTACCGGAACGGGTTCACGCACTTGGATTACAGATAAAGATGCGCCAGGTCATTTTGGTGTAGGACCTTCAGACGCTTTTGATGCTATCTGGTATGCAGCTACTCCTAATTCTCGAGAAGCTTGTGCCTATGATGACGAAATTACTTTTTCTAAAGATGCACTTAACAATATTTCAATGACCATCAATAATAAGGGTCAGTCATTTTCTATTGGAGCTGCTAGTAGTTTTTACGGATTTAGCGGTGGTGATGCATGTTTTAACATTGTTACGACAGGTGCTAAAAAATTAGCATTTATGGATGCTACTTCTGCGTCTACACCAGCGGTATCAACTCGAATTCAATTTATGGTTCCTGGTAATGGTATCATCAATTTTGGAACTGGTGGTACAACCTATGAAATTTTGAGTGCAACAGCTACGAGTATTCATTTAAGAAATATTGGTGCAGATGGTAACTCATGGTATCAAAAATTAAAGGCAAAATAATTATTAGACTGTGCGTTTAAATTATTTATTGTTGATTTTATTTACAAGTGCATCATCTTTTTGGGCATGCTCAAAAGGTGATGTACCTGTTGTAAATCCTGCACCCACCAATTTAACAGTTACTGCAACAGTTAGTACTGACAATAGTGGCAATGTAAATTTTGTAGCGTCTGCTACAAATGCAACTACGTATGAATATGATTTTGGAAACGGTATTTTTCAAACGGTACCTACTGGTACTGTAATGTATAAATATCCGGCATCTGGTAATTACACCGTTAACGTTATTGCAAAAAATACTGCAGGAAAAACAATATCTAAATCAGTTGATGTTTCAGTGACTGTGGCGCAGTCGTTAATCTGGTCCGATGAATTTGATGCGCCGGGGGCTCCTAATCCTGCAAAATGGAATTATGACCTTGGTGCAGGTGGATGGGGTAACCAAGAGTTGCAGTATTATACCAACAGAACTGATAATGCCATTGTATCCAATGGTACTTTAAAGATCATTGCTAAAAAAGAAAATTATAGTGGAAGTGCTTACACTTCTGCTAGGCTTCTAACAAAAGATAAGTTTTCATTTAAGTACGGTAAAATTGAAGTGCGTGCAAAAATGCCAGTGGGTATTGGAACTTGGCCTGCTGCATGGATGCTGGGTAACAATATCAATACGGTTAACTGGCCCAATTGTGGCGAAATTGATATCGTAGAACACAAGGGTAGTGACGTCAACAAAATATATGGCACCCTTCATTATCCAGGTAATTTTGGGGGTAATGCAGTTGGGGGAACTAAGGTTATTACAGGTGCTAACTCCGAATTTCATGTATATGCTTGTGAGTGGACAGCGCTTTCCATCAAATTTTACATAGACGGAGCACTATATTTCACTTTTGCCAACAATAATACCTTGCCTTTCAATCAAAACTTTTTTGTGCTTTTAAATTTAGCCATGGGTGGGACATTTGGAGGGCCTGTTGATTCAGGTTTTACCACTGCTACCTATGAGGTAGACTATGTGCGGGTGTTTCAGTAGAATTTTAATACAATTAATTTATGCGTACGTTTCGAAATATAGCATTGGTTTTGTTTTTTTCATTTGTAGCTACTATTACTCAAGCTCAAAAAAGAACATATACCAAATTAGTGTGGCAAGATAATTTTTCGGTAAACGGTTTACCGGATTCTGCAAAATGGGGTTATGATATTGGAACAGGATGTCCTAGAATTTGTGGTTGGGGTAATAATGAGGCTCAATATTATACAGGTGCGCGTAAAGAAAATGCGCGCGTAGAAAATGGATATTTAATTATCGAAGCACACAAAGAAAAATTTGAAGGTTCAAATTATACTTCTGCAAGACTCGTTACAAAAAATAAGGGTGATTGGAAATATGGTCGACTTGTAATAAGGGCTCAAATACCTACTGGTAAAGGGTTGTGGCCTGCTGGATGGATATTGCCAACCCATAAAGTGTATGGTGAATGGCCAAAAAGTGGTGAGGTAGATATTTTAGAAGCTGTAGGTTTTGCACCTGACTCTGCATTTGGAAGTGTTCATACTGAACGTTACAATGGCATGATTGGAACACAAAGAACCGCTTCTTTAATTGTTCCAAATTTATCTACACAGTTTCATGATTATGAAATTGAATGGACACCCGAAAAAATTGATTTTTATATTGATAATAAATTATATAACACTTTCAAAAACGAGCATACTGGTTCAGGTGCTTGGCCATTTGATCAATCCTTTCATTTGATTTTGAATATTGCTGTTGGCGGAAATTTAGGTGGCAAATTTGGAATAAACGATGCCATTTTCCCGGCACAAATGAAGGTAGACTGGGTGAAAGTGTTTCAATAGATAAAGCCCCCCAATTTTGTTTAGGTCTGTTTTTGGTTAATGCCGGATAATAATCCGGCATTTTTTATGTATTAAAATAAATTTTTCTATTAAAAATCAACCAAAAACATATTATAAAAAAATAAATAAGACATCGTCTCGTTTCTACATAAAGTAAAATGAGTTAAATTTACTTCGTGTAATTATTACACATTTGGTCCACGATGCCAAACTAACGCTTGTTTATGAGAATTTTTGTACTGCTATGCTGTTTGATAGCCGCTGCGTCGGCACATGCACAATTGCTGCGTACAACCCCCGCGTTTATTACTGAGACAACAAATTCAATTACCATTTTTGCGGATGCTACAAAAGGAAACAGAGGTATCATAAATACTACTGGCGATATATTTGTGCACATTGGCGCCATCACTTCACTGAGTACATCAAGTAGTAACTGGAGATATGTACCTGTTGCTTGGGGTGTGGCAGATAATAAAATAAAATGTACCAAGCTTGCTAACAATGTTTGGTCTTTTACAATTAATGGTGGTCTTCGTGATTTTTTTGGCATGACAAATGCTTCAGAAACCATTCAAAAAATTGCTATTTTATTTAGAGACGCTACTGGTTCACAAGTACTGCGCAACGCAGATGCTTCTGATATGTACATTCCGGTGTATGAAAATAATTTAGCTGTCCGTATCGATTCGCCGCTAACACAACCTACGTTTGTGCCTGTATTAGAGCCTATTTCAAAGGCCGTTGGTGATACCATTTCTATTGCGGGTGTTGCAAGTACATCATCTGCATTATCCCTTTTTGTAAATGATTCACTCATTACTACAACAACAGGAACCAGCATATCTCAAAAATTTATTTTACAAAAAGTCGGCACTCAAAAAATTCTAATACAAGGTGTGAGTGGATCTGTAACACGTAAAGATTCTATTTCATTTTTAGTGACTGGTGCTACGAACCTTGTTGGACTTCCTGCTGGCGTTAAAGACGGTATTAATTATGAACCAGGTGATACATCGGTAACACTTGTTTTGTACGCGCCTAAAAAATCTTCTATCACCGTAGTTGGTGATTTTAATAATTGGACACCCGGACTTTCGCAGGTTATGAAAATGACGCCCGATAGTTTGCGTTTTTGGGTTCGATTAACAGGCTTAACCCCTGGTGTAGAATACGCCTATCAATATATTATTGACGGTGCTTTAAAAGTCGCTGATTACAATGCACATAAAGTATTGGATCCTTGGAATGATCCATTTATTGCTGCTGCAACGTACCCTAATTTAAAACCTTACCCTACAGGTAAAACCACCGAAATTGTGAGCGTCTTGCAAACTGCACAGGCAAAATATAAATGGAACGATGCAAGCTTTGTACGCCCCAACAAAAAGAACCTCGTGGTATATGAACTTTTGCTACGTGACTTTGTGGCCAAGCATGATTTCCAAACATTAAAAGATACATTGCCGTATTTGAAAAAATTAGGCATCAATGCAATAGAGTTAATGCCATTTTCTGAATTTGAAGGCAATAGCAGTTGGGGCTATAATCCCAATTTCTTTTTTGCTACTGATAAATATTATGGTACACCTGAGGCCATCAAATCATTTATTGATGCCGCGCACCAACAAGGTATTGCTGTAATTATGGATATGGTGCTCAACCATGTATTTGGTTCTTCGCCACTTGCTAAAATGTATTGGGATGGCACGAATAACAAACCTTCTGCAAACAACCCTTGGTTAAACCCGGATGCCAAACATCCATTTAATGTTGGTAATGATTTTAACCATGAATCTGCAGCAACCAAAGAGCTTGTGAATAGGGTTACTAAATACTGGCTTCAAGAATTTCATATTGATGGATACAGGTGGGATTTATCAAAAGGATTTACGCAGGTAAACAATCCAACCAATGTTGGCGCATGGGGTAATTATGACGCATCCCGTATTAAAATATGGAAAGCAATTTACGATACCATGCAGGCTACAAGTGCAGGCAGCTATTGTATGCTCGAGCATTTTGCCGACAACTCGGAAGAAAAAGAATTGGCTGATTACGGTATGCTTTTATGGGGTAATGCCAATTATAGTTTTGCAGAAGCAACCATGGGTTATACCTCTACTTCAAATTTTGGTACTAGTTTTTCGAATGCTAGAAATTTTGCACAACAGCATTTGATAACCTATATGGAAAGTCATGACGAGGAAAGATTGCAGTACAAAAATGTAAACTTCGGTAATGGTTCTGGTAGTTACAGCACAAAAAATCAGGCAACGGGTTTAAAAAGAAATGAAATGGCAGCTGCTTTTTGGGCACTTACACCGGGTCCTAAATTAATGTGGCAGTTTGGTGAATTGGGTTATGATTTTAGCATCAATACTTGTACCAACTTAACCGTTGATGCCAACAATTGTCGTTTAGCAGAAAAGCCTATTAAATGGGATTATTTACAAGACGCCAATCGTAAAGCCTTGTATGACGCTTATGCCAAATTTTTAAAACTTCGCGCAACCCCTGCTTATACAAACGATTTTGGATCTAATAAATATACCGTTAATACGGCTGGCGCATTAAAGTCTATGCAACTTAATGGCGACTCTATTAAATTAGTGGTTGTTGGTAATTTTGATGTTACGCCGCAAACAGCTACCGTTAGTTTTCCAACAGATGGTTTCTGGTATAGTTTGTATTCTAATAAATACCAGTTGGTTTCTGGTGGGTCCGCAAGCGTTTCATTACAGCCAGGCGAATACTTTGTCTATTCAAATAAAAACTTGAATAATGCAGTAGTTACTTCGCTACCAAATATTAGCCTACCTACGTTAAATACAACGATTAGTGTATCCCCTAATCCAGTATCCCAAGCAGCTATTCTAAAGTATCAATTGCCTGAGTCAGGTAAAGTGTCTGTCAAACTTTTAAGTCAGACCGGTGTTGTAGTGGATGGCATATTTAATGGATGGCAAAACAAAGGTCAACAACAATTGATAATCAATAAGAAAGGACTCCCTCCGGGCGTTTATCACATATCTATTCAATCAAATCAAAAACAAAAAACACAAACATTTTTAATCACTAATTAGTATTTATTCAAATTGAAATTGTAATTCTATGAACATTAAAAAAGCACTTGTTGCGATGCTGATGATGCTAACAGTTTTCTGTTTGCCATCAATTGCACAAGATCGTACGGTTACGGGTAAAGTAACCAATGCAAAAGATGGGTCGCCGTTAGCGGCTGCCAGTGTCCTAGTAAAAGGATCTGGTGTTGGAGCACAAACAAATGCCGATGGGTCATTTAGTTTGAAAGTTCCTGCTAAAGCAACTACACTCGTTGTATCTTCTTTGAATTTTGAAACCAAAGAAGTAACCTTAAGCGGCAACACCGTATCAGTTGCACTTTCACCTGCTGTTGATCAGTTAAGTGATGTAGTGGTAATTGGTTATGGTAGCGTTCGTAAAAAGGACTTAACAGGATCAGTTGTTAACGTGTCTTCTAAAGACTTTAACAAAGGTGTTATTTCAACACCGGAGCAACTCATTCAAGGTAAAGTAGCGGGTGTGCAAATCACGAGTAACAATGGTGCACCTGGTTCAGGAAGTACCATTCGTATTAGAGGTGGTGCATCTTTAAATGCAAGTAACGATCCGCTTATTGTTGTGGACGGTATGCCTATTGATGGTCGTGGTATATCTGGCCAAGCAAACGCACTTGCCCTTATTAACCCTAACGACATCGAATCTTTTTCAATTTTAAAAGATGCATCTGCAACAGCTATTTATGGTGCAAGAGCATCTAATGGTGTAATCATTATTACTACTAAAAAAGGTAAGTCTGGTGCTCCAAAGTATGCATTTAGCTCTCAATTGAGTGTTTCAAATGTTACTAAAAAATTAGATGTTTTTTCGGCAGATGAAATTAGAGATATCGTAAAAACAAAAGGTCCTAGTTATACTTCTTTGTTAGGTAATGCTTCTACCGATTGGCAGGATGAAATTTATCAAACAGCAATTACTACAGACAATAACATTTCTGTATCTGGTGCCTATAAAAAATTACCTTACCGTTTTTCACTCGGTAATTTAATGCAATCAGGTATTTTAAGATCTGATAAATTAAACAGAACAACTGTAGGTGTTAACGTAAGCCCTACACTTTTTGACAATCACCTTACGCTTAATGTCAATTATAAATTAGCAGCAAGCAAAACAAACTTTGCAGATCAAGGTGCAATTGGTTCAGCTACTTATTTTGATCCTACTAAGCCCGTTTATTCTGGTACGCAAGCGTACAATGGATATTGGAACTGGTTAGATGCAACTTCATCTAATGGTCTTCGTGCTTTAGCACCTAAAAATCCACTTGGCATCTTATTAGATAAGGATGATCAAAGTAATGTTACTAGACATATTGCAAATGCAGTAGTAGACTATAAAGTGCATTTCATGCCTGATTTACACGTTGTTGTAAACACAGGTATGGATCTTGCAGAAGGTAAAGGAACAATCGTAATCAATGATCAAGCTGCAACTACGTATATGCGTTTTAAAGATGCAGCAGGTAAGTTTCATAGCGGTGTAAACAATCAATACCGTCAAACTAGAAACAATACCTATTTGAATGCGTATTTAAACTATGCTAAAGAAATTCCTTACTTATCTACAAGAGTAGAATTAACAGGTGGTTATGAATATCAAAATTATTTAACAACCAACTACAATTTTGGCGATCAAACCTTTAATGGTACTGTTGTTAATACGCCTAATTTTGAATTTGACAAACCTGAATACCGTTTAAGTTCTTACTTAGGTAGAATGAATGTTACCGTAAAAGGCAAATATTTATTTACTGCTTCTGTACGTCAGGACGGATCTTCTAAATTTAATCCGGACAACCGTTTTGCGGTATTCCCTTCAGGAGCTGTTGCTTGGAAGTTAAAAGAAGAAAACTTATTCAAAAATGTGAAGTCATTATCTGATCTTAAATTACGTGCGAGTTATGGTGTAACTGGTCAACAAGATGGTATTGGTTATTATGACTATATCTCTTATTACAACCTAGGTTCAAATACTGCTCAGTACCAATTTGGTAACACATTCACACAAATTTCTCGCCCTAATGGTTATTATTTTAACCGTAAGTGGGAGCAAACAGCAACTACCAACTTAGCATTAGATTTTGGTTTTGCTGATAATAGAATTACTGGTACCATTGAAGCCTACAAAAGAGAAACTTCTGATTTGTTAAATGAAGTAAACCAGCCAGCTGGTACTAACTTTAGCAATAAGATTGTTGCAAACGTAGGTACGATGGAAAATAAGGGTATTGAATTTACTTTAAATATCCAACCTATCCGTAATAAAAACACAACTTGGGATATCGCGTTCAACGCAACTTATAACCAAAACAGAATCACTAAATTAACGATCTCTGACGATCCTTCTTATGCAGGTGCTCGTTTTGGTGGTATTAGTGGTGGTACAGGTAACTCTATCTTAATTCATTCTGTAGGATACCAAAGAGGCGCGTTCTTTGTATACAAGCAAGTATATGATGCCAACGATAAGCCTATCGATGGTTTATACGCAGACTTAAACAGAGATGGCGTGATCAACGAAAGAGATTTATATCAGTATAAAGGTATAGATCCTCAAATGTTTTTTGGTTTAAGTTCAAGTGTTACGCACAAGAAGTGGAATGCTGGTATCGTAATGCGTGCTAACATTGGCAACTACTTGTACAATAACATCGCTTCTAGTTCTGGTACTTTAAGAAATATCTTAAACCCAATTGGTTATATCAATAACGGTTCTAGAGATTATTTGAAATCAGGATTTAGTGGTAATGGTTCTAACTATTACTTATCTGATTACTATGTACAAAACGCATCTTTCTTACGTATTGACAACATTAACTTAGGTTACAATGTTGGTAAAGTATTTAGCGATAAAGCTTCTTTACGTATTAATGCAACTGTACAAAATGTATTAACAATTACTAAGTATACTGGTTTAGATCCTGAAATGAACGGTGGTATAGATAATAATTTTTATCCTCGTCCAAGAACCATTGTATTGGGTATAAATCTTGATTTCTAATTCAATCAATAGTACAAAAAAATATAACAATGAAAAATAATCTATACAAACAAATCATAGCCACAGTTGGAGCGATTGTTGTATTGGCATCTTGTAACAAAACTTTAGATTTGTTACCTACGAACGATGTTACATCAGCAACTGTTTATGCCGACGCAAATGGTTATAGGCAAGCTTTCGCAAAAGTATATGCGAGCTATGCTTTAACAGGTAATGCTGGACCTGCAGGTAACGGAGATATTCAAGGTATCGATGAAGGTACTTCTGATTTCTTACGCTTGTATTGGAAAGCACAAGAATTAAGTACCGATGAAGCTGTTGTTTCTTGGGGAGATCCAGGTATTCAAGATTTCCACAACATGAACTGGTCTGCGAGCAATCCAATGCTTACTGGTCTTTACTACCGTTGTTACTATCAAATCACTTTAGCAAACGATTTCATTCGTCAATCTGCTGATGCAACTGTTGCGTCAAAAGGAATTACGGGTGTGGACGCTGAAGCCATTAAAAAATACAGAGCAGAAGCAAGATTTTTACGTGCTTACCAATATTCAATCTTAATGGATTTATTTGGTAATATTCCTTTTGTTACGGATGCAGAAGCGTTAGGTTCTGTATTGCCAAAGCAGAGAACACGTGGTGAAATCTTTTCTTATATCGAAACAGAACTTAAAGCGATTGAATCAACCTTGGTTGATGCGCGTAAAAATGAATATGGTCGTGCAGATAAAGCTGCAGCATGGGCATTACTTGCTCGTTTATACTTAAATGCGCAAGTGTATACAGGTACTGCTAGAAATACAGATGCTGCTACCTACGCAAAAAGAGTATTAGACGCCGGTTATTCTTTAATTACCGATTATACTAAGTTAATGCGTGCAGATAACAATGTAAATACTTCTGAGTTTATTTTAACCATTAACTATGATGGCTTAAAAACACAAAACTGGGGTGGTACTACATTCTTAACACACGCACCTGTTGGTGGTAGCATGGTTGCTGCTCAATTTGGTGTTGATGGTGGATGGGGTGGTTTAAGAACTACTACTGGTTTATCTAGCAAGTTCCCTGACTTAACAGGTACTGCCGATAAGCGTTCACAGTTTTATACCACTGGTCAATCTGCAGATATTAGTGACTTAACTAAATTTACAGATGGCTATGCGATCACTAAATTTAGAAACATCAATATGAATGGTACACCAGGTAAAAATTTAACTTGGGTAGATATTGATTTCCCTATTTTCCGTTCTGCAGAAATGAACCTAGTATACGCCGAAGCGGTATTAAGAGGTGGAACTGGTGATGCAGGAGCTGCTTTAAGCTATGTAAATGCTTTAAGAACAAGAGCTGGTGCAAGCACTATTACTGCTGCTCAATTAAATTTAGATTTTATTTTAGACGAGCGTGCAAGAGAATTATATTGGGAAGGATTTAGAAGATCAGACCTTATCCGTTA
>Ga0222712_10003353_pt1 | contig 17528 bp, 16 predicted proteins | sample C33_657DmetaG_FD_165043 | JGI IMG/M metagenome (GOLD analysis project Ga0222712, IMG submission 165043) | Estuarine water microbial communities from San Francisco Bay, California, United States - C33_657D | ecosystem: Environmental > Aquatic > Marine > Unclassified | place: USA: California...
TTCCATATGCAAGGTATCGCCATCACGCACCAAGAATTCATGCTCTTCTTCAACAATCTCAACGTAGAGATCTCCTGCCGGGCCGCCTCCAGCGCCAACTTCACCGCGACCAGCTAGCTGCATGCGATTACCGGTTTCAACACCGGCAGGAATCTTTACGGGAATGTTCTGACGTGCGCGCACGCGACCTTCACCAGCACACTCACGACATGGTTCTTGAATCACACTTCCAAATCCAGAACATGTGCCGCAGGCACGTGATGTCATAACTTGGCCTAAGAAAGATTTTTGAATCTGTTGAGTTTCTCCGCGCCCTTTACAAACCTGACACATTGTCGGTGATGTGCCTTTAGCGCAACCTGAACCAGTGCAGGTTGGACATACAACTGCGTTCTCAATGGTGAGTTCGCGATCGGTGCCAAAGCAAGCTTCTGCCAAAGTTACTTGCACTCGAATCAGCGCATCTTGTCCTTGGCGCATACGTGCGCGTGGTCCACGATTTCCTCCACCACCAAAGAATGCGTCCATGATGTCGCTGAAGCCACCGAATCCTTGGCCGCCACCGAATCCACCAAAAGCCTGACCACCCATGTCATATTGCTGACGTTTCTGTGGATCACTTAATACTTCATAAGCAGCGGTGACATCTTTAAATTTATCCTGCACGGCAGGATCAGGATTTACATCAGGATGAAGTTCTCGTGCAATCTTTCGATATGCCTTCTTAATTTCATCGGCAGATGCCTCGCGAGTAACGCCTAACATCTCGTACAAATCTGCCATTACTTATAGCTTCCCTCTGTAATAAATCGACCTACATAACGGGCAACTGCGCCTACTGCTGCCATCGAGCCAGCATAATCCATGCGCGTAGGTCCAAGAATTCCTAGTGCTCCAAACGGTGCCAAGCTATCTCCGTAACCAATCGTGACAAGAGATGTGGTCTTTAAATTCTTCTCACTCTGCTCAGAACCTATGCGCACTTTGACAGTATCTGCGGCATCGCCAAGCAAGCGCAAAAGAACTACCTGCTCTTCAAGTGCTTCCAATACTGGGTGCATCGTCGTTGGAAAATCATCACTAAATCGAGCTAGGTTGGCAGTTCCTGCCAAGACAACCTTCTCTTCAGCCTTCTCAATTGCCATCTCAATAACGGCTGAAACAATAAGTGAAATATCTCGACGATCTACTTGGCTATAACCTTCGATGATTCCCGAGATTCGCTCAGCTACTTCTGGTAGAGATTTTCCAGTCATAGCATTATTGAGCTGAGTGCGAATACTTGCGATAAAGGCGTCTTGCACATCTCTAGTAAGTTCGATGACGCGCTGCTCAACTCGACCAGAGTCTGTAATCAGAATCATCATAATGCGAGATGTAGTCAACGGAACAAGTTCTACGTGTCTGACCTTAGATTTAACAATCGATGGATATTGCACCACTGCAACTTGCTTAGTTACATCTGCCAACAAACGAACAGTGCGCATCACCACATCATCGAGATCCTGCGCACCCTCTAGGAAAGACTCAATGGCGCGACGTTCTGGGGCTGAAAGTGGTTTAACTTCAGCCAACTTATCGACGAAGACTCGATAGCCACGATCGGTTGGGATTCGCCCAGCACTTGTGTGTGGGGCTGTGATCAGACCCTCTTCTTCCAGCAGCGCCATCTCGTTACGAATCGTTGCAGGTGAGACTCCAAGTTCGTGACGATCTGCAATTGCCTTAGAGCCTACTGGTTCTTGTGTTGCCACATATTCATCAACGATTGCGCGTAGAATTTCTAGGCGTCGGGTCGATGTTGTCATAGCAAAGAACGTTTCCCTGTGCGTTTACTTGTTAAGTACGAGTGCAATTGAAATCAAAGTAAGAAGGAAGAATGCGGGAATTGATGTGCGCAACTTATTTGCCTTGAAGTGTGTATAGACAGCACCTGCCATAAATACCCAGAGACCCACAAGTGGAAAGAAGAGCATCCAATTCCACTTCATGCTGATAATCAGGCCAAGTGCCAATAGAGTTTCGAAGAAACCAATAGCGCGCGCAAGTTTGTCTGGGACGTTGACTTCGCGAGTACCTGAAAGGCCTTTTTCGTTACCGCTGGCTTTGGACAGACCTGAGATAACAAAAATGACTGCAAGGAATGCGACGATAACGGTAAGTGCTGTGCTCATATGGCTAAAGGTACTACAGCCTCGCTATGCGAGCAGATCGGCCACGATGCGATCGGCAACCAGACGACCTGTTGCGGTGAGAATCAAAGCATCTGGAGCTTCGATGATCTGATCGCCTTTGATGTACTCGGCCATTCGCTCGTATTGCGCGACCGTTAAGGCGCGCTTTGAAATACCGGTGCGAAGTCGACTAGCGAGCATTATGTATTCACTTTTGCGTTGCTCATCGGTGAGTTCTTCTGAATCTGCAATAGGTGAAAGACCATCAAAGAGTCTCTGCTTATATGCAGTTGGATGTTTAACATTCCAGAATCTTTTTCGATCGATATGTGAATGTGCGCCGGGTCCAAGCCCCCACCAATTGGCTGACTTCCAATACGCAATATTGTGGCGACATTCATGACCTGGCTTTGCCCAGTTAGATAGCTCATACCATTTCAAACCTTTAAATCCACATGCTTGATCAATGTAGAGATACATATCGGCCATCAAATCATCATCAGGGGATGCAACATCTCCACGTTTAATTTGGGCTGCAAGCTTTGTGCCTTCTTCGATAATCAACGCATATGCACTGATGTGATCAACTCCAAGATTCAGTGCCTGCGTAACAGTTGATTGCCAATCTTTAAGGCTCTCCCCCGGGGTTCCGTAGATCAAGTCAACACTTACTGACTGGAAACCAGCAGCACGTGCCATATCAACGGCGCGCTTAACATTCTCTGGATCGTGAGTGCGATCTAGGACTTTAAGGACATGGGTCGATGTGGATTGCATTCCAAATGAGATGCGATTAAATCCTGCGGCTATATAGCCCTCGAGCTTTTCGGCAGTAACCGAATCAGGGTTAGCCTCAAGTGTTATTTCACAATCTTCTGTTATCCCATTACGTGCCTTAATCGCTGTAATCACGCGACCTAGATCATGAGGTGGAATCAAAGATGGAGTACCGCCGCCAAAGAAGATGGTGGGTACTTGATCTGTTGGGGCGAATTCGAGTTCTTTAAGGACTGCATCGATGTAATCACCTGAGACGATCTCTAATGTGGCACCATCTTGTAGTTCTGAAGGGGTGTAAGTATTAAAGTCACAGTACCCGCAGCGCTTAATACAGTACGGAATGTGTACATAAAACGAAAGACTCATTGTGGGTGTTGTCTCCTAATTAGAGGCTAAACAATACCTGTATAAAAATGCCTAGTATCCTGAAATCTCTATTCCCACAATTAGAATTGCCAGACCGATCAAAACAAAAATAGAGACCTTGCCAATAATTTTGAAAACCGCTACAAATTCTTCGTTTTTCTCTCCTTTTGCATAGACAACGTTCATTATTTCCGTACATCCTTTGCAAAGAGGCGAGTTAACCCATCGCACCTCTTGGGCATATCCAGATCCCACTACCTGCTGGCGCTGTGCGAAATACATCTCAGTTCCCCCACAACGCGGGCATAGATAGGTAGGCATACCTCTATGTTATTCCCCAGATTCTTTGATTTCAAGTATCTTTCAGATGACTCTACAGAGGTGGACAAGAGCAGAAACTTTAAAGACCGATCTTATGACTCTGCTTTTCTAGCGGCTTTAATCTTCTCAATATCAGCATCGGTTGCAAGGGCAGCCACGAATGCTTCCTGTGGAACTTCAACGCGTCCCACCATCTTCATGCGCTTCTTTCCTTCTTTCTGCTTCTCAAGCAGTTTGCGCTTACGTGAAATATCTCCGCCGTAGCACTTTGCAAGAACATCTTTACGCATCGCTCGGATTGATTCGCGAGCGATAATGCGAGAACCAATTGCTGCCTGAATAGGAACTTCGAATTGTTGACGTGGGATAAGTTCGCGTAGCTTTCCAGTCATCATCACACCGTAGGCATAGGCCTTATCGCGGTGAACGATTGCGCTAAAGGCATCCACTGCTTCACCCTGTAGCAAAATATCGACCTTAACAAGGTTGCCTGGCTCATCGCCGATCTCTTCATAATCAAGGGAGGCGTAACCCTTGGTGCGGCTCTTGAGTTGATCAAAGAAATCAAAGACGATCTCAGCCAAAGGCAGCGTGTAGCGAATCTCAACGCGATCTTCTGAGATGTAATCCATTCCGAGCATTGTTCCGCGGCGATCTTGGCAGAGCTCCATGATGGTTCCGATGAAATCAGACGGAGCAAGAATTGTGGCTTTTACGATTGGCTCTTCAACAACGTTGATCTTTCCATCAGGAAATTCTGATGGGTTGGTAACAACGAACTTTTTACCGTCTTCAAGGGTTACTTGATAGACCACGTTTGGCGCAGTTGAGATCAGTGAGATCTTTGATTCGCGCTCTAAACGCTCGCGAACAATCTCCATATGAAGAAGTCCAAGGAAGCCGCAGCGGAAACCGAAGCCGAGCGCGGCAGAGCTCTCTGGTTCATAGACGAGGGCTGCATCATTGAGTTGTAACTTATCGAGTGCATCACGGAGCAGTGGGAAGTCAGCACCATCAAGTGGGAAGAGACCGGCAAAGACCATTGGTTTTGGATCCTTATATCCAGCGAGTGCGGTCTTCGTTGGGTTAAGAAATGTTGTGATTGTGTCACCGACTCGTGATTGGCGAACATCTTTTACGCCGGTAATCAGATATCCCACTTCACCAACGCCAAGTCCCTTGCCAGGAAGTGGTTCTGGAGAGATCACTCCGACTTCGAGAGCTTCGTGGCGAACGCCGGTTGAAAACATTTGGATTTGTTCGCGTGGGCTTAAGTGACCATCGATCACACGAACGTAGGTAACTACACCGCGGTATGCATCATAAACAGAGTCAAAGATCAGTGCGCGTGCGGGTGCATCAGCATCTCCGGTTGGTGCTGGAATCTGAGCAATGATTTGATCCAATAGCTCTGCAACGCCGTCGCCAGTCTTTCCGGATACACGTAAGCAATCTTCTGGCTTGCATCCAATGAGATTGGCAAGCTCTTGAGCGAATTTCTCTGGTTGCGCATTAGGTAGATCGATCTTATTAAGGACCGGAATAATTGTGAGGTTGTCTTCCATTGCAAGGTAGAGGTTGGCAAGTGTCTGCGCTTCGATTCCTTGCGCACAATCAACGAGCAAGACCGCACCTTCACATGCTGCAAGCGAGCGCGATACCTCGTAGGTAAAGTCAACGTGTCCAGGTGTATCGATCATGTTCAGGATGTATTCCTGACCATCGATGCCGCTGATCCATGGAAGGCGAACTGCTTGTGACTTAATGGTAATTCCACGTTCGCGTTCGATATCCATACGATCGAGATATTGCGCACGCATATTGCGAGCTTCGACTACCTCAGTGATTCCAAGCATGCGATCGGCAAGTGTTGATTTACCGTGATCGATATGAGCAATGATGCAGAAGTTACGAATCTGAGCAGGATTTGTTGAGGCAGGTTGAGGCGCCTTACTTATTTGAATTGCAGGCACGTTTGTGGCCCCTTGTTAGGCGTTACTAGTTAAATTAACGAGCGCCGGCTTTTGCCGCGGCCTTAGCCATTGCAGACTTCTTATTTGCAGCGTTGTTCTTGTGGACAACACCCTTTGCAACTGCAACATCGAGAGCCTGTGAAGCGGTACGTAGCTCAGTTGTGATCACAGCAGCATCGCCAGCCTTAAGCGCATCGCGGAAACGGCGGATTGATGTCTTAATAGAAGATGAGACAGACTTGTTACGAAGGCGTGCCTTCTCGTTTGTCTTAACTCGCTTGATCTGAGACTTGATATTTGCCACGTGTTGAACTCCGACTGTTATTAGGGTGTGACCTAGCCGGTGGGCTAAGTGCAGACGCGTAGGTTATCAGCGAAGACGCGCTAGCCTCAAATCGAGGCCAATCCCCGCCTACCCGGCAGCGCGTACCTGTGTGATGGTGGCAAGGGCCTTTTCGAGGGCAAATATCGGGTCAGATGATGCGCCTTTGACCTGGGCATCAGCCAGAGCAATCGCCTGCACCGCCTTAGCAATCGAGCGAGGGCTCCAACCAGTTAACTGTCTGCGCGCTTTATCAATCTGCCATGGCGCCATTCCGAGTTCGCCGGCAACTTCAAATGACTTTGTGCCGCGATTTACTCCGCTGACCTTTGCAAGTGATCGTAAGTTCGATGCAATCGCACTTGTAATCATGACGGGGTCTGTTCCGGTTTCAAGTGCGCTACGAAGAGCCACAAGTGCCTCTGGAAGATTGCCATCGAGTGTGGCTTCTGCGACATCAAAGCCAGTTGTCTCTATACGGCCCTGATGGAATTTATCGACCGTTGCCTCATCAATTGTTTTGCCTGCTTGTGCATCAAGACAAATTTGTGAAACAGCGGCTTGTAGTTCGCGCATATCGCTACCGAGCGCGCCGACAAGGGCGGCAATTGCACCAGCTGTTACTTTACGTCCTGAATCTAGAAATAGTGATTTAACGAACTCTTCCTTCTCGGCCTCTTTCTTCATAGGCTCACAAGAGATTATTTCAGGCTTTGCTTTCTTAATTGCATCAAGGAGCGCTTTACCTTTTACGCCACCTTTATGTACAAAGATCAGGGTCGTTAAATCATCCGGTGCATCGAGGTAGCGCGTGATCTCTTCGCGTGATTCTTCGGGAAGATCCTGTAAGTCTTTGATAATCAGCGCGCGACGTTCTGAAAATAGCGATGGCGCGAGAGCATCTGAGATATCGCCAAGGATGGCATCAGGGGCAGCGATAGTGGTGATCTCACACTTTTCATCTTTGAGTTCAGCGTTTAACTTCGCTAGCGCGCGATCTGCAAGTGCGCCTTCAGAACCGAGCAAGAGGTAGAGAGATTTCATTGCTACCCCTTTCTGATCAACTCCATCGCAGTAGCGCAAAACTACCTTTACTTGTCCGAATTCTAAATCGTTGTCGGTTCGCTCTGATCGCAATAGCTCCATCGAGATCGGTGCGCAGTACCCGTGAACCGAGTCTAGTCAGCGATTGGATTGTTTCAGGGGCGGGATGGCCATAAGAGTTACCTGCCCCGACGCTGATGATCGAGATTGTGGGTGAGAGCGCTCGGGTAAAACTCTCATCCTGAAATCTAGATCCGTGGTGACAGACTTTATAGATATCGACTTCGCCAACAAGCGGTGCGATCTGGGCTTGGGTTAGCGGCTCCATATCGCCTCCTGCAAAGAGTGTGAAATCCGGAGCGCGCAGAACAATTGCGATACTCGAATTGTTTGGATCACTTATCTGTTCATCTGCCCACTGACTTTGTGGCCATAGAACATCAACGGTGACAGGTCCTCGATCACTTGCCAGCGTTGCACGAGTGCCTGCGCGAACATTTCCAAACCATTGCGCGACGACTGTGCGATCACGTATCGCGCCATCTACTCCCCCGACGTGATCTGCATGCACATGGGTAAGGATGAGAAGTTCAATCTTCTTTACACCTAATTGATGCAGGCAGCGATCTTCTGCGATCGGATCTGGACCCGTGTCAATAACTATTGCGCGATGATCACCGAGGTTAACCACCATCGAATCACCTTGGCCAACATCACAATTTGCGATCTGCCAATCACTTCCCGGAAACCTTAAGAGCCATGAGATTGCAATAAGAATAAGTAAGCCGGTGATAACGATTTTGCGAGTAAAGAAGTAAGCAAGAGCTAAGACGGCTGCGACCAGAAAGAAACTTTTGGCTCCTGTTGCAAGGCTTATCACCGAATAATCTGAAATGATCGAGGCAATCCACGCTACCCATGCGGCAAGAGGTTTGATGCACCAGAGCAAGAGATGTGAAAGAGAAGGAAGTACCGGTGAGATCAACGCTGCAACAAAGCCCACAATCGTTATCGGTGCAACTGCAGGTGCTACCAAGATATTTGCCACAATGCTCATCAGTGATAGTTGGCCTGAGATTGCAACGATGACAGGTGCGCAGAAGAGCGTTGCAGCAAGTGGTGTAGCAATAATCGTCGCCAGTACCTTTGGCATCACCTTTGAAAACTTTTCGACAAGGCGTGGGGCCGCGATAAGAAGCCCCGCTGTTGCAAGGACAGAGAGTGCAAAGCCAGGATCTCGAACCTGCCATGGATCTGCGACCACAACGGCCGCTATCGCAAAACCTAACGCCGGTAGAGAATCACGACCACGATGTGTGCCCTGTGCTATGAGCAAGACTGCCGCCATTGCAGCAGCCCGTAGTACCGAAGGTGATGGTCTAACGAGCGCGATGAAAGCAATCAGTACTAAGGCCGTTGTGCCAAGCCTTAATGGGATTTTCCTAAAGATGAATTGCATCAGATAGAGAATGAAGGTGGAGACGATCGCAAAATTTGCACCACTTACAGCAACTAAATGGGTAAGTCCTGATCTTCGCATCTCGTTCTTAAAGGTTGCACTCTGCAGCGAGGTATCCCCCAGAACCATTCCCGGGATCAGCGCTCCACTATCACCGGTTCCGCTCGCAGCTCGTAAACCATCACGAATTCGATCCAACGATTTAGCCCACCGTGAGGGCTGGCTTTGAACAACGAAACTTCCTTTATTTATCAGTAGCGCTGCTACGCGTCCCTCTTTACTGGGTTGCACGATCGCTTGAATAACGATGATCTTCCCAGGCAGGATCTCTTTAAACTCTTTTTCACTTGAGATGAGTCGAGCTGGAGACCGCAAGCGAAAACTTTGCTGCCCATCTTTTATCTCAGTCACTCGTACCAGTGCGCTATAACTCTGCTCGGCAAATTGCGTTCCGATCACTCGTGGGGCTAGCGCATGTGAATCGGTGTTGACAACTGCCGTTATCTCAACGCTTTGCCCGTAGAGATCTCTCAGTACTGATTGTTCAAGGGATGCAATACGAAATGACATCACCGTTGCCCCTAGTAACAAGGCAGCAATCAGAAGCAGCGCACGGAGTGACCTCGAGTAAAGAGTGAGTAGAAGAAGTATGAGCAGGCCGAATGCGATTACCCAAGGCCTACTCCAACTTTGAAAGAGCGCTCCGATCCAAATCGCTCCGCCAATTGAAAGCGTCCGATAATCGGATAAACGAACTCTCAGAGACGAATCTTCTCTTTAAATTGTGCGAACTTTGCTGGCCCGATTCCAGAAACATCAAGGAGTGCTTCAAGTGTGACGAATGGACCATTTGCGTTTCGGTAAGCAATGATGCGCGTAGCAAGCACTGGGCCGATTCCATCGAGTGCTTCCAGTTCTTTTGCACTAGCGCGATTAAGAATGACTGGCCCTGTATTTCGCGCCGGTGCGCTACGCACAGAAGATCGAGCTGATCCCCCGTTACGTGATGGCGGATAGACATAAACCTGCTCGCCATCTTTGAGGATTCGTGCCAGGTTGATATCTGATACATCAGCGCCTTTAAGAATATTGCCGGCCGCAGTGATTGCATCGATAACTCGCGCATTCATGGGCAAGGCATAGACGCCAGGCTTAAGTACGGCGCCAGCGACATCGACCATCAGATGTGTTGTAACTGTTGGCATCTCTATTTGCGGAGGTGCCACCTGCACAATCTCTTCTGATGCTCCGCGCAGAACTAGAAATCCTGATGATGCAACGATGACGAGTGCAAGCACGAGAAGTGATTTACGTTGAAGTGGAGAAAAGTCGAGATCTTCCCACCAGTTGCGAGCGTTATCTAAGGTATTTCGAAGCTGATTCATCCGTGCATTTTCAGCGGTGAATGCAGTGAGGACTTACCTTCTTATAAGCGCTGGGGATAAAGAAAAGATTAAAGAACGATGTTGACGAGCTTGGGAGCGCGAGCGATCACCTTTTTAGGGGTAGCACCGGCTAATTCTTGAGCAATTGTTGGATGAGCAAGAGCCTGTGCCTCAAGCTCGCTATCGGAAATCGTCGGAGAGACCAAGATACGCTCTTTGATCTTACCGTTTATCTGCACGACTGCTTCAACTTCATCAGCAACTAGGAGTGCTGGATCTATCGCTGGCCATCCAGCTAATGCAATTGCTGGCTTATGTCCAAGACGTTCCCACATTTCCTCTGAAGTAAATGGTGCAACGAGTGAGAGCATGATTGCAATCGCCTCTGTTGCTTCACGAACTGCAGGATCTGCTGCTCCACATCCTGAATCAATTGCCTTACGTGTGGCATTTACGAGTTCCATCACGCGAGCAATCGCTACATTAAATCTGAATGATTCGACTGCAAAGGCTGCATCATGAAGTGCTTTATGAGTTGCCTTACGCAATGAGAGTTCGCCCTTAGTGAAATCAACACCTGGTGCACTTGTGACATCACCTGAGAGTCTCCATGCGCGAGTCAAGAATTTAACTGAACCTGATGGTGAAACATCTGACCAATCCACATCATCTTCAGGTGGACCAGCGAATACCATTGAAAGGCGAATTGCGTCAACGCCGTGGTTTTCAAGTTCATCAGATAGGCGCACGAGGTTGCCGCGAGATTTCGACATCGCAGAGCCATCCATGACAACCATGCCTTGGTTAAGGAGGCGGGTAAATGGTTCGTTAAATCCAAGCATTCCAATGTCGTGCAAGACCTTGGTGAAAAAGCGTGAGTAGAGAAGGTGCAAGATCGCATGTGTCACGCCGCCGACGTATTGATCGACAGGTAGCCAGGTATCTACATCTTTACGACTAAATGGTTCGTCGTGGTTTGTAGATGATGGATAGCGCAGAAAATACCATGATGAATCAACGAATGTATCCATTGTGTCTGTATCGCGAAGTGCTGGGCCGCCACATGTTGGGCACTTTGTGTTTACCCAATCGGTAGCTGCGGCCAAAGGTGATTGACCCTTAGGTTTGAGATCAAGGCCCTTTGCATCAGGAAGTGTCAGTGGCAATTGATCTGCAGGGACTGCTACTTCACCGCACTTATCGCAATGCACGATAGGAATAGGTGTGCCCCAGTAACGCTGGCGTGAGACGAGCCAGTCACGAAGACGGTAGTTACGTGAAGATTTACCTAGACCTTTTGCTTCAAGTTCTTGAGTAATTGCAGCGATTGCTTCGACTTTCTTCAAACCATTGAGTGATCCAGAGTTAATCATCACGCCATCGCCATGTGTTGCAGTACCTGATGTCGCTGGATCTTCTTCACCGGTCTCAACAACTGTGCGCACAGGTAACTTCATTGCGCGCGCAAAATCTAGATCTCGTTGATCATGTGCCGGAACAGCCATGATGGCACCAGTTCCGTAATCGGCTAAAACATAGTCAGATGCCCAGATAGGAAGTTTCTCGCCATTGACTGGATTGATAGCAAAGCGCTTGAGATCAACGCCAGATTTTGGACGATCTGTAGCAAGGCGATCAATATCTGATGCTGCCTTAATCTTTTCTAGGTAGGCGGTAAATTCTTTTTCAACTTCTCCGCCAGCGGCAAGCTCTGCAGCAAGTGGTGAATCTGCTGCAACAACCATAAATGTTGCACCATATAAAGTATCTGGACGTGTTGTGTAAATCGTGACGGGTTCAGCGCGGCCTTCGATTTCAAAGACAACATTGGCACCTTGTGAGCGACCGATCCAGTTACGCTGCATCGTTAAGACTTTATCTGGCCACAGACCTTCCAGTTGAGCCATGTCATCTAGTAAGCGATCGGCGTAATCAGTAATCTTGAAATACCACTGGTTGAGTTTCTTCTTGGTAACGGCTGTATCGCAACGCTCGCAGAGCCCTGCAACAACTTGCTCGTTAGCTAAAACTGTTTGGCATCCGGGACACCAGTTGACTGCAGAATCTTTGCGGTAAGCCAATCCTCGCTTATGTAATTCAATGAAGAGCCACTGGTTCCACTTGTAGTACTCAGGATCGCATGTGTTAAAGACGCGATCCCAATCGAAGGAACATGCATAGCGACGCATTGAAGCCTTCTGCGTTGCAATATTTTCATATGTCCAAATGCGTGGATCTTCATTGCGCTTAATTGCCGCGTTCTCTGCCGGTAGACCGAACGCGTCCCAACCGATTGGGTGCATGACGTTAAATCCGCGCTGAATCCAATAACGAGCGATTACATCTCCGAGTGCGTATGCCTCAGCATGGCCCATGTGTAGATCACCTGATGGGTAGGGAAACATATCCAAGACATACTTCTTTGGACGGGGATCATCAGAGCGACCCGATTTAAATGGTTCTAACTTGTCCCATATTGGAAGCCACTTATCTTGAACGTAGGCGAAATCATAAGCAGCATGTTCGCGAGGTTCTGTGGTCATTGTTGAATCTTACCCTGAATATATTTCTTGCTTTGTGGAGCTAAGGGGATTTGAACCCCTGACCCCCTGCATGCCATGCAGGTGCGCTACCAGCTGCGCCATAGCCCCTTGAAGTTGCACACTCTATCGCAGTGGATAGAAAGTAGAGAAATTAATTCTCGCTTGATCCAGATTCAACGCCTAGAAGTTCTTCTGGAATGCTGCCCGCATTATGTTCTTCGAGGTACCAACCCTTTGCTGGGCTCTGTGCCAATACTGACCATGATGCATTTGATAATCCGCCGACCTTGGCCCAGTGAGATAAAGGAAGTTCCAAATAATCACCGATCACGCAACGAGCGGTTCCACCATGTGTTGCAACAACTAATAGTTGATCGGTCTTTCCAGCAAGTGCGTCTGTAATTGCAGCACGTGCGCGTGAAGCAACTTCGCTGCGGCGCTCACCGATTACTCCAGCAGGGTTATCTTGGCCATCTATCCACTTAACAAAGTTTTCAAAGTCTTCTTCCCGGTTCTGTGAACCAGTCTTACCTTCCCAGTTACCGCCATTTGTTTCGCGAAGACGGGCATCTACGGAAACTTCTAAGTTAACAATTTCAGCCAAACTCTGCGCGGTCTTACGTGCACGCATAAGATCGCTTGAAATAATTGCAGTGGGTTCCATTCCAGCCAAGATTTCTGCGGCATGACGTGCCTGGTATTGACCAAGGCTATTTAATGGAATATCAGAGTGGCCCTGAAAGCGATTGGTAACGTTCCAATCAGTCTGTCCATGGCGCCACAAAAGTATTCGATTACCTGCCATCGGCAACCATCTCTTTAACGATATCGAGTTCGATCTTTGGGCAGTCATTCCACAAGCGATCGAGCATGTAGTACTTACGAAGCTCGCTGCTTTGAATGTGGACTACTAAATCTGAGTAATCGAGCAATACCCACTCTTCGCTGCCTTCGCGACGCGCAGGCTTTTCTCCAACGAGGCGAAGCTTCTCTTCGATCTCATCTGCAATCGAATCTACTTGGCGAACGTTGGCACCTGTAACAATAAGGAATATCTCACTCAAAACCATTTGCTCTGAGAGATCGAGTGCGACCATCTCGGTAGCTAACTTATCTGCGGCTGCGCGCGCGGCAATCTGAGTGATCTTTACTGCGCTCTGGCTAGCTGCCATATAAGTGGTGCTCCTTAATAAAGTGGGCTACTGAAGGTGAGTACTCTCTCGAAGATCCTTCGCGAATGCCAGTTGAGGCAACATTGAGCGCTCCAATATCAATTCCGAGATCACTTTGCGACCCTGGTCGTTCAATAATGATGAAAGTAACTAACTTCTTCAGATCATCGATGCGGTGCCACTGATCTAGCTTTGAATAGGCATCACTTCCAATAATGAGGTGGAGTGAATCATCAGGATAACTCTGCGCCACCGCTTCGACAGTATCGATTGTGTAACTAGGGCCATCTCGCAATATCTCTATTGGGTTGACCTCAACACGTGAGGAGATATCTGTCGGCAGATCAGTAACTGCTAACTCACACATCGCTCGACGCTGGGCACCTGTTGCAACGGGATCATGTTCGCGAAGACGCGGTTGACCGGCAGGAAACAAGAGAATCTGATCGATAACATCGCGGCGAAGCAGCTGAGTGATTACATGCATATGGCCTATGTGAATGGGATCAAATGTCCCGCCGTAGAGACCAAGTCGTGCCAAAAGAATTACTTATCTAGGCGAAGTACGAGATAGAGAAGAACAACAAAAATACCGAATGCAAATACGCCGAAGGTGACAGGCGATACTGGGAGTTCGCGAACTACTTCACTAGCAACTGTAATCATGTGCCGATCCTACTACTTGTCGCCCCGAAGTAAGGCTTCGAAGGCCGCCTCATCAATGATGGCAACCCCGAGTTCTTGCGCCTTAGCCAACTTTGAGCCGGGATCAGAACCCACCAATACATAGTCTGTTTTCTTAGAAACTGAGCCCGTGGGCTTTCCACCATGGTCGGAAATAGTTTCTGCAATCGAATCTCTGGTGTAATTATTTAATCCGCCGGTAACTACAAAGGTAAGTCCTGCAAGTGTTTGAGGTTTTACAACGCCTGCAACACTTTCCATTGCGACCCCTGCCTTAGCCCACTTCTTTACAATCGCTTTATGCCAATCAATGGTGAACCATTCCACAATTGATTCAGCGATCGTTGCGCCTACTCCATCAATATCTGCTAACTCAGCCGCAGAGGCGGCGGCAATCTTGTTCATCGATCCAAATGTTGTAGCAAGTGCTTGTGCTGCCGTTGGTCCAACATGGCGAATTGAAAGTGCCACGATCACGCGCCAGAGTGGGCGTGACTTTGCCTCATTAAGTGCTGCCAATAACTTCTCAACATTCTTTCCAGCCTCACCATCTTTCTTGGTGAAGAAGGCTGATTTCATCAATTTCTCTTCGCTCAGTGAAAAGAGATCAGATTCATCTTCAATAACACCATCAGCCAAAAGAGCTACGGCTGCCTCATATCCCAGAACATCGATATCAAGTGCCGCGCGCGAACCTATGTAGTAAATACGTTCGCGTAATTGGGCTGGACAGGTATGTGCATTTGGACAGCGAATATCTACATCACCATCGCTGAGTGCGCGAAGCGTGCTGCCACACTCAGGGCAGTTAGTTGGCATTACAAAAGCACGCTCTGAACCATCGCGCTTTCCAACAACTGGCCCCAATACTTCAGGGATGACATCTCCTGCCTTGCGGATAACGACTGTGTCACCAATTAATACGCCTTTGCGTTCAATCTCTTCTTGGTTATGCAGCGTTGCATTAGTCACCGTTGATCCGGCAACTTTCACGGGCTCCATGAAGGCAAAGGGAGTAACGCGACCTGTGCGGCCAACGCTCACCTTGATATCAAGGAGCTTTGTCGTTACTTCCTCCGGTGGATATTTGAAAGCGATAGCCCACTTTGGTGCGCGTGAAGTAAATCCGAGCGCTTGTTGTGAAGCGATGTCGTCCACCTTAATCACGATTCCATCAATCTCATGTTCGACATCGTGGCGATGCTTGTTGTAGTGGGCGATGAACTTTTCAACATCATCGCGTGTTGTAACAACGCGGAAACGATTACTGATGGGAAGTCCAAGGCCCTTCAAAAATTCATAAGCCCCTGATTGGCTGGCAAAGTCGGCACCGTTATGTGCACCAATACCGTGTACAACAACGCTCAATGGGCGCGATGCGCTAACGCGTGGATCTTTCTGGCGCAGAGATCCGGCAGCGGCATTACGCGGATTAGCAAAAAGTTGTTTGCCAGCTTCTTCTAGCGATTCATTAAGTTCGTTAAAGGCAGCGATAGGAAAGAAGACTTCACCACGTACTTCAATCTGATCAGGAATGTTTTTACCGCTTAAGGTGTGTGGCAAGTTCTTAATTGTCTTTACATTCAGCGTGACATCTTCACCTGTCACACCATTTCCGCGAGTCAGCGCTCTGACGAGTTCGCCCTTTTCATAGAGCAAGTTGATAGCTAAACCATCGACCTTGAGCTCACAGAGAAGAGGCGGGTTGGAAACTTCCTTCTCAACACGATCAAACCAGCTACCAAGTTCTTCTAAATCAAAGACGTTATCAAGACTCATCATCTTTTCGATGTGATCGTGCTGCTCAAAAGTTGTTGCGAATCCCCCGCCTATTCCAAGGCTTGGCGAATCTGGAGCGAGCAGCTCTGGGTGTTCTGCCTCTAAAGCCGATAGCTCTTTGAGCAGTAAATCAAATTGCGCATCAGTAATCGTTGGTGCATCTAGAACATAATATTTAAATTGATGGTCGCGAATCTCAGTAGTGAGTTCTTCGATGCGGTGGCGTGCTGCATTGCTCATGAAGCGGTCTCACAAATTGTCGCCGATCCAACGACGCGATCGCCATCGTAGATAACCATCGCCTGGCCTGTAGCAAGTCCCAGCAAAGGTGTATCTAAATCAGCTACAAGGTTGGTGCCATCAAAGCGATAGGTGCACGGTAACGCCTGACCATGTGCGCGTACCTGAACAAATCCGCGGTGGTCTCCTGCTGCTATCTCTGGACCGCACCAGATTGCTCGTTCGCCCTTCATTGATGAAACAGCCAGCTCTTCACGTGCGCCAACAACAACTGTGTTGGTAACAGGTTCAATCTTTAATACAAAGCGAGGTGAACCATCTGCTGTTGGAACTGTAATTCCTAAACCTTTTCGCTGACCGATTGTGTATGTGTATGCGCCTTTATGTTCACCGATCTGCGTTCCATCTTGATCGACGATCGGGCCGCTCTCACTTCCTAAGCGTTCGCGTAACCATCCAGCGTTATCACCGGAAGGAACAAAACAAATGTCGTGGCTATCTGGCTTCTGCGCAACGGCTAACCCACGACGCTCTGCCTCAAGACGAATATCAACTTTCTCTGTATCTCCAAGTGGAAAAAGTGCGCCACTTATCTGATCGCGATTAAGAACTGCTAAAACATAAGACTGATCTTTCAGTGGATCTACTGCGCGGTGAAGAGTTTTTCCGGCATCAGTCTCGCGGGTTCGCGCATAGTGTCCTGTAATAACTCCATCAAAACCCATCGCCTTTGCGCGATCGAGTACTGCTGCGAATTTAATTTTCTCGTTACAACGCAGGCAAGGATTAGGTGTACGTCCTGCCTTGTACTCGCTCATAAAGTTTTCAACGACTCCAGCATGAAATTCATCTGCCATATCCCAGATATAGAACGGGATTCCTATGACATCGGCTGCACGGCGTGCATCATGTGAATCTTCGATCGTGCAGCACCCACGTGCACCTGAGCGATATTTTTGTGGATTAGCTGAGAGCGCAAGATGCACGCCAATAACATCATGTCCATCTTCAACAGCGCGAGCAGCGGCAACTGCTGAATCAACTCCACCTGACATTGCAGCGATTAACTTCATAGTGAATTCGCCGCCTTTGCCATTGCCACAACTTCTGGAATCACGCTCAGAGCGTATTCAATATCACCGACAGTTGTTGTAGCACCGAGTGAAAAACGTAGAGAAGAGGTAGCGCCAATCTCATCATGGCCCATCGCCATCAACACATGGCTGGGGCGATGCACACCTGCAGTACATGCTGCCCCTGTCGAACAGGAAACTTCTTTCCCATCC
>Ga0222712_10003354_pt1 | contig 17523 bp, 33 predicted proteins | sample C33_657DmetaG_FD_165043 | JGI IMG/M metagenome (GOLD analysis project Ga0222712, IMG submission 165043) | Estuarine water microbial communities from San Francisco Bay, California, United States - C33_657D | ecosystem: Environmental > Aquatic > Marine > Unclassified | place: USA: California...
CTGCACTTGCCAAAGCTAATGAGAATCGCAGAAAAGCAGCATTTGCCTATTCAATGGGCGATGACAAAATGGGTAAGTTCTTTACTGATGAGGCTGATAGGCTTGATCCTAAAGAAACCTTTATGTTTAGAGATGGCAAGATGGTTTCAACTAAGCGCGGCTTGGTTGGTGACTTTGGTGGTGTTAAACAGTTATCTCCTGATGAAGCAAAAGCAAGAGGGCTTGATCCTACTCGCGGTGTTTGGATGCTTAAAGGTGATGGTACTCCTCAACTAATTGAAGGCACTAAACCTAATGCAAGGCTTTTGACTGCTAATGAGATTACGCAATACAAATTGCCAACTGATAGAGGTCAAGTTTATCAAGTTGACTCAAGCGGAAAGATTGATATTGTTCAGGGAACAATGGTTGATAGAGAGAAGTTTACTGGTGAGTACGCGAATCTTGCCAATACGATGTTTGGCACATCAGACATTAACAAACTTAGCCCAGAACAACGTAAGAAGGTTGATGCTGAAGCTGAAAGACGAGGTATCTCAAAAGCCAAAGCTGGTGCTAGCACAATTTACACTGGTCAACTTAGCAAAACAACTGCTAGTGATGTTGAAAAGGGCGTAATTACTACTGCTGATGCTGTTACTCGTTTAAATAATATTCAGTTTTCTTATAGACCAGAATATCAAAATATTGGGTTTAGAACGAAACAAGCATGGGGTACGCTTAAAGATAAGTTTGGCGGTTTGTCTCCTGCAGAAAAAACCCAACTTACTAATTATTCGCAATATCGTCAAAATTCTTTGCAGAACCTTAACCAAACCATTAAAGATATTACTGGTGCGGCTATGGGTGTTCAGGAAGCAGAACGTATTATCGCTACATTACCTAATGCTGGTGCTGGCATATTTGACGGAGACAGCCCAACAGAGTTTGAGTCAAAGTTGAATAATGGTATTGCTCAGACTAAGTACGCTTTGGCTCGTAAAAATTATGCGCTAAGAAAAGGTTTGAACTGGGAAAGTACGCCTTTGGATAAGATGCCATCAATCATAAATGAACGAGGCGCTGCTATTGCAAAACAATACAATCTTGATCCTAAGAAAACAGCAGATTTGCAGACAATCAACCGTCAGTTGGCGGCTGAGTTTGGCGTATCCTTTTAAGGTGAATCATGGCTGAATTTGATTTTGCAGGTCAGTTGATGAAAAATAAGCCAGAGCAGCCACCAGCAGCTACTGATGACTTTGATTTTGCGTCTGCTTTTATTGCTGGTCAAAGAGCTACGTCTGGTCAGCAAGCAGGATCTGGTCAATTTCCAGAACTAGGGCCAAAGCCTATAGCTGATCCATCTCGTGCTGCTGGATTTGCTACTTCTCTTGTTGGCGGTATTCCTACTGATAAACAAGCAGCTATCAAGTATTTTGCCCAGAAGCGTGGTATCCCTGTTACTCGATACACGATAGTTGATGGCGATATAGCGTATCAGGCTGATGACGGTAAGTATTACAAAGAGATAGCTGGCCCGGCATCTACGGCGGCTTACTATGCTCCTGACGTTGCTGAGATGGTTCCAGACATTCTTGCTGGTGTGGCATCTGCTCCACTTACATTAGCTGGCCCATTAGGTGTAGGTACTGCGGCTACCATAACTGGTGGAACTGCTGCTGCTGCTAATTACCTTCGTCAAAAACTAGGTGGATTGATTGGTGGTCAGGAAGTTAATCCGACTGAAGTTGCTCTTTCTGGTGGTTTGTCTTTCCTTGGTGAGACTGCTCCTGCAATTCGCAAAGGCTTCGTTGAGCGTAGAACCGCTAGAGACATTGGACAGATGAATGTGCCTATGGTTCAGTCATTAAGAGCCAAAGCAGGTCGTTTAGATATTCCATTGACTGCTCCTGAAATTACTCAGCTTGCATCATTAATGTCAATACAGAAAGTTATTGGTAATGTTCCTGAGTCTCAGGTAAAGATGCAGAAGTTTTACAAAGAGCGTGAGATAAAGGTACAGTCAGCGGTCAATGATTACTTAGATAGCATTTCAAAAATTCAGGATCAGGCTGAGGCTGGCTCTATGGGTTTTGAGGCTCTTGAGGCTAGAAAACAGCAACTAATAGATGAGCGCAAAGCAGCTACAGAGCCATTGTATGAATCTGCATTTGCTGCATCTGTTCCTGTTGATACTACTCCTGTTATTGGCAGGATAGATAACTTCTTAAAGACACAACCTGCTAATGGTCGTGCTGCTAGTTATCTTAAAAAGATGAAAGCTCTTTTTGAGAGAGAGGTTCCTGCTTTTGATGAAGCTGGTAACGAGATTACTAAAAAAGGCATAGAAAACAGATTGCCAGTATTGCAAAACATTAAGTTTGAGCTTGACGCGATGTTTAATGAAGATGCGTTTAAGTCAATGGATAAGAAGATTCAAGGCAATTTGACAGAGATTAAGAATACATTGGTTCAGCAGATGGGCAAAGATAATCAGGATTATCTTGCTGCTAATGCTGAATTTGAAAGACTTTCTAAGCCATTGGAGGAATTCAATAAGCGAACCACTGGCGTATCGTTGCTGCAAATGTCTAAGGATAATCTAAAGAATTTCTCAAACAGAATATTTGAGAACCCAAGCCCAGCAACTGTTAAGTATGCCAAAGATCAGGTTATTAAAGGTGGTGGTCAAGAAGCATGGGATGCTGTTGTCCGGTCATATCTTGACGATGTTTGGGGAAAGGCTAGAAAACCAAGCAAGACACAGCAAGGCGATAAGTTTGACACTGGTAACACTTGGCAAAATATTCTTCTTGGCGATGTAAAGACTAAAGAAGCCATGAGAGTTGCTTTAAATCCAACTCAATACAAAGCATTGACTGACTTAGCTGAAGTATTACAGGCTGCTGGTAGCGTTAGAAAGCTAGGATCTGATACTGCATTTAACCAGTTGGTTACTGAAGAACTAATGAAGAATCCACCTGTTACTAGCATTACAACAGGTGTTGCTCGTGCTGTTGGTGGAATTAAATTAGATCAACCAGCAAAGGTGCTTTCCGACTGGGCTATTAAACGTGATGCTGCTGCTAATGCAGATAAAATAGCTAGCATTATTACAAGCCCTGACGGTATTTCTAGGTTGAGAGAACTTCGTCAAATGTCTAAGACATCAGCAAAGTATTGGGCTGGATTAAGTCAACTTATGGCTGATTACGGTATGTTTGAAACTAGGGATTAAATCATGGCAAAGAACAAGATTAGCGAATACAGCGCTACTGCTGCAAATAACACTGATATAGGTGGTATTAACATAGCAGAGGGTTGCGCTCCATCTGGCATTAATAACGCTATCCGTGAGTTAATGGCACAGCTTAAAGACCAGCAGACAGGTGCTGATAGCGATAACTTTGTTGTTGGTGGTGCATTTACTTGTACTGGTGCTGCTGTATTCTCTAGCACCGTTGCTATTACTGGTACGGCTACTGGCCCTACTCAATCTGCTTCAGATGACAGCACTAAGTTAGCTACGACTGCCTTTGTCCGGGACATTATTCCTACGGGTGTAATTGTCATGTGGTCTGGCACTGTAGCAACAATTCCTAGTGGTTGGTATCTGTGTAATGGGTCGAATAGCACACCAGATTTGCGTAATAAATTTATTATTGCTGCTGATGCTGATTCGGGTGGTGCTGCTAAGACTACGGTTACAGGATCTGCCACTCAGTCTGGCGGCTCTGCTGATGCTATTGTTGTAAGCCATACGCACACAGCTACGGTTACTGATCCGGGTCACTTACATACTTTTAGTTTTGAATCTGGATTAGCGCAAAATGGTAGCGGTAGAAACGGCGTAGGTGGAACAACTCCATTTTCAACTAATTCTCAAGTTACAGGAATTAGCGTATCTAACAGCACAACTGGTTCTAGCGGAACTAACGCGAACCTGCCTCCTTACTATGCCCTTGCATACATTATGAAGAGCTAATCATGGAAAAAGTTCCTCTTACTGATGACCAGATCGAAGCTATAGCGGAACGTGCCGCTGAAGTAGCCTTCAAGAAAATCTATGAAGAAGTGGGTCGTTCTGTCGTTAAGAAGATATTCTGGATCGTAGGCGCTGCTGCATTGGGTCTAATGTTCTGGATGGCTGGTAACGGAACATTGCCAAAATGATTGAAGTTGCTACAGCCCTAATGGTCATCAAAGGGGCTAAGGCTGCTTTTGATGTTGCTAAAGAAGCGTTTGACGAGATCAGAGAATGTGCTGAGGCTGGTAAGTCTGCTCATGAATCATTAGGAGCGCTTACCAGTTTTTTTTCGTCTGCTGGTAAGGCAGAAGAAGGCATAGCACACGCTAAAGAACTTCAAGAGAATCCACCTGAAGAAGATAGCCGCAGTGACTACGAGATAGTCATTGAGATGATGGTTGCTGAGAGGCAGCTAAAGCAGTTCTATAAAGACCTTAAAGAAATGTTTATCTACCAGTTTCAGGAACCCGGTCTTTATGACGAGTTCATGGGTCGGCTAGAGAAACTTAGGGCAGATCGTCGGCAGAGAGAGACAGACCATAAGTTGCATCTAAAGGCTTTGGAGATGGCGGCTAGACGAGAGAAAGCTAAGAAAGTGCAGATGATTCAGGATGGTCTAACTATAGCACTAGGTGGCATAGTTTCTATTGCAATAATAATTGGTATTGTTTGGATGTTTACTTTGGGGGCTTAATGCTTACTTTATTATCTACTTTTACATCGTTTTTAATGGGTGGTTTGCCCAAGATACTAGACTTCTTTCAGGACAAGTCTGACAAGAAGCATGAACTAGAGCTTGCTAAAATCCAGATTGAGCGTGAGTTAGCTTTGGCTAAAGAGGGTTATGCGGCTCAACAGCGCATTGAGGAAGTCAAGCTAGACGAGATCAAGGTTCAGTCTGCGTCTGACGAGAAAGTGGCTCTAATCGGCGCTCAACAGGCTGAATTACAGGCTATTTATGCTCACGATATGAAGCTCAGTGAGGGGACTAGCCAGTGGATGAAGAATCTGAGGGCTTCGGTACGTCCTGTCATTACTTATGGCTTCTTTGGCCTTCTATGCGCTCTGGATGCGGTTCTGGCTTATAAGGGCTTTGAGTCAGGTGTTTCCTTTAACGAGATGGCTAACCAACTCTGGGACGATGAGACTCAGGCTCTGTTTGCATCCATCATAGCGTTTCATTTCGGTGGTCGGGCTTTTGGCAAATGATTAGCGACAAAGCCCTATTAATGCTCAAAAAACACGAGGGAGTAAGGTATAAGCCTTACCGCTGTCCTGCTGCCTTGTGGACTATTGGCGTAGGTCATGTTCTGTACCCAGAGCAGGGCAATCTAAAGATGCCAGAGCGTCTAGCATATCCATTAAAGATAGAAGATTTCCGCAAATTTTCCAATGAGGAAGTAAATGAGATTCTTAAAGCCGATCTTGCTCGTTTTATACGAGGCGTATCCCGTTATTGTCCTGTTATTGCTAGTCAAGGGCAGTTGGATGCGTTGGTCAGCTTTGCCTTTAATGTAGGACTAGGCGCTTTGCAGAGAAGTACGCTAAGGCAGAAGCATAATCGAGGTGACTATGAGGGTGCTGCTCAAGAGTTCCTAAAGTACACAAGAGGCGGTGGGAAAGTATTACCGGGACTTGTAAAGAGGCGTAATGATGAAAAAGCCCTTTATTTAGGATATTAATTTCTTGCAACAATCCTGTAATATAGTTTTAGTAGTCTTCGCAACATTAACTGAGTACATATCATAATGCCTAAGAAAAAAGAGGATTGGATGCCAGCTTGCCAGTCTTGCTCATTCTTTGAGATTGAGCCTAAAGAAGATCTAGGCTATTGCAGACGTTATCCACCAATTTTAGTTAGAACTGGTGAGGATGACTATGACTCCACTTACCCGGTTACAGCTAGGGATGATTGGTGTGGAGAATTCCATCGTTTTTCTAATTAGAGGGAATCATGACAAAAGCAGCTTGCACAGAGCAAGAATTTATCGCTTTGTGGAATAAACACGGCTCAGTAAAAGAAGTATCTGAAATACTGGGGATCACTGAACGAAATATATCAAAAAGACGTAGATCAATTGAAAAAAAACAGGGCATTGTTCTAGCTGGTGTAGCTAAGAATAGCCCAGACTTCAAAGTAACGTACCCAGAGAACAATGTACGGGTTAACGTAGAGCTACAGAATGGCATTATCGTTGTAGGGTCTGATTGTCATTACTGGCCCGGAATTATTAGCACTGCTCACCGCGCATTCGTAAAGATCATCAAAGATTTAAAGCCAAAGATGGTCGTTATGAATGGCGATGTATTTGACGGGGCTAGCATCTCTCGTTACCCGGTTTCAGGATGGGGAGCTACACCTACTGTAAAACAAGAGCTAGAAGCCTGTCAGGAACGTCTAGGAGAGATTGAGGAGGCTGCAAAAGGTGCTTCCCTTAACTGGACATGGGGTAACCACGATATGCGCTTTAACGCTCGTTTAGCGGCTCAGGTAGGGGATACTTGGCGAGGCGTTGAAGGCATGAACCTGACTGACCATTTCCCACGTTGGAAGTTCTCAACTAGCATTATGGTCAACGAGAATGTAATGATTAAGCATCGTTATCATAACGGGATTCATGCGGTCTACAACAACACAATGAAGGCTGGTATCAGTGTTGTAACCGGACACTTACATTCCCTTAAAGTTACGCCTTGGTCTGATTATCGTGGCGATAGATATGGCGTAGATACAGGCTCATTAGCTGATGTTAATGGAGACCAGTTTGAGTATTCGGAAGATAACCCTCGCAACCATAGAAGTGGAGGAGCTATCCTAACCTTTGTTGATGGGAAGCTATTGCCTCCAGAGTTATTTCAGGTCTGGGATGATGACCACGTAGTCTTTAGAGGCCAGCTTATTGCTGTTTGACGAATACTCCGTCTTTGTTGAGGTAGCCTTTGCGATCTTTAATTTCGCTATAGGCTGCCTCTAAGCACTTGGTAAGGTCTATATCTTCTAAAGCCCCCACCACAATAAGACAAACAAGCACATCACCAATACCGTCCACAATAGCAGGTCGATCCCGTTTAATAATGGCATCTGCTAACTCTCCCATTTCTGAGACTGCTTTAAGTAGTTGGGTCTTAGAATCTGAGTTAGCTACAATGCCTCTAGCCTCTGCCCATCGGATAACGTCTAGTTCCGTAACAGCCCAACTCATTTGCAAAGTTCCTTAATCTCAGCGATTGGCAGCTCAAATACTTCGTGGATAGCAATCATCATCTCTGCTGAGACTTTAGCTTTACCGTTACGCAATCGGCTAATTACTGGAGCAGCTACACCTAGCTTAATAGATAGCTGGCGGTCGTTTTTAATGTCAAAGCGTTTTTGCAGTTCATCAAGAATCACGTATTTCTCCTGTTAAATAAAATGCAGGGTCACTAGATTTTGGAGCAGTCCGAAAGAGTATCTAGCCCCTGCTGCCGGTGTTACACGCCACTACCGGCTAGGCGTATTAGGTGATCTTACTCGCTACGCCTGTTGTACTAACCAGTATCCGCTTTCAGATCGTAAAGGTGGAGATACTCACAAGAAGGAGTGAACTGACCAAAGTCTCCTGCCAGCTTGCTTTCTCTCCGTAGACTAGAACGGAATAGGATCGTTAGGATCTTCTTCCGGCATTGGTTCAGCTTTAGATTTTGGTGCGTCTTTAGGCTTAACTGACAGGCTAAAGAACTTCTTGCCGTCTTTGCTAGACTCTTTAATCCATGCTGAGAGCCAGTAATCAGTACCGTCTACGTTAATTGAACCTGAATATTCCGGATGATTATCAGCCGTTTTGTTCAAATTTTTGGACAATATGCCCCTATTTGTATTATCAAAGCTCATATTTTTCTACCTTGTCGTATATTTTTTAATTGCTGCCCGTTGCTTACTATCCAACAGACTCCAAAGGGCGGTTTTAGAATCTGCATCTAACTCTGACTGTTCAATATACTGAACAGCGCCTTCAACATCATCCATTGATAGCAATGAAATCACATTGACACCAATGCTGCGGATAGCTTCCTGCTCCTCGCTAGTCATGCTGTCAAATACGTCTTTAGTAATAGGCTTTGCGTACTTAGGAGCCTCTTGGCCTGTTGTAGCGTCTAGCGCATCATGCTCTACGATCTCCAGAGCAGTAACGTAAAGATAGCGGCGTGAGTACGTCTCTACTGCTCCAAGATTCTGGATAGGATGACAGCCCTTTAGATTGGCATCAGCCATCGGGCTAGTAAATGTAATGCAGCTACCATTATCAGTATCGACAATGCGTAGAGTAGCCAACTCTTTATCAAAGCTGATGACTGAGCAGAGTCCGATTTCATAGAATATAGAGTTAATGGTTGGTAAAAAATCGCCTAACTCAAAGTATTGATACCCGGCAAACTTATTGTGGCCTGACTTCTTTAGTGGCGCTGCTTGTAACATCATCCTAGCTTTTTGCAGCTTGATATAAACAGACATTATTTATCCCTTGAATTTTTTATACTGCACAATATTGAATGATTGTTTTTCCTGAACAGGCTGTACCGTATTAGCCTTAACTTGCATTTCTCTACGAATTTTTGCAAAGGTCTTAGCAACATTGGTACTGGATGCAGGAACATATTTAAATGATGGATCTAGTATAGATTTACTCATATTGAACAAGAGATAATGTAAAGAACGATCATTATTACACCACAGAAAACTGGATGTCTAGCAAACCAGTCATTCGTCGATAGCAGTTTGTTCACGTTTCATCCTTTCCATTTCCATAAGCATAAGATCTAAGTTACCTACTGCCTTGCCAAAAGAATCACATTCTTTGCCTATCGCTTTGCATAACATTTGACGGGCTATTTCCATTCCTTCAGCAAGGCCATCTTTATATGCCTGTGTCCTAACGTCACTGATAATTGAGTTATCCATTGCTAGATTCCTTCAATGCTTTATATTGTTCTGCCAGCTCGTAATATCCTGAGCGATCCATAGCCATTTCGTAGCTACCGTCTTGGCATGATTTCCAATGTTCGTTACGTGCTGCGATTTCGTCCATCTTTGCTTTGATTTCATCGATATTCATATTAGTCTCCTAGTAGCCGCTGTGTTGCGGTGAGTGAACTATACTCAAAAATGATGACTGTGTGTAAAATTATTCCTATCAGTTATCTATTGCCAATAGTTAATATCAATTGACAGTAATATTCTACATGGGCAATATCTATGAGCAGCTTAACTACAGGAGGAGATTATGAAGGTTGCCGAAAAGTTAATAATCGTGTTTTGGTTCATTTGTGGCGCATTAGCGATATATTGGAGCATTAAAGTACATAATATGCCGCCAAAGCTGCCCTGTATGGTGGCTGAGATTAGTCCTGACTTTAGCCATGAGGATAGACAAAAATGTCGGATAATACGGAACCACAAATTATGAGCGAGCCAAATGAGCCAGCACCATCTTTGCAATGGAAGCCGTTGCAAACCTTCTTGCCCAAACTGTCACCCAGAGGTCAACCAATTGAGCAGCGATCCTTTAAAGTCTGTACCAGCAGAATTAACGAAAAACAGCTATTTCGGTACTAGGTTTTGCCGAGGATGTAAGAAAAGTCGTACTGTTAGTCAGTTCAAAGATAGCAACGTATGCAGGATTTGCACTCTGAGAGGCGTTAAGGTATAGTTTAAGTAGTGTTTGGCGGCACTATTGGATAGGGTCGCTAACATTGGTTTACTGGAATGGCTAGGTTAGCTACCGAAAAGACGATTCGTTACCGTCCTGCCAGCTCCACCTTTTGTAACGATAGCCAATAACGTGAGGCATATATGCACTACTATCAGCACCATATCGGTGACTTCATTAAGGCCACTTCGCGCCTAACAGATTCTCAGGCAATGGCATATTTGCGCCTGATCTGGATGTACTACGACTCTGAAAAACCACTTCCGAACGATATTGAAGTTTTGGGATTACAAATTGGGTTGCCAATAGATGATGTTCATTTACTTCTGAGGGCTTACTTTAGGCTTGAGGATGGGGTTTGGAAACATTCACGTTGTGATGCAGAAATTGAAGAATATCGTAGCTTTGTTGATAAGAAATCATTAGCTGGCAAAGCATCTGCTGAACAACGGAAGAACAAACGATTAACAACTGCTGAACAGGTGTTGAACGAGTGTTCAACGGACGTTCAACTAACCAATAACCATAAACCAATAACCAATATAAAAACTAATAAGCCGCTGAAGCGTCCTGATGATATTTCTGAATACCTTTGGGTTGAGTTTAAAGAACATAGAAAACGTAAGAAAGCTGTGGTAACTGAACTTGTTATCAATAATATAAGGTCTGAAGCTAGTAAAGCAAATATGAATTTGTCTCAAGCAATAGAGTTAATGATTGTTAATGGATGGGCTGGATTTAAATCTGACTGGGTAAAAAAGACTGCTCAAGCTACCGAAAATAATATGGGGAGGAAAGCAATATGATCGGAAATCTACTCAATCGCCTAGAGAAAGTTAAAGGTTCTAAAGGTCGCTGGACTGCTTGCTGTCCTGCTCATGCTGATCGTAGTCCTAGCCTAGCAATTACTCACCTTGATGATGGTCGCATTCTGCTCAAGTGTTTTGCAGGATGTTCTGTTCAGGAAATAGTAACGTCAGTCGGTATGGATTTAGGTGATTTGTTTCCTAAAGAGAACAAATTAGGCTATACACACGATACACAACGTCAAAAACCTGAGCGTAGACCATTTTATGCGACAGACCTATTACGAATAATCCATTTTGAGGCACTTATTACGTCCATAGCGGCGTTTGATTTGTCAGAAGGTAGGCAGGTATCAGACACCGATAGAAAACGTCTCAAAACGGCTTTTGAGCGAATTAACGAAGCAGCTAATTATATTAACTGAGGACAACATGAGTGAATTTCTAGAAGAATATCGGCAAGGACTAATTAAGAGGTTTCCGAAAATTTCGTTTGGTGATGACGAAGTTTGGGATTTTTTTATGAGTCAAATGAATTTGTCTTATGAAATTGGAGTTCAACAAGAACGCGCAGATTGTTTGGATATTTTAGAGGAAATGGCAAAGAAAGATAAATTAACAAATTATTATAAAGTTGCAATATTAGCGATTAAGGAAAAGAGAGAATATGAGTCTTGAAGATCGAGCAATAGACCTAGACGAGGCCAGAAAAGCTAGACTAATCAAGTCAGAAGTTATTGATGTAGAGAAGTATCTACATTCCAATGATGTGACGATTAAAGTTAAGCGTGCTACGGAGTGGTCAGATGCTATCAAGGAAAGCTATCTAAATAGCAAAACTGATAAGAAAATTGTATTGCCTTGGCCTAAGACGCATTCTACTTTTGCGTTTAGAGATGGTGAAGTTACTGTTTACGCTGGTGGTAACGGTGGTGGTAAGTCATTGGTTGCAGGCCAGATTGCGCTGAACCTGATTCGCCAAGGTCAAAAGGTCTGCATAGCCAGTTTTGAGATGAAGCCTGAAAAAACCTTAGAACGTATGGTCAGACAGTTTTCTGGCGAGTACATAGATAATCCGTTGACTAATGACCGAGAGAAATATATCCACAACCTTTTTGTCAGATTTGATACCTATGTTTCTGACAAATTGTTTCTTTACGATCAACAGGGTACGACTTCAACCGATAAGGTCATAGCGATGGCAAGGTATTGCGCTATGGAACTGGGGATTAAGCATATCTTTATCGACAGCCTAATGAAGTGCGTTAAGGGCGAAGATGACTTTAACGGGCAGAAAAACTTTGTGGATGAACTAACAGCACTGGCTAGGGATCATTCAGTACATATTCACCTAGTTCACCATATCCGCAAGCTGGTTAATGAGGAGCAACAGCCGAATAAGAACGACTTGAAGGGTTCTGGATCTATTTCGGATCAGGTGGACAATGTGTTTCTAATGTGGCGAAATAAGAAGAAAGAGAACATGAGGAACCGGGGAGAACAGGTAGACGAGACACAGCCAGATGCTTACCTAATGTGCGAGAAGCAGAGGAATGGTGAGGCTCAGGAGTGGTATGGTCTTTATTACCATAGTAGCAGTCAGCAATTTATAGAAAAGGTTGGCGCTATGCCTATGGACTTTGATAATAAAGGACGGTTTAGTGGATGAGTCTGAGGAGTTTCGGCATAAGTGCGAGGTTTCTCAGGTGTTGCGCTGGAGAACAGAAGACAGGAACAAGGCTATTGATTACCTAGTTAGGGTTAGAAAAGCTAGGGGTGATGTCGTAGCAGATAAGCTAGCCAATGACTGCAAAGAACAGTGGGCTAAAGGAAACAGAGGGATAAAGGGAGATTGGCGTGGATAAACAGAGAATATATGACGCTATGCTAATAAAAGCATTTCGTAAAGATATACGAATGACTGATTTGGAAAGATGGTTGAAGCCTTACCAAATAAAACTTGCTGAAGATAATTTGATGCGTGTTCCAAAGCATATTTGGTGGCCCGGCAGAGTTCAAGAAATGGTCGGAAGATACATGAAGCCACTAGCTGATAGGCTTTGGGATACGGATAAAAGTAAAGATATAGATACTTTGAACTGGATGAAAAATTTGCAATGCGATAAACAATATAGAAAATGGGATATTGAAAGAAAAAATCTTCAAAAACAATCAAACCATGATCGTCGCAGGGGTGGTGTTTTTACTGAGGCATTTGATGCTCAAAGACGCAATAATCAATGGAATGTAACAAAATGAGAGCTTACCGAGTAGATGCAAACCAGAAGGCTATTGTTGCTGCACTGCGGGAAGAAGGGTTTATTGTCCAGCATTTGCATAAAGTAGGAGAAGGCTGTCCAGACTTGCTGATAGGTCATAGTCATAACGGAAGGCGTTATAACGTACTACTAGAGATTAAAGACGGGGATGGCAAACTAACGGCACAGCAGGTTATTTGGCACGCAGCATGGAGAGGTCAGGTTGCGGTGGTAAATAATGCAAAAGATGCAATAAAAGCGGTGTATGACCATTGTAAACACTAACTAATTACTAATATGAAAACAATAAATCCTCATAATGCGATTGATTTTATGCTTAAAAATGCAAGTGCTTATGCACAAGCTAAAGCAGAAGTTACTTATCTAGAACAATTCCGTAAATCGAAAAAGGCAATTCTATTTAATAATTCAATCGGGAATACTATTGCTGACAGAGAAAACTTTGCGTATAGTCATCATGAGTATTTAGAGCTTTTAAAAGGTCTTAGAGAGGCCGTTGAAAAAGCCGAAATGCTTAGGTGGCAACTGATAGCAGCACAGGCCAGAATTGATGTCTGGCGCTCACAGGAAGCTAGTAACCGGAATATAGATAGATCAACTCAATAAGAGGATAATATGAACGACACAAACATAGTGGATGATAGCAACTTAGTGCAGTGCGAGTATTGCGGTTACGTAACAGATAGCGATGATGTTCCTACTGCGAACGATCCTTGCTGTTCTGACGGAACCGTGACTGTGTGTCCTGAATGCGACGAAGGCGAATCTTTCTTACGCTATGACCCGGCAAAGGCAATTATTCGAGACCAAGGAATTGCCCATCAAGCTGCGGAATCTAACCGAGCATGAGATAGAACAACTAGGTATAAAGCATTTCGGTAATCTCAAGTATTACTATCCAGACCAGATTAAATCTCTGGTTCTGGATGTCCAGAAGAAACTCCAAGGAAAGAATAAATGACCACTTGCGAACGATGCGGAGAAACTAACCCGGCTGAGATACATACGTGTACACCGAACTACGTAGACAGGCGGCAATGGAAATATGATCCGATGACAGGCAAACCGCTGGTTGATGATTGGCCTTTTTTACGGCATATGTTTTGTTTGGTTTTTATGGAGGGGCAAATGACCATCACACTAACACGCGAGGAAGCGCAGCAGGTGCTAGATGCGTTTCTTGGTATTGGGCAGCGCGCATATGATGCAATGAGCGGCGATGCGTTTCATGAATGTTCTATTGCTGTTTCAAGACTCCGCTTCCGACTTAGCGCACCTCAACCAGAGTATCGGGATGTGGTGATTAAGGGCGATCTATGGCGTATTGAGTTTCTGCCAGATCATGCCGCAAGCGTAGTGCTTGTGAGGGCAAACTACGAAGCACAGTCTGAACCGGAGCCGGTGGCGTGGAACTGCGCAGCAGACTTAGCTGACGCTAGTATATGTAAAAGTTGGTGCGGAAACTCTAATTGCATCAGCCACATCGCCCCATCAAAGCCTGAATCTGAGTATGAGTCGCAGCCTGAACCGGAGCCGGTGGCAGACAAGTACCTAATGGAAGTTGAATGCACAAAGTGCGGTGCAAAGCAGGATGGCGTTTTAACTGTCACCTCCCCACCACAATGCAAATGGCAAGGGCTGACGGATGAGGAAATATCAGAGTTAATTCGTAATACGCACAACACCGGCAGTTTTGTACGCGCCATTGAAGTCAAACTAAAGCAGAAAAATGCGTAAAAAAGAGGCGCAATATCTGTCAAAAGTTGCAGATATAGGATGTATAATTTGTTATAGGCTTGGCTACATTGGGACTCCAGCAGAGATTCACCATATCAGAGGTATAGGTTTGGGGATGGGTGTCAGGAATTCTAATTACGCAACTATCCCACTTTGTCCCGAGCATCACAGGGGGAATACTGGCTATCACGGCATGGGAAGAAAAGCCTTTGAGCGTCGGTACGAGGTTACCGAATTGCAGTTAGCACAGCAGGTACAGGAGATTCTTAATGAAGAAGACCAAAGCAGCCAAGAAGGTAGCCAAAGTTATGCGTGAGTATGGCAAAGGCGAACTGCATTCTGGTAGCAAAAAAGGCCCAGTTGTTAAATCTCAGAAGCAAGCCGTTGCTATCGCGCTTTCTGAAGCTGGTGTAGCTAAGAAAAAGGGGAAGAAATGAAGCCGGGTTTGTATGCCAACATTAATGCCAAGCGTAAGCGCATAGCCGAGGGTTCAGGCGAGAAGATGAAGAAGCCGGGAACTAAGGGCGCTCCTACTAAAGCGGACTTCAAGCAAGCGGCTAAGACAGCCAAGCCTGTTCGTGGTTCCCGTACAGCTAAGAATAAGTCTAAAAAATAATGGCTGGCTTACTGTCCCCTCCAGCCGCTTCAATGGATGGCTCAATATTTGTCAATGCTGCCAAAAAATTTGGATTGCCAACTGACAACGATACTTTAAATAAAATTGTTGCAATGGTTAATCTTGGAGAATCTCCTGATATTGCAGCGCAAAAATTGTCTGGGATGGGTCTTTTAAGTCCCGGCGCTAATTCAATGTTGCGAGTTGATAAAACTCCTAAAGGTGCAGGGTATTTTGGAGTTCTTAAAGGTATTGCTGGTGATGTAAAAGGTATGGATGTAACAGAATTAAGCGCAGATTCAGATATAAATGGACAGCGAATACTATATCCATTGGTTGTTCCTACATTGAGCAAACAAGAGCTTAATATATTGCTTTCTGGTAAAAAACCAACAGATAGTATTTATCAAAAAGCTGAGGAATTTGCCATGCAAAGAATGAAAGATGGTCTTCCAATGTTTGCTAGACCGGGTGAAATATTCCCACTTCCTAAAGGTAAGAAATGAAACCTTGTCCAAAAGTCTGTTCAGACATCCAGCTCAACCTAGCAAATAGGGATTGGGCTTTTAAGAATGTAGGCTATGGCCCAGCTAACCCAGAAGAACCAGAGGATTTCTGGGATAAACGTGCTGAGGAATGGGCTACGACTCCAGAGAATGCACAGACAATGCGCTGTGGTAACTGTGCTGCATTTATCCAGACTCCTGAGATGATGGACTGCATTATCAAGGGTATTCAGGGTGAGGAATCAGACGCTGAGACTTACGCCAATGAGGTCGTAGATGAATCCGATTTAGGCTACTGTGAGCTTTTCGAGTTCAAGTGTGCTGCTGATCGTACTTGTTCTGCTTGGCTAGTAGGTGGCCCAATAACCAAGACTATGACTGAGAAGCAAAAGACCATGCTCAAAATGGCAAAGATGGAATATGACGAAGAAGAAGACGAGGAAGAATAATGGCAGCGGCTTGGACTAAGAAAGCTGGCAAGAATGCCAAGGGCGGTCTTAATGAGAAAGGCCGCAAGTCTTACGAGGCTGAGAATCCCGGCTCTAACCTGAAGGCTCCCGTTAAGTCAGGAGACAATCCTAGAAGGGCTAGTTTCTTAGCTCGTATGGGCAATATGCCGGGGCCAGAGAAGAAGCCTAACGGTGAGCCTACGCGCCTACTGCTATCCCTGAAGGCATGGGGTGCTAGCAGTAAGGCAGATGCTAAGAAGAAAGCAGCAGCTATTTCCGCTAGAAACAAGAAAAAATGATATTAAATCTAGGCTCCGGTAAAGACTGGAGAGATTATTACTTTAATGCAGACATATTGCTTAGAGTTAATCCTGACTGGTGGTGCGACATATCTAAGGTTGAGTTTGGAACTACTATCGATAGTCCTAGATTTGGCAAGGTAACAATAGAAAAGGAAATGTTTGAAAAAATCGTCGCAAATGACGTTTTAGAGCATATTCCTGATTTAATTAGTGCTATGAAGAACTGCCGAGACTTACTTAAAGTCGGTGGTGAGTTCGTTATATCTGTACCGTATGAGCTAAGTCTAGGTGCATGGCAAGATCCTACGCACGTACGTGCTTTTAACGAGAGTAGCTGGCTGTACTATACCGAGTGGTGCTGGTATTTAGGTTGGGAATCTGGCTTTAAGTTGGCAGAGCTTCAGTTTAAGTTGTCTGAATTAGGCTCAGGAATGTCTGAAAAGGGCGTTTCTGATGAGGAAATCCTTAGAACTCCACGAGCTGTAGACTCAATGAAGGTGACATTGTGCAAGCTATAGTTATCTGTACGGTAAAGAATCCCGGCGTAACGATATTGCTGGAGAGCATTAGAGTTTATGCGCCTACGATGCCTGTGTACCTATTTGGCAACAGCTTAGATCTTTGGCATAAGGCTAAGAGTGTCTTGCCTAATCTGGTATGGAGGCCAAACGATGCGACTAACTTTGGCGATGCTTACAATACAGCAATAGATTATGCCTTCGAGCATGGACGTTATAAATCAGTAATTGTGTCTAACGATGATGTTGTTATAACACCTAGTGCCATAGATGTGATGAAGAATGATTCGGAAATTCTGGAATCAAACGGCGTAAATGTCGGATTCTTGGGTGCTAGATCGGATTATGTATTGCCTGATCAGAACATTAGGTTTCCGGTAGAGGAAGATGAGCGAGTCGGATTAAAGTGGGAAAGCGAGTTCTACATTAAGCCCACAGGAGTCATAGCACCCATATTTGCTACCATTAGCAAGAAGGCATGGGATGTGGCTAAGTTCCCTAGCACGAATTGGTATTCCGATAATATAATATGCCATGACCTGCAAAAAGCAGGGTTTGAGCATTTCGTATCAAGGGCTTATGTTCATCACGCAGGAAGTCAGACAATAAGAACA
>Ga0222712_10003355_pt1 | contig 17523 bp, 14 predicted proteins | sample C33_657DmetaG_FD_165043 | JGI IMG/M metagenome (GOLD analysis project Ga0222712, IMG submission 165043) | Estuarine water microbial communities from San Francisco Bay, California, United States - C33_657D | ecosystem: Environmental > Aquatic > Marine > Unclassified | place: USA: California...
CAGGGTGGCGTCGTAGTCGCGCGGCGTGGGCACGCGCTGCCTCGCTACGATCGTGCCGTTGGGCGCCATGGCGACGGCCTCGATTTTTGTCCCACCGAGGTCGATGCCGATGCGCACCGCGGCGTGTGGGTGCTGGGGCGTTTCGTCGAACGCCGGATCGGGGGTCACGGACATGCGGGCGACGATGGCATGCGTGCTTCACCGGGGCAAGGGGAACTACCCATCGATAGATTGGCCGAATCATGATGCGCCCGCTGCCGACAAAGGTTCCCCGTGCCCGCGCCATCGGGTGGATGGCGTCCCTGCTGCTCCCGCTGCTCGTGGGGGCCTGCGGTGGCGGCAGCCCCACGAGTCCCGAGGGCGGTGTGGCGCTGCCCCCGCCTCCCCCGCCGCCGGCGCCGGCATTGACGGTGCCGGCGATCACGCGCGAGTTCCGCGGCATGTGGATCGCCACGGTGGCCAACATCGATTGGCCGTCGCGCTCAGGGCTCACCGCCGCGCAGCAACAGGCCGAGTTGGGGCTGCTGCTCGACGTGGCGCAGCAGACCGGCCTCAATGCGGTGGTGCTGCAGGTGCGGGCCGCGGGTGATGCGATATATCCGTCGAATCTCGAGCCGTGGTCGCGCGTGCTCACGGGCACGCAGGGCGGCGACCCGGGCTACGACCCGCTCGCCTTCGCCGTGCAGCAGGCGCGATTGCGCGGCATCGAACTGCATGCGTGGTTCAACCCGTTCCGCGCGGGCAATCTGAGTGACACGCTGCGGCTGTCGCCGCTGCACTTCGCCGTGCGCCGCCCCGACCTCGTGCGCAAATGCGGGCAGCTCTGGTTCGATCCCGGCGAGACGGCCGTGCACGACCAGGCCATTGCCGTGGTGCGCGACGTGGTGCAGCGCTACGACGTGGACGCCGTGCACATCGACGACTTCTTTTATCCCTATCCGGACACCTGCACGAACTTTCCCGACAGTGCGACCTTCGGCCGGTACGTGCGCGGCGGGGGCACGCTGTCGCTCGGCGACTGGCGGCGCGACAACGTGAACCGCTTCGTCGAGCGGCTGTATCGCGAGGTGCACACGGTGAGCCCGCTCGCCAAGGTGGGCGTGAGTCCCTTCGGGATCTGGCGTCCGGGCAACCCCACGGGCATCGTGGGGCTCGACGCCTTTGCGAGCATCTACGCCGATTCGCGGAAGTGGCTGCAGAGCGGGTGGGTGGACTACTTCGCGCCGCAACTCTACTGGAGCATCGCCAGCAGCGGGCAGAGTTTCCCCGCGCTGCTGGGCTGGTGGGGCCAGCAGAACACGCAGCGGCGACATCTCTGGCCGGGGCTCGCCTCGTACCGCATCGGCACGGGCACATCGCCGTACGCGAACGGCGAGATCGCATCGCAGATCGCCCTCGTGCGCGACGCCACCGCCACCGCCGGCGGCGCGAGCGGCAGTATTCTCTACAACGGCAGCAGCGTAAAGAACAACCTCGGCGGGTTCGCCGCCGGGCTCGCGGCCGGCCTGTACGCAAACGGCGCCATTCCACCGGCGAGTCCGTGGCTGGATGCCGCGCCGCCTTCGGCGCCGACGCTGAGCGTGGTCGCCGGTGCCACCACCCACACCGTGAGCCTCGCCAGCGGCAGCAGCGACACGTGGTGGTACCTCGTTCGCTGGCGCGCGAACGGCAGCTGGCGCCAGCGCCTGGTACCGGTCACGCAACGCACCGTCGACGTGCCCGCGAGCGGCGTGGACGGAATCGTGGCGAACGCAGTGGACAGGGCAGGGAACGCGTCGGCAGATGCGGTGTGGCGGCCGTAACCCGCCGTTGACGGCGCAGTTACCCCCGCCGCCTCACTCGCCCATGTGCCCGATCTGCGACGTTTCCTTCATTGTCGCGTAGACCGCCAGCGACGCCACGATGCACGCGGTGACGTACCAGTAGAACCAGCTCTCGTGGCCGATGTTCTTGAAGTAGAGCGCGATGTATTCCGCCGTGCCGCCGAACAGGGCGACCGTCACGGCGTAGGGGAAGCCCACGCCGAGGGCGCGGATGCTGGTGGGGAAGAGCTCGGCCTTCACCACGGCGTTGATGGCCGTGTAGCCGCTCACGGCGGTGAGCGCCGCCAGTAGCAGCCAGATGGCGCCGCTCACCGTATGGGTGTTCTCGAGGGCGCGGAACAGCGGCAAGGTGCCGAGCGAGCCGATCACGCCGAAGGCGGTGAGCACCGGGCGTCGGCCGATTACGTCGGAGAGCGCTCCCACCACCGGCTGCAGGCAGAGGTACACGAGCAGCGTGATCGCGTTGATGAACGTGGCCTCTTGCGGCGTGAACCCCACGGTGTTCACGAGAAACTTCTGCGCGTAGGTGGTGAATGTGTAGAACGCCACCGTGCCGCCGGCCGTCAGCCCCACCACCGTGAGCACCGCACGCGGGTGCTGCATGAGACCGCGGATGGTCGCCGCAGCGCTCTGCGCGGGCCGTGCGGCGCGGTCCTTCTCGAAATCGCTCGTCTCTTCCATGCTGCGCCGCAGCCAGATGGCCACGACGGCGCACAACGCCCCGATCACGAACGGGATGCGCCATCCCCACAGCTCGATGGCGGGTTTGTCGAGGAAACGCTGGATGATGAGCAGCACCGCGAGGGCGATGAGCTGGCCGCCGATGAGCGTCACGTACTGGAAGCTCGACCAGAAGCCCCGGTGACGCTGGCCCGCCATCTCGCTCAGATACGTGGCGCTGGCGCCGTACTCGCCTCCCACGCTCAGCCCCTGCATGAGCCGCGCGAACATCAGCAGGGCGGGGGCCGCGAGGCCGATGGTGGCGTAGTTGGGCGTGACCGCGATGAGCAACGAGCCCGCGCACATGAGCATCACGCTGAACGTGAGCGCGGCGCGCCGCCCGTGCTTGTCGGCGTACCGTCCCATGACCCAGCCACCGATGGGACGCATGAAGAAGCCTACTGCGAATACGGCGGCGGTGTTCAGCAACTGCGCCGTCTGGCTGGCCGGGGGAAAGAAGCTCTTGGCGAAGTACAGCGAGAAGGCCGAATACGCGTACCAATCGTACCACTCGACCAGGTTGCCAATGCTGCCGCCGATGATCGATCGCAGGCGGGATTGGGTGCTGCCGGTGGACGCGCTCACGCGGCACTCCCGGCCGACGGCGAGTTGCGCCGCGCCACGTCGGCGTCGACTGTGCGCGCGAGCAGATCGAGCAGGTCCCCCTCGCTCTTCACGCCGGGGACGTCTTCCATGTCGATCACGTACCCGAATCGTTCGGCGATCGCCTCGTACAACGGAATGCGGTGCGCCAGCAGCTGCTCGAAGCCCCACACCGCGAAGTCGTCCGGGTCCACTGTGCGGTCATCGGTGACGCCGCGCAGGGCCTTGTACTCAGCCCACTTCGCATCGAGGAAGGCAGGATTGTAGTACATCGGCTTGGGATGATTGCGGAACCGCTCCACCAGCATGCGCGTGTGGCTTGCGGTGCCGCGGATGTACACGAGGATGGTGTGTTCGGCGAGGCAGCGGAGCACACCATCGTTGTCGTCGGCCGGATCCACCACCTCGCACAGGCTCCCCCCGGAATCGCACACGAAGTGCGCGTAGCCGTAGATGTCCTTGGCACGGTTGATGAACTCCGGGACGTCGAGCAGAGCGCGGATTTCCGCCTGGCGGTGCTGCGCCTGCCGCCGGCGGTACTCGTCGAAGGGAATGCCCCCCTGCGCCTCGTTCCCCGGTTTGCCGAGGTAGGTCGAGAGCGGGCTCAGATTCTCGAATGAGATGTTGCTGCGGATGTAGATCGAGTCGGAACGCAGGAGCTGCCGCAGGAACGGCACCTTCATCGCTTCGCGCTTGAAGGTGTCCACGATGTGCTCGCCCATATACCGCGTTCCAATGCGGTAGTCGACCGAGTACTGGAACCAGTCGTGCTTCTGCAGCAGGCCGGCGAGGGTGGTCTTGCCCACGCCCGACATCCCGAAGAAGGTGACGGCATGAGCCGGCTGTTCGCGCAGCGCGCGCCCCGAGGAGAATTGCATGGCGCTAAATTCCGCTCCGGTGCACCACTCCTCAACCCCTCGGGCTGCAATGATTCGCCTTCGACCGATTCTCACGACCCTCGCGCTCGGCGCCTCGGCCTCCGGATTCGCTGCGACACCCCTGGCCGGGCAGGCTGGCGGTGCGCTCACTCCCGACAGCGCCACCCTCGCCGGCCTGCGCTGGCGCTCGGTGGGCCCGGTGAACATGGCCGGCAGCACCGGCAGCCCCACGTATCAGGCGCGGCAGCTCGCGCAGCCGGCGGCCGGGGGGCGCGGGCAGGGCGGTGGCGGGTTCGGGGGCGGCTTCGGTGGTGGACGGGCGCTGTCTCCGGTGGAAACCGGCGACTATCGCGTCGTGTTGCACACCGGTACCACGGCGATGGCGCAGCCGTTGCGCGTGGTGCGGGTGGCTCCCGAGGAGCGCGCCGTTCTCATCCCCACCAAGCGCTGATCATGTCGTTCGCCAAGCACGGTCTGCAGGTCTTCGAGATTCCCATCGAAGTGCTGCCGCAGGACATTGACGACAACGACCACGTGAACAACGTGGTGTACCTCAAGTGGATCTTCGACGTGGCGCTCGCGCATTGGAACGTGAGCGCCCCCGAGAGAATGAAGGCCGCGTACGGGTGGGTGGCCACACGTCACGAAATCGACTACCGGCGCGAGGCGCTGCTGGGCGATCCCATCGTGGCGCGCACCTGGATCGGCACGGTGGACTCGCGTCGCTTCGAGCGGCTGACGGAGATCGTGCGCACGAGCGACGATCACGTGCTCTGCCGTGGCCGCTCCATCTGGACGCTGCTGTCGCGGGAGACGGGGAAGATCATCCGCATTCCCCCCGAGATGGTGGAGCTGTTCTCGGCGTACATGCACGCGGGGTGAGCGCGGAGAGGAACGGCTCCGTGTCTCCGACGAGCAGTCAGTCAACTCCCGCCGCGAATTCGCGGATCAGCCGTTCCGCAGCGGTCTGCCTGCGCAGCACCGCCACGTCGAGCGCCGTGCTGTTCGGCGGGATATGCCAATAGCCATCCCCCTCGGTCCAGCGCACCTCGGGTGACGGCGCGAGCTGCAGCAGCACACTGAGTGGCGCGAGACTGCCGTTGCCGGCGCAGCGGCAGAGAAACTCGGGGAGGCGCCACATGAAGGTGTCGCGCAGGTCCTGATCTGCGAACAGCCGCGCGCGCACTCCCATGGTATCGCCCAACGTGACGTCCACCGCGACGGCGTCGAGGCCCTCGTGCGGCAGTTCCACCCCACGCTCGGCGAACACCTGCAGCGCATCGGTGCGGCCGTGCCACGCGGCGAGCGAAGTCGCACTTGCGCCGTTGAGGGTGCGGGCCGCGTCGGCGCCGGCATCCAGTAGGGCTTCAATGATGGCCAGGTCGTTGTCGCGCCTGAGCGCCTGCATCAGCGGTGTGAAGGGCCAGCGGCCGGGATGGTTCGGGTCGGCACCATGTCGCAGCAGCTGCTCCACGCCCTGCAGATCGTGCCAGTCGCACTTTCGGAGCAACAGCGTGGCAAGACTGTCGCGGGTGAGTGGCACCGGTGCGCGCAGCAGCTCGGTCACCACGTCGTGCGCGTAGTGCTCGGCCGCGTGGTACGGCACCTCCTCGTCGTTCGGGTCGGCACCGTGGTGTAGCAGCAGTGCCGTCAGCGGGGCGCAGAACGCCACGCCGGCGGCACCGTACAGCGCGCTTTCGAACTGCGTATTGGGCCCGTGCTGTTCGTCCGTAAATCCGGTGTTGACTGAGGCACCGGCGTTGATGAGGGCTCGTGCCACCGTCACGAAATCGGCAGAACGAACCGGCTCGTCACGCAACCAGCGCGAAAAGCAGCACCAGGTGAGCGCATCCCAGTCGTTCGGACCTCCTGGTGTGGTGGCGAGCGCCGGATTGCGGGCGAGCCACCGTTGCACACCAACCGCATTGCCGCACACGGCCGCCGCGTAAATGCTGCGGTCGACAAGCGTGACATCCGCCTGCAGCATGCCACGCGCGTCGTCGAGCGTGCCGGCGCGATGTGAACCCGCCACGGGTACCGCCGACGCCACGAGGAACTCGTCGTGCGATGCGTCGGAGATGATTCCCGACATGTCGGAGCGCTACGGCTGACGCGCCAGGGCGCGCGAGCCGAGGTACACGTACGGCACCTTGCCGTTCTCCACGCGATAGAACGCGGGCTGCGTGCCCCCGATGAACAGTTCGCCGGCTGCGCCGTGTGTGAGAGGGGTGGTGTTCGCACCCTGCCGGAGGAACAGCGTGTCGCCGCGCTCGAGCAGTTCGACGTTCGTGCCCCCCATCGCATAGCGCCCCTTGAGCATCGTCCGCTCGGCAGCTGTGAGATCGCGGGCGGCGGCGCGCGCCTTGAGTTCCAGTGGCGCACCGAGCGCGAACTCGAGCGCCTTGCTTTCGATGGCCTTGATGCCGGTACCGGGACCATTCACGAGGACGACCACGCTCGCCTCGCGCACGGGCACCATGGTGAGCTGCGCGTTGTAGCCGTTGATGGCCCCGCCGTGCGTCCACACACGCTCGGTCTTGCCCGCGACCTTCGCGTTGCCCACCACGAGCCCGTAGCCGTACATGGCCGAATCGAGGCCGCTGCCGCCCGGATGCGGCACGGCGCCGGTGGTCATGCGCTTCACCACGCTCGGGCGGATGGCCCACGCGCGGTCAGGGGCCCCCGAGCTCATCAGCGCCATGGTGAAGCGCGCGAGTTCCGGTGCGCTCGAGAAGAGAAAACCGGCCGCCCACTGCGCCGTGTTCTCCGTCATGGGGCGCACGATGACCGGCGGGGTGTCCGGTCCATTCACGAGGTGCCCCATCGCGATGGGCCACGTGAGTGCTTCGAGTGGCTTGAACGTACTGAGCGTCATCGCCGACGGGCGCATCACGCGCTCTTCCACGATGGTGGCGTAGCGTTTCCTGCCTGCCATCTCCGCCACGTAGCCCGCCATGCTGATGCTCGGGTTGGAGTAGCTGAACGTGCGCCCCGCGTCGGTGAAGAACATGGTGTCGCTCACCTCGCGCATCACTTCGCCCAGCGCGCCTTCGCCCATGCGGCCGTAGGCCACCGCATTGTCCAGCCACCCCGCGCTGTGCGTCATGAGCTGCTGCGTGGTCACCGTGCCCACACGCTTGCCCGCCAGCGAGGGGATATAGGTGGAAATCGGCGCATTCATGTCGACGAGCCGGTCCTCCACCAGGGAGGCGAGCGCGGCCCCGGTGAACATCTTGGTCACCGAGCCCACGCGCAGCAGCATGTCGGCGGTCATGGGCTGCTTTGTTTCCACGTTCGCAAGCCCGTAGCCCTTGGCGTACACGAGTCGGCCGTTGCTCACCACGGCCACGGTGGCACCGGGGGCCCGCGAGCTGGCGAGGGCGGCGTTCACGACGGAGTCGAGGGCGGGGGCCCAGGCCGGAGCGGTCTGGGCATCGACGGCGCTGACGGCGAGCAGCAGTGTGCAACCTGCTGCGAAGCGACGCGGGATCGAATGGGTGATGGTCATGCCTCCATTCTACCGCGTATCCCCGACTTTGGTGACGCCGCTCGTCGGGTTGAACAGTACGCCCTTTCGTGTGCCCTTCTACGCCCGCGGGGTGCCCCGCTTCACCATCGCCTGCAACCGCTGTACGGCATCCGTCACGCTCGACTCGTCGGGGCCGAAGCTGAAGCGCATGTACTGCGTGAAGCGCGACGTGTGGTTCGCACGACGCTTGCCGGGATTGATGTCGAAGAACAAGCCGGGTACGGTGATGACCTTTTCGCGCAGCGCCGCCTCGAAGAACGTTTCGCCGTCGTTGAACGGGGCCGGGAGCGACGCCACGCTCGCCCACACATAGAATCCGCCGTCAGGCTCATGCTCCACCGTGAGCCCCGCCGCGCGCAGGCCGTCGATGAGGATACGGCGCTTACGCGCAAAGGCGTCGTGAATGGCGATTACTTCTTGGCGCGCCCGATCGGGCTCCACGAGGGCGCCCGCCGCTTCCTGCAGCGGGCGATTGCCGCCGCCATCGAGGAAACTGCCGGCGCTCGTCACGGCCTCGATCACGCTGGCCGGGCCCACGATCCAGCTGAGGCGCCAGCCGGGGCAGCGCCACCCTTTGGTGAGTCCGTCGAGAATCACCACCGGATCGCTGTTCACATCGTCCACGAACTCGGCGGCGCTCACCGTTGCGCCTTCCGCGAGTCCTTCGTCCCAGAGGTAGTGCGAATAGAACTCATCGAGGATGAGCGTGCACTTGAGCTCACGCGCCTCGTGCACCCACGCACTGAGCGCGCTGCCGCGGAGCACCCGTCCGGTGGGATTGGCCGGGTTGGAGAGCAGCAGCGCCCCCAAGCCACGGCCGGTGATTTCGCGGCGCAGGTTCTTGGTACTGAGCGCGTAGCCGGCCTCGGGCTCGAGCAGCAGCGGAATGGCGCTGAATGTCCCGAAGATCTCCAGCAGCTCCTCGTACGCCGTGTAGTCGGGGAGCACGTGGCCGAGGTTCACGTTGCCCAGCGACGCCACCACACGCGTGAGCGACGAACGGCCACCGCCGCAGATGCACACGTTCTCCGGTCCGTACTGGCTCGACTTCCCCTGCCGGTAGCGCGCATTGTACAGGTTCGCCACCGCCTTCCGCAGCGCGTCGATGCCGCCCACCGGCGCGTACTCGTAGTCGTCGGCGCCGATGGTGACATTGCTCGGCCGCGGCGGCGCGCCGGGCAACGGCCCCGTTTCCGGCTGCCCCTGCCCGAGATTGCACCACCCCTCGGCGCCCATGCGGAAGCCCAGCTCCCGCGCACGGTCCATGACGTAAATAACGCCCGTGCGCGGCACGGGGCGGAAACCGGGAACGGGAGCGGTGAGGGGTTCGGACATTACGGAAATATAGAGACCCGCCGAGATCGTCGTAGAACCAACGACTGAAGACTGAAACTACGAACTACAAACTCCCCGCGGCCGGCGAGACCTCCCCTTGATGGGAGATCGCGCGGCGGGCGGGGAGCTTGTAGATCGTAGTTGTAGTTCTTGGTTCTTAGTTTCTGCCGCCTCTACCGACCATTGGGCCGAAGATGCGGCAACCTCACCCCCTGCGCCGAGCAGTCGGTCAGCTGCTGCAATCGCCGCTCGCGCGTCTCCTCACGCTTGGCGCTGATCACCCACCACACGGCGGGTCGCCGATAGCTCGGCGCGGCCTCCTCGAACCAGGCCCACGCGCCCTTCTGCTTCCTGAAGCGGGCCACGAACGGTGCCGGTAGCTCCACCTTCTCCTGCTCGAACGCGTACACGCCCGACTTCGCCACGCTGCGCGCTTCGAAGGCCCGCAGACCGGCGGGTTGCATGAGTCCGGCGGCCGCGAGTTCCTCCACGTGCTTCACGTTCACGGCGCTCCAGAGGCTCCCCTTCTTTCGCGGCGTGAAGCGAATCGTGTAGCGGGCCTCGTCCACCCGACGGCGGATGCCGTCGATCCATCCGAAACAGAGCGCCTCACGCACGCTCTCCGTCCACGTCATGCTCGGCGTGCCGGTGCCGGTTTTGTGGAAGCCGACGACCAGTTCGGTCGCCGTCGTGTGATGTTGGGCGAGCCACGCGCGGAACGCGGCGGGGGAGGGGAAGTAGGTGGGGGGCATGTGGTTTCTACTAACAACTAAAAACTGTCACTAACCACTACAAACTCCCCGCGAACGTCGCGATCCCTCCCGTTTCGGAGATCGCGTGAGCTGCGGGGAGTTTTTAGTGGTTAGTGGTAGTTGTCAGTCGTTAGTTCCGCTCTTCACGGCTGCACCGCCCTCGGCTGCTCCACCTTCCCGCCGTTCTTCACGTGCACATCCATCCACGCCACCCATCTCGCCCACAGGTCGAGGTCGCTGGCGTAGGTGGCCACGCTGTGGTCTTCGTACGGATACATGTACAGCGCGGCGGGCTTGCCGAGTCCTTGCAGCGCGGCGAACAGGCGCGTGGAGCTCATGGGCGCGGTGCCCTGGTTCTGATCTTCCCACGCGTGGTAAAGCAGCAGCGCACCGGCGAGCTTGTCGGCCCGCAGGAAAGGCGACATGTCCATGTACGTCTCCTTCGCCTGGAAGAAGTTACGGCGCTCGCTCTGGAAGCCGAACGGCGTGAGCGTGCGGTTGTACATGCCGTCACCGGCGATGCCGGCCTTGAAGTTGGGCATGAGCGTCATGGCGTTTACCGTGCTGAAGGCGCCGTAGCTGTGACCACCGATGCCCATCTTGTCACGATCCACGAAGCCGCTGTCCACCACGGCATCGAGCACGGCGTCGAGGTTTTCCTCGAGGTCGCGCGTGTAATTGTCGTTCATGCGCCCGGCGTCACCGTAGATGGGGATGTCGGGCTGGATGAACGCATACCCCTGACTCACCCACAGCTGCATGCTGCTGGCCGGACGCGCCGATGGCACGGTGGGGAAGGCGTTGATGTTCACGCTGTGGCGCGACTGCTCGTATTGCGCGAGGGTGCTGTATTCGCGCGGGTAGAACCAGATGATGCCGGGCAGCTTCTGCCCCGGCTTCCAGTCGCGCGGCAGCGTGACTTCCACCCAGTACCTGGTGCCGTCGCGCGGGCGGGTGACCTGAAAGCGCTTGAACTGCGCCTGGCTCACTTCGGGGCCCACGTCCACGTTCTTTGTGAGCTGTTTGGCGTCGCTGGATCCCGCCGTGCGCAGCCACGCATCGGTGATGGTGGTGCGGTTCTCGCGCGTCACGATGAACTGCTGCAGGTCGCCGTCGAGGGCCGTCACGAACTCCTCGTACATGTCGGCCGGGGAGTCCATGAGCCGCGTACGCGTTTTGCTCGTGATGTCCATGCGGTCGAGCCACGGCCGCGGCGCCTGCTTGTACCAGTTGGCGCCGGGCGTACGGGTGCCGGTGAGCGCCACCTGCTTGCCGTCCTTGGCCAACAGCACGTAGGTGGCGTTACCCACCTTGCGGCTCACCAGCGTGCCGGCGGTGCTGTCGCTGTTGCTGCGGCCACCGAAGCCGCCTCCTCCGAAACCCGTGATGGTGGCGGGGAGCGAGATGTTGCGACCGAGGTTGTAGCGCTCGGTGGGGTTCTTGACGCGCACGGCGATCACCGCGCCGCTGTCGCTCACGAACATCGTGCTGCTGTCGAGGCTGAAGAGCACGGTGGAAAGCTGCGGGCCGCCGCGATAGAGCACCGTGGTGTCGTTCGGGCCGTACGGAGCCTTCCACGCCACCACGAGTCCACGCGGGGCACGGACCTGCACGGGCGCGTTGCCACCACGTGCGGCGAGGCCGCTTTCGTTGCGCGCAGCGCCGTTGGCCGGCGGCGTCGCCGGCGCGGCGGGCGCCGGCACGTTCTGCACATACAGCAGCCCCGGGCCGATGGGGTTCCACTGCACGTTGCGCTTGCCGGTATCGCTGGCCACCGGCACCGGCGGCGGGCCGTCGCCACCATCGCGGCCGCCTTCACGCAGCGGAGTACGCTGCAACGTGGCCACCACCTTGCCGGTGGCGTCCCACAGTTCCTGCACGCCGCCGAAGCTGGTGACCGGCACGAGGTACGAGAACGGCTCGGTCATGCGCGTCACCCGCAGATACGTGCCGTCGTGCGACGCATCCACGTTGCGGATCATCGCCGGCGCGCCGACGCTCTTCACGGCCTTGCTGCGCACATCGACGAGCGCCACCTGTCCGGTGGTGTGATACTTGAGCAGCGCCTTGTCGTGCGGATCGGCCAGCAGCGAGAAGTGCACCGGCTGGGGCACGGCGCGAGATTCGGTGAGCCGCACCTGCGGGCCGTCTTCGATGTCCCCTTCGCCGTGCGTGGGGACGGGGCCGCGGCTGGTGGGCACCAGCACCGCCACCACGTGCCGCCCATCCGACGTGAAGTCGAGATCGGTGACCATGGTGGCCAGCAGGGGCCGCTCGGTGAGGCGCGTACTACGGCCGCTCGCCACGTCGAGTACGTAGGCATAGCTGGCCGTGGGGTAGTTCACGATGTAGGCCACGTGCGTCCCACGCGGCGACCACACCGGCGAGGCAATCGTGGTGCCGGCGGGCGCGGCGAAGGTGCGTTCGGCGCCGGTACGCGGATCTACCAGCGCGATGGCCGTGCGCGTGCTTGTGGTGACGCTGCGGGCGCGGTTGGCGCGCGTGTCGATCTGCAGCCCGCCGAGCCAGATGTGCGGCGCGCCGTACGCCTTGATGTCGCCGCGGTCGGCGCCGACGGTGCGCAGGAACCAGCGGGCATCGGGGCTGGGGCTCGTGAACGAGATGTCCACGCGCGGTGCCATGACCATGCGTTCGATGTTGGCCGGCGGCTTCACGAACGCCTCGGTGCGCAGGGTCTGCTGCGGATCCCAGCCGTTGGCGGCCGGGGCCTGTTGGGCGGAGAGGGGGGCCGCGGCCAGCAGGGCGAGTGCGGCGGGGGGTAAGGAACGGCGACGGGGCATTGCGACTCCAGAGGGACTGAATGGGGATCCTCCAGATTACGCGGCAGCCAACGGGTCCGTTAGGCACTGGTCCTCCCGCTCACGGCTTCCCGTTCGGCAGTTCCCGGGAGTATGCTAGGCCCATGCATCGTCGCACCTTCCTCGCCTCCGCGGCCGCCGCCCTGGCCAGCCGCCACGTGCCGCTTTCCGCGCTCGTCGCTCCGGCGGGAAAGCTCGACCGCATCGGTATCGAGTTGTACGCCGTGCGCGGCGCCATGCGGGCCGGTCCGGAGCGCACACTTGAAGCGTTGGCGAAGATCGGTTACACCGACGTGGAACTGCTCTGGAGCTTCAAGAACTTCGGGCAGAGTATCAAGGAGGTGAAGGCGAGCCTCAAGGCCACGGGGCTCAAGGCGCCGTCGGCGCACATGGCACCAGAAACCATCCTCACCGAGTGGGAGCAGCGCTGCGCCGAAGCCAAGGACCTCGGCATGACCTACCTCACGGCGCCGAGCCTGCCGAGCGAAGCCAACAAGAGCATCGAGGTGGTGAAGCTGTGGGCCAACCGCTTCAACAGCGCCGGTGAGGTGGCCCGGCGCTACGGGCTATGGATCGCGTTGCACAACGAGCCCAGTCACGAGAAGCCCATCGACCTGTTCCTCGCCGAAACCGACCCCAAGCTGGTGCGCTTTCAGCTCGACGTGGGCAACCTGCTCATGGGCGGCGGCGACCCGCTCGACTTCCTGCAGCGACATCGCGCGCGCTGCTGGAGCTTTCACCTCAAGAACGTCGTTGCCGATCGCACCAAGGATACCGAGCTCGCCAAGGGCGTGTTCGACCTCAAGACCTTCCTCGCCGCCGTGCCGGAGCTCGACCAGAAGCCCTGCTTCGTGGAGCAGGAGGGCAGTGGGGATGAGTTGGTGAGTGCGAAGGAGAACTACCAGTATCTGCGAGGGCTCGCCTGGTAGGTCACGCTGCTACGGCACTACCAGCGCTACGGCATTCACCGGCCGCGTCTTGAAGTCGGGGCTGACGCTGATCGTGACGGACCGTTGCGCCTGTGGGATCCCCGTGTACGGGGTGAGCACGCGGCATACATAGGTCGGCCCTGGAAGCGGGGCGAAGGCCGATGGTGCATACACGTCCGTCTCGAACGCGCCATTCGCATTGGCATCCACGGTGAGGCCGAACGGGTCACTCGCCACGCCGACACACGAGATGCCGACCTGCGCGTTGGCCACCGGCGCACCGCTCGCCCGCGTCACCGTACCGCGGACGATCGCGTAGTGACGGCCGGACGTGTCCTTGGTATCGACAAGCGATCCGCAGGCGGTGAGGAGGACGGCGGCGAGAAGGGCAGGGTGTGGGCGCATGCTACCAGTCCGTTGGTGTGTAATCCTTGAGGAACTTGCCCCACACGTGGTTGCCGGTGTTGATACCGTCGATGATGGGATCCACGATGCGCGCCGCGCCGTCCACGATATCGAGCGGCGGATGGAAGCGATGTTCCTCCACCTTGCGCGCGGCGATGTGCACCGGATCCTCGTCGGTCACCCAGCCGGTGTCCACCGCGTTCATGTGAATGCCGTCGGTCTCGTAGTCGGCCGCACTCGTGCGCGTCATCATGTTGAGCGCTGCCTTGGCCATGTTGGTGTGCGGGTGGCGCGTCGTCTTGAACTTGCGGTAGAACTGCCCTTCCACCGCGCTCACGTTCACGATGTGCTTGTCGCGGTTGGCCGTACGCAGCATGAGCGGCTTGAGCCGCGCGTTGAGCAGGAACGGCGCGATGGCGTTCACCAGCTGCACTTCCAGCAGCTCCACGCTCGGCACTTCGTGCATGAGCAGGCGCCACGAGTTGCGCTCGCGCAGGTCCACCTGCTGCAGGTCCTGGTCGAGACGCCCCTCGGGGAAGAGCTGCGACTGGTCCTGGTATTCCTCAGCGAGCAACTGCACCTGCGACAGCTCGGCCGAGTGCGTGATGCCTGCCACGTCGGCCAGTGCGCGCGGCAGCGTAGCCGGCGTGATCATCTCGTCTTCGCGTGACACGCCCGCTTCGGGGAGCAGATGATACCCACGCACGCCTTCATAGGCGCCGAGCAGCTTGCGGGCCTGCTCGGGCATATCGCTGAGTGACGCGCGCTCGAGATCCATCATGTGCTTGTAGAAGTCAGGCGGACGCCGCACCGTCTGACAGGCATTGTTCACGATGAAGTCGAGCCGGTCGTGCGTCTCCATCAGGTGGTGGCAGAACGCCTCCACGCTCGGCGTGTGCCGCAGGTCGAGCCCGTAGATCTCGAGACGGTGCTTCCACTGCTCGAAGTCGGGCTCGCTGGCGTAGCGCTGCGCCGAATCACGCGGGAAGCGCGTGGTGACAATGAGATGCGCGCCGGCGCGCAGCAGCTTGATGCCTGCCTGGTAGCCGATCTTCACGCGGCCACCGGTGAGCAGCGCTGTGCGCCCGCTCAGGTCGGCCAGCTCGGTACGCTTGCGGTAGTTGAACTCTGCGCAGGTGGGGCAGAGCTGGTCGTAGAAGTGATGGATGACCGTGTACTGCTGCTTGCATACGTAGCAGTGCTGCGGCTCCAATGCTTCCGTGAAGTCCGGCTCGTCGAGGGTGATCTGCTCGTCGCTGCCCGGCAGCAGATAGTTGGGCGTGGTGAACACCGTCTGGCGGCGCAGCTTGCGGATGCCCGTCTCCTGCAGCTGGTTCTCCGCTTCCTGCAACTTCACCGTGCGCTCGGCCTTCTTCTGGCGCTTGGTGGCCTTCACCATCTGGCGGCGCAGAATGGCATCCGGGCGCGACACTTCGCCCGCAGCCTTGAGCAGGCGTGTGCGTTGGTCTTCGGGGATGTCGAGCAGGTTCGCGCGATCGGCGGCCAGCTGTTCGAGCAGCGCGGTGGCGGCGGCGATCTGTTCGGCCGTATAGGAACCGACGGCCGGCGGGCCGGCCGGGGCGTTCTGAGGCGACGGTGTTTCCGACATAGCCTTTTAAGCTAACGCCCCCGGGATTGGGATCACATTTGTGATGTGGCGAGTGAAGAGCAACCGTGTGCCACGCGTCGAGGTTTTGGAGGTAGACGTAGAACCTGCGCTTGTACCCACGCTTCACTTCGGTCACGGTAGGGGACCATTCGGCGAGCTATGCGTCGCGTTCCTGCATTGGATGAGTGGGACGAAATCAGTCTTGGGTGCGGGGGCCGGACGGGACGGGCTGAGCGCCATCGCTGGCCGGCGCCGGAGAGGCTGGCGCCGGGCGGTCGGCATTCGGCTTCGCCTTGCGCGGACTGCAGAGCAGCCATGTCCCGGCGGCGAGGCACAGAAAGGCAAAGAGAAAGGAGCGAAATGCGCGGTTCATGCCACATATTCACATCATGAGTATCGTCGCGGAACTGCTGGAGCTGCTCGAGCTGGAGAAGCTCGAGGTGAACATCTATCGCGGGCAGAACAGGGATCTTGGCACCGGCCGGGTGTTCGGCGGGCAAGTGTTCGCCCAGGCGCTGGTGGCTGCCCGCCGCACGGTGGACGAGCCGCGCGAGGCGCACTCGGTGCACGGGTACTTTCTGCGCCCCGGTGACCTCAAGGCGCCCATCGTGTACTTCGTGGATCGCCCACGCGACGGCGGCACCTTTACCAGCCGGCGCGTTACGGCCATTCAGCATGGCGAGGCCATCTTCCATCTGTCGGCCAGCTTCCACGTGGAGGAGCCGGGGCTGGATCATCAGGAGCGCATGCCGCAGGTGCAGGACCCGGATACCATCAAGCCGGAGCTCGAGCAGGTGCGGGAGAACGCGCAGGTGCTTCCACCGGAATTGCGCACGGTGATTACGCAGGATCGCCCCATCGACTTCCGGTCGCCGCAGAGTCATCTGCCCGGCGGCCCGGCGGCGGGAGAACCTGAACGATACGTGTGGTTCCGCGTCATCGACCGGTTGCCCGATGACCCCATCCTTCATCAGGCCATTCTGGCGTACGCGTCGGACTACGGCTTTCTCCCGACAGCGTTGCGCCCGCATGGGGTGCGCTACGGCGATCCGCGGCTCTTTCTTGCCTCGCTCGATCACACACTGTGGATGCACCGGCCGTTCCGCGCCGACGAGTGGCTGCTGTACGTGATGGACAGCCCCAATGCCTTCGGTGCGCGTGGCTTCGTGCGCGGGCAGGTATTCACGCGCAGCGGCCAGCTGGTGGCGAGTGTGGCGCAGGAAGGGCTGTTACGCCTCAAGAAGTAGCCACGTCACCACACGGTAGGTCAGCGCGGCCGCACGAACGCCACGATGCGGTCGCGCACCATGGCCGTCTGGCTGGGCGACACGATGCGGCCGGCGATCACGTGGCCATCCTCGCCGTCGGCGGGCACTACGGCGATCCGATTCAGGGGCGCCCTCGACGTTTTCGCCAGAGACTCGAGCCAGGCCTTCGTTCGGGCCGCGTCCACCACCTGATCCCCCTCGTGGTAGAACACGAGCGTGGGCACGTTGTACCCCTCGAGAGAACGGACCCGCACGTGCTCCACCAGCGCCTGCATGGGGAAGAGTGCCGAACTGGGATACTTCACCGTCCAGAAGCGCCGCTGCTCGTCGTTGCGTGCGGTCCATTCGCGTTGCGGAATGACTCGCGGCAGGATGACGTTGGCCCACGGCAGCGTCAGCAGCGCGGCCTTTTCGTCCTTGGGGCCGAAGTTGGGGGAGACGAGCGCGAGGGTCGCGAGCCCCTTCCGCGCGTCAGGGGGGAGCGTGGCGAGCCACACCCCCAGCGTGCCGCCGGTGCTGGTACCGACAACGAGCACGGAGTCACCGAGCCGGCGACCGATCTCCATGGCCTCCACGGCGTCATTCAGCCAGTCCTGCGCCGACACGGCACCGAGTGAGTCACCCGGCAGCCCATGCCCCTTGAGCCGTGTCTCGAACAGGTTGGCGCCGAGTGCCTGCGCCACGAGTTCGGAGACGGGCGCCGTTTCCTGTCGGGTGGCCGAGAAGCCATGCAGGTACACCACGCTCCACGGCGTGCGCGCGGGCGCGGCCGGGTTGGCGTAGCGCACACGCTTGGCCACGGCCGTGTCGAGCACGCCAGCCTTCTCGTCCCGCTGCGTGAGCCATGCGGGCA
>Ga0222712_10003357_pt1 | contig 17513 bp, 28 predicted proteins | sample C33_657DmetaG_FD_165043 | JGI IMG/M metagenome (GOLD analysis project Ga0222712, IMG submission 165043) | Estuarine water microbial communities from San Francisco Bay, California, United States - C33_657D | ecosystem: Environmental > Aquatic > Marine > Unclassified | place: USA: California...
CCAAGCCCAGCGTGAGCAGGGCGGCAGATAACAGTAGTGCGTTGGTCTTCATCACCATTCTCCCATTTCTTTGTTAAGGGTTTCTTCGATGTAATGCGCTGTCATCCACTCCAGCACGGGGCGGGAGGTCAGGGTCAGGTCGGTGTTGATCATTTGGCTTCCTCCGGGTCGAGCACCGGGCAGATGGCCTTGAGTGCGGTGCCTATGTGTTTGTCGTTGAGGTACGGGTACAGGTTGTCGCACACCCAGCTGGACGGCACAGCCGCTCGCAGGAGGTCGTTGTTGAACCTGCCTTGCACGTTCTTGCAGGCGCCAGAGCGCGGGAAGATTCCCTTGCGGTACTGTTCTTGCACGTGGGGGTATTTCTCCAGCACCGCTGCAATACGGGACTTAAGGTAGTCGAAGTGTTCGGGCTTCATTTTCATAGTCGTGCTCCTTTACTAAGATTTGAGTATTTGCTGGTCAGGTTTGGTCGCGCAGTACAAAGTAGGCGTACACGCTGTAATCGTGGTCGGTGTCCTCGTCCCACGGCTCCAAGTCCATGAAGAACTTGCGCTGGCCCTTGCGTGCTGGCTTCAGCTTGTTCACCGCAGCGTATGCGGCACGGGTCAGGGCGTCGGCCATGGCTTCCTCCTCTTGCTTTACAAAGTCCGCTGACAGCATGCGGGCAGCGTCGCAGGTACCTGAGACATAGCCTTGCTGTATCTCATAACGCAGCGCGTCCTTGATCTGAGACATCGTCATGCCGCGCCAAGCAAGTATCTGCGCATGGGGCAGGTGGTGGCCGCCCCAGTAGTCTGGGAGGCAAGTGTCTGCGTGTACCCACTCCAGCACGGGGCGGGAGGTCAGGGTCAGGTCGGTGTCGATCATGTCGTGCTCCTTGGTGTCATAGGCACGGGAGTGTGCGCTATGTTTTCTGGGTACTAAGATGTTAGTAAATCGGCGAGAGGGTCGAAACCTTCTCTCATTTGTACGTGTACAGTATAACAGGTTTTAGGATGTTTGTCAAGTTGTGAGGCACGCAGCCCAATAAAATCAAGGGGGGTAGGGAAGTATGGAAGTATGGAAGCGCGTTTTCTGAAATAACTTTGTAAAGACGTTTTGGTGTGTTTGGGGGCTGATTTTTGGCTCTCCGTCGAATTCGTGGGAAAAGTAGGCAGAGTATTTTTGAGGTATTTCCTGAAACCCAGCAACGGCGCGGGAAGTAGGTAGAGTATGGAAGTATGAAAAAAAAACTTATTAGGGTCTAAAAATTGTTTTTTTAGTGCTTTTCGCATTTTTTGCGTCGCTCGACTGCAATTTGCCAGAAAATCGAAAGCTCGTTGGCCGAAAGTAAGTTTTTTTCACATACTTCCCTACTTCCATACCTCCCTTGATTTTAAAGGGCTCCAGCGAAGTGCCAAAAATACCTCGACCTACTTTGCCTACCTTTTGACTTTTTCACTCATTGTAACAAGTTTAGGAAGTTTTTTGAAAAAACGCACTCGCATACCTCCTACTTTACCTACTTCTCATTTTACACAGTCAAACAAGTTTGGGAAGCTGAATTGAAAAAACGCGCTCACATACTTCCTACATTACCTACTTTACTTAAATCTTAGTAAATTTATGTAAGCGCCGACCGCTTCATGGTCGCAATGTTTTCGCTATGTTTTTGCAATGCCGACATGACGCAGCAGCCCGCTGCTGGCTGCCCACTACTGGTGTCAACTACTAACTTCAACTACTGGTGTCAAATTCAAGACACAAAAAAGCCGCCCGAAGGCGGCTTGGTTTTGTCGCGCCGTCCGTGGCGCTGGCTGGCGTGCATCGCTTACCAAGTCATCAGGCTTTCCGCGTGGTTCAGGTCGGCCAGAATTGCATCCCGGTTTTCCATATCGCTTCCGGCTACTTCGAGAATCAAGGCCTTCAGCGCGGCGCGAACATCGCCGCCCATTTTCATCGGCGCTTCCTTCTCTTGCTTCTCGCCGGCCGACGCGGCCGCGTCGGATTCCATTGCCGCTTCCGGGTGGAGTTTCATCCATGCCGTGTCGATCATCTTGCGGAAGGACGCAAGGTAGGAATTCACGTCGCTTGTCAGGCGATTGCGCTCAGTCTGCAATCCTGCTTTGTTCGCCGTCTTCGAGTCCATTGACCACAATGCGAAACCTTCCTTGTCCAGCAAACCGGAAGCGATTGTTGTCTGCACGGCGCGTAGCGTTTCCTTTGTGATTGTCCCACAATCCACGCCGTCTTTGCTGAAGTCTTGCCCGGTGAATCCTTGTGCTGCTATCACTTCTGCTGCCTTTTGCTTCGCTGCCGTGGCCCCGCGTGTCTTCGCTGCACCTTCGCGGATGATCGTGGCCAGTTCTTTGGACATTGTGAATACTGTTGCGTTTGTCATTTGTCATTGCTCCTTGGTTGCGCCGGGCGGTATTGCTCCGACTTGTGTATATAGTACCACGAGTTCATGTGGTGTCAAGTTTAGACGTTATTTACTAAGATTCTTAGTAAACCTGCCCCGCCCGTTCCGCTGGAAAAGCGAGCAACGCCGACCCCACCCACCGGGTACACCCCGCTTTTGGGGAGTGAAGTACCGGCCGCGCTATCAAACTAAACCTCACGAACGATCGCCGCTTTACAAGAATCGGCGCGACGTTACCCACTACAATGACGGGAACCGGCGCGACGTTACCCACTACAATGACGAGAAGCGCTGGTACCCCCACCCCCTTCTGAAAAAAATCGTTCGGCGCAGACCCCACCCCCCCTGTATAGAGAAGGCCCCCGTCAAGGGGACCCAAATAATTGACAGGGCGGGTATATTCAGCGCAGACTAGGCGAATCGGCCATTTTAGGCTTGCAACCATGACGGTGATGATTTTGAACGCAGATCGTGCGGTCCCCATGACTGACGAAGCGCAGAACCTAGACCTGCGCGAAAGAATCGGCGCAGCAGCAGCTACGCTGGACCTTCTTGCCGAAGTTGGTTACGAGTTTGATGTCAGCGATGATGACATCGCGCAGGCCAACGATTTAGCCAAGTCCTTTGCCAAGGACCCCGCCGGCACTTCCAAAGCAACCACCCACAGACGTGCCTCGAGTCTGGCCCCTGCTACTGTGGCGTTGGTAAAAACGATCCTCGACGAGTTTGGTCAGGAGATCGTCGAAAGCTCCAAAGCGCTGCGAAACCTCGTGGTGAACAAGCTGATCATCGAGTCAGAGAACCCTGATGCAAAGATACGCATACGGGCGATCGAGATGCTGGGCAAGATGTCAGACGTTGCGCTGTTCACAGAACGCAGTGAGGTGCTCATTACCCACCAGAGTACCGATGATCTTAAGAGCAAGTTGAAAGACAAGCTGCAGAAGCTGCGGGAGAACACGTTGACGATGACGCCCAACAGCAGCGGAATCTACGAAGCCGTAGAATTCAATGACGTGCCTAAAGTGGAGGCCGAGCAGTTCCACCTTGACGAAGCGATGCAGGAGCTGGGGATTGAAGACGTTATCCGATAAGGTTCGAAGCCTCGACGGTCTGATTGTTGCCAAGCAGCCACCGCAGTTCAGCCGAGAAGAGTTGGACTTCCTGCTTGAGAATATTGACGAGCTTAGCGCCGCAGAAGCCGCGGAGTTGCTGGAAATTGCGCAGGCCCTCGAAGAGCGGGAGTTTGCCCGTCGGTGCCGAGAAGACTTGATTGAGTTTTGCCGGGCGATGAAAGAGGGCTATCTGGTCGGTGCGCACCACCGCCACTTGGCAAATCTGCTGATGGACTGCGAGAACGGAAGCAAAGACCGCGTAACGGTGTCGATCGCTCCGCGCCACGGCAAGTCGCAGCTCACCTCTATATTCTTCGCGGCGTGGTTTTTGGGCAGGAACCCCAACAAACAGGTGATGCTCGTGTCGCACACCGCCGATCTGGCGGTGGACTTTGGTCGAACCGTGCGTAACTTGTTTGATACCCCGCAGTACCAGAAAATCTTCCCCGGGGTGCAGCTCGCTGCAGACTCTAAAAGCGCGGGCAGATGGAATACTAATAAAGGAGGCGTGTTTTACGCCACGGGCGTGGGGTCCAGCTTGGCCGGGCGAGGCGCAGACCTGCTTATCATCGACGACCCTCACTCCGAACAAGACATGTTGGCGGGCAACTTCGACGCGCTGCAGACTGCCTACGAGTGGTTCCTGATCGGTGCGAGAACTCGTCTAATGCCGGGTGGGCGCGTAGCGGTGGTCGCCACTCGCTGGCATAAGAGTGATCTAATTGGTAAGTTAATCAATGACATGGCGAAGGACCCAGACGTCGACCAGTACCACGTCGTGGAGTTCCCAGCGATCCTGAACGAGAACACCCCGGAAGAGAAAGCGCTGTGGCCTGAGTTTTTTGACTTGGACGCGCTGCGCCGCACGCGCTCAACAATGCCGGCGTACCAGTGGAACGCCCAGTACCAGCAGAACCCCACGGGCGACACAAGCTCAATCTGTAAGCGGGAGTGGTGGAGACTCTGGGAGAGCGACGAGCCGCCGGATTGCGAGTACATAATCCAAGCGATCGACGCCGCGGCGGAGCTGAACAACCGCTCAGACTTCACCTCTATAACGACGTGGGGAGTGTTCTTCAAAGAGGACAAGCAGCTGTACAATATCATCCTGCTCAACTCGGTGCGTGAGCGCATGGAGTTCCCGGAGTTGAAACAGAAAGCGCTCGAGGAGTACACCTATTGGCAGCCGGATAGTTGCCTCGTGGAGAAGAAGTCCAGTGGCGCGGCGCTGTACCAAGAGATGCGACGGATGGGTATGGCGGTGATGGAGTACAGCCCGCACCGGGGCACTATAAACAACCCCAACAACAAGTATGCGCGCCTGAACGCCGTGATCGACCTGATCCGAGAAGGACTCGTCTGGGTGCCGCAGACCCGCTGGGCGGAGCAGCTGGTTGAAGAACTAGCGGAGTTCCCGTATGGTGACCACGACGACACCGTGGATACCACGATAATGGCGCTGACGCGGTTCCGCCAAGGCGGGTTTGCACAACTGCAGACCGACTATAAAGACGAGCCGAGAATGTTCCGGCGCAGAAACGGATATTATTGATGAAACTTACAAAACGAGTTGCGTTTGTCATACGTCAGTACCGGTCGTTGATCCCCGAGATATGGCGCAGTTGGAGAGCCGGACCTTACGCCGCCCCTACACAGCAGCAGGTTAAAGCATTTATGGAAGAAGGGGACGTTGATTTTGGGGTTAAGATTGGGCCGGTAAGCACTCCGCAAACCTGTTGCAAAGGGCCGAAAGAACCGCCCATACACATTACTGAGGTGTTAATAAATGGCGATTGAACGCAGCTTGTATGAAATGCCGCAGGGCTTGCCGGAGCAAGAGCTTGAGATTGAACTTGAGCTTGATTCGCCAGCGGTGGGCCTCGTTGAGCTGGACGACGGTGGAGTCGAGATTACGTTTGGCGAAGTTGAAGAAGACGTTGAGATGGCTCCGTTTGACGCAAACCTCGCCGAATACCTCGACGACAGCACACTGCTGACCCTCGCCAACGACTTGGTGGGGTATGTGCAGGCAGACATCAACAGCCGAAAGGACTGGGCGGATACATTCGTCAAGGGTCTTGAGGTGCTGGGCTTCAAGTACGACGAGCGCACTGATCCGTGGGAAGGCGCGTGTGGTGTGTACTCAACCGTGCTGGCAGAAGCGGCGATACGATTCCAAGCCGAAGCCATGAGTGAGACGTTCCCCGCCGCGGGGCCCGTAAGAACCAAGATCATCGGGGAAGTTACCCGAGAAAAGGAAGACGCAGCGCTGCGAGTTCAGGTCGATATGAACTACGAGCTGACGGATGTGATGATCGAGTACCGCCCCGAGCACGAGCGAATGCTGTATACCCTCGGTTTGGCGGGTTCCGCGTTCAAAAAAGTCTATTTTGACCCCAACATCGGACGGCAGGTAGCCATTTTTATACCGCCGGAAGACGTCATCGTGCCGTACGGTGCCTCTAATATAGAGAGCGCCGAGCGCGTCACGCACGTAATGCGCAAAACCAAGAACGAACTGGTCAAACTTCAGGCCGCTGGGTTCTACGCTGACGTCTCACTGGGCGATCCAGTGCCGTACCACACCGACATCGAGGAGAAAAAGGCCGAAGAAGGCGGATATTCACTCACTGATGATGACCGATATACCATTTATGAGATACACGCCGAGCTGGTTATCGACGGTGTGGACAACGAAGACGACGATTCTCCTCAAATTGCCAAGCCTTACGTCGTCACTATCGAGCGCGGCAACAATAAAGTGCTCTCGATCCGTCGAAATTGGAACCCAGACGACCCTCTGATGCTGAAAAGACAGCATTTTGTGCACTACGTGTACGTTCCGGGCTTCGGATTCTATGGTTTGGGCCTGATTCACATCATTGGTGGCTATGCCAAGGCCGGAACTGCGCTGATTCGTCAGCTGGTGGACGCCGGCACGCTGTCAAACCTGCCGGGTGGCCTGAAAACTCGCGGTTTGCGCATAAAAGGGGACGATACACCGATTCCTCCGGGCGAATTCCGCGATGTTGACGTGCCGAGCGGGTCAATCCGCGACAATATCATGCCGTTGCCCTACAAAGAGCCGAGCCAGACACTGCTCGCGCTGCTGAACCGGATCACCGAGGAAGGTCGACGTCTGGGGGCGATCTCCGACATGAACATCTCCGACATGAGCGCTAATGCGCCGGTCGGAACGACGCTTGCGCTGCTTGAACGCACGTTGAAACCCATGGCTGCAGTGCAGTCACGCGTGCACTACGCGATGAAGCAGGAGTTCAAGCTGCTCAAGGCGATCATTGCCGAGTACGCTCCGGACGAATACACATACCTGCCGGACCGAGGGGAGCCCCGGGCGAAGCGCACAGACTACGAAGTGGTCGACGTCATCCCGGTGAGCGACCCGAACTCCAGCACAATGGCCCAGCGCGTGGTGCAGTACCAAGCGGTACTGCAGATGTCCCAGACAGCGCCCCAGATTTACGACCTGCCGCAGCTGCATCGCCAGATGATCGAGGTGTTGGGGATCAAGAACGCGGACAAGCTCGTCCCAACCAAGGACGACATCAAGCCTACGGACCCCGTGAGCGAGAACATGAACGCGCTGGTGGGCAAGCCGATCAAGGCGTTTATCCACCAAGACCACGACGCGCACATCGCCACGCATCAGTCATTCATGCAAGACCCGCAGATTGCCGCGTTTATCGGGCAGAACCCCGCCGCCCAGCAGATCATGGGCGCACTGATGGCGCACATTGCGGAACACATCGCGTTTGCGTACCGACAGCAGGTGGAGAACGCACTGGGAGCGCCGCTGCCGGCACCCAACGCCGAGCTGCCTGAAGAGCTGGAAGTGAAGTTGGCGAGCATGATTGCGGAAGCTGCGCAGCAGAACACACAGCAGAAACAAGCCGCCGCAGCCCAGCAGGCCGCCGCCCAACAGGCCCAAGACCCGATCATGCAGATGCAGATGCAAGAACTGCAGCTCAAAGCTGCGGAACAGCAGCGCAAAGCCCAGAAAGACCAAGCGGATACGCAGATAGCTGCCGCTAGACTGGCGTTGGATGCCCAGAAAGCACAGGCCACCTCGACTCTGGAAGCCGCTCGTATCGCAGCAATGACAGACCAAGCTAACGCCAGTCAGGACTTGGCCGAGGCAAAGGCAATCATGGACCTTACGAAACAAGATAAGAGGGAGTGATCGTGGCAAAAACCGTCTTTGACGTGCTGGAAGAAAAACTTCTCTTGGCTCAGCGAGACCAAGAAGCGTTTGTAATGTCTGGAGGGGCAAAAACCTTCGAGGCATACAGAGAAGCGTGCGGGATGATTCGAGGTCTAACCCGTGCTAGACAGGAAGTACAAGACCTTGCGAAAAACTTTATGGAACAAGAAGATGACTGAAAAAACCGCAGCGATGAAAGAGTTGGAACTGCAGCGACGCAAGAAGATAGAGCAAGAGGAGAAAGAAAAAGCCGCCCTTGAGGCAGCGATCCCCAAACCCACCGGGTACCACGTTCTCATTGCACTACCGAACGTCGAAGAGACTTTCGGCGAGTCGATGCTGTTGAAAGCGGAAAAGACGGTGCGCGAGGAGTACATCCTTTCTACCATCGGGCTGGTTCTCGACATGGGGGACCAAGCCTACAAAGACAAAGAGCGGTTCTCTGAAGGCCCGTGGTGTAAGCCGGGGGACTACGTGATGTTCCGAGCCAATACGGGGACGAGGTTCAAGATTGGTACGCAGGAGTACCGGTTGATGAACGACGACTCCATCCAAGCAATTGTGCCAAACCCGAGAGCCATCTCTCGTGCATGAGGAATAAACTATGGCGATGCAACAAGTTGAGTTTGAGTTTCCGGACCCCGACAAGAAAGCCGCGGCGGTTGTGGAGGTAGAGCAAGAGGAAGAAGACCTGCGGATCGAGGTAGAAGATGCCGTCGGTAGAGAAACCATTGGCAAGAAGAAAAAGACGCTGAAGGTGGATGATGTCGAGATCGAAGTTGTTGACGACACGCCGCCGGCTGATCGAAACAAAAAACCCTCCACTCCGCCGGATGAAGTAACCGACGAAGAGCTGGAAAACTACTCCGACAAGGTCAAGAAGCGCCTGCAGCACTTCACCAAGGGCTACCACGACGAGCGCCGGGCCAAAGAACAGGCTCTGCGTGAGCGCGAAGAACTTGAGCGGTACGCCAAAACTCTTATTGAAGAGAACCAGAAGCTCAAAGGTTCAGTGGATAAGGGCCACAACGCGCTGTTGGAGTCCGCCAAAAAGCAGGTTCAGATCGAGCTGCAGGCCGCCAAGCAGAAGTACAAGGAAGCGTACGAGGCGGGTGATACGGACGCCATCATCGCGGCACAAGAGGGTTTGAACAACGCGCAGATTCGCTTGGACAAGGTGAATAACCTGAAACCACGAGCGGATCAACAGGATACGGAGACTTTACAATCCCAACCTGTTAATGTACAACAGCAAAAAGCACCTACTCAGCCCGCCCAACCTCCGCGGGATTTGAAGGCAGAGGCTTGGAGAAACGACAATCCGTGGTTTGGCAGTGACGACGAGATGACTGCGGCGGCACTTGGCTACCATAGCAAACTGGTTAAAGAGGGTGTAAACCCTCAGTCAGACGAATACTACGAGAAAGTAAATTCTCGTATGCGACAGTTGTTCCCAGAGAACTTCGATGAAGATGTTGATGATGCACCGGAGCCCAAGAAAGTAAAGAAAGCGTCAACTGTGGTGGCACCCGCTACGCGGAGCACTGGCCCTATCAAGGTCAAATTAAGCGAAACACAGATTGCGCTTGCTAAACGAATGGGAGTATCCCTTGCAGACTACGCCAAACAGGTTGCGCTATTGAGGAGATCATAATGGCCGATAACAGACTAGACCGAGAACTGGAAAAACGCGAGCGCACCCCGCGCAAGCAAGCATGGCGCCGCCCAGAAGTGCTACCCACTCCGAATCCGGAGCCCGGGTATTCGTTTCATTGGGTCCGCGTAAGTACCAGAGGCCAAGCTGATGCGATCAATGTATCTTCTAAGCTACGTGAAGGTTGGGAACCCGTGCGCGCAGTAGACCACCCTGAGATTTTCCTGAGCAGCATCGAAAACGAGCGGTTCAAGGACAATATCGTGATTGGTGGCTTGCTGCTGTGTAAAGCGCCCACTGAGCTGGTCAAGGAGCGTAATGACTATTACGCCCACCAGAACCGCTCACAGATGGTCGCCGTGGACAACAACCTTATGCGAGAAAACGACCCGAGGATGCCTCTCTTCAACGAGAGAAAGACCACGGTTACTTTTGGTAAAGGTTAATTTAGGAGTTAATCATGGCTACAACTGCCGCACCGTACGGGCTTCGTCCCGTTAAGCGCGTAGATGGGATGCCCTACGCAGGGGCCTACTCTACGTTCCTGATTGACCCGGCTGGCTACAACACCAACATCTTCTACGGAAGCGTGGTGTACATCAATGCCAACGGGTACGTCAACATTGTCACCGGTACCGGTGCTGATGCAACTACCAACGACTGGCCGACTGGTTCCACTAGCGCGACAGGTGCTCTCGGCGTATTCGTCGGCTGCAGCTACATCAACGCTCAGGGCCAGCTGATTTTCAGCCAGTACTACCCCTCCGGCACCACCGGTGTGGTACAAGCGTTTGTCGTGGATGACCCCATGGTTCTGTTCGCAGCCCAGCTCGATGGTACTGCTACACAGGCCGCCATTGGCGCCAACACGTTCTTCGCTGCAGCACAAAGCACTTCTACCGGCAGCACTCGTACAGGCAACTCAACCAGTGCGCTTGACGCAACGGTTGTCACTGTGCCCGCTGCGCTGCGTATTGTAGCCTTCGTGTCCCCCGTGTCAGATGCGTTCCCGGACGTTCTGGTTAAAATCAACCCCGGTTTCCACAGCATGTCTGTGAACACTGGCATTTAAGGAGTAGGCGAACATGGCTATTTCACGCGCCCAGCTACTGAAAGAACTCCTGCCGGGGCTTAACGCTCTGTTTGGCATGGAATACGCTCGCTACGGCGAGGAGCACGCGGAGATTTTCGAGACCGAAAGCTCTGAGCGTTCCTTTGAAGAAGAAACCAAGCTGTCTGGCTTTGGTGCCGCCCCGGTTAAAAACGAAGGCGCTGCCATTGCGTACGACAACGCACAAGAAGCGTTCACCGCACGCTACACTCACGAAACCATTGCAATGGGCTTCTCCATCACTGAAGAAGCTGTGGAAGACAACCTGTATGACAGTCTGTCTACCCGCTATACCAAAGCACTGGCTCGTGCCATGGCGTACACCAAGCAGGTCAAGGCCGCTGCCGTTCTGAACAATGCGTTCTCCGGCTCTGGTGTGACCTACGGTGACGGTAAAACTCTGTGCGCCACTGACCACCCGCTGGTCTCCGGCGGCACCAACAGCAACACTCCGGCAACTCCTGCTGACCTGAACGAGACTTCTCTTGAAGCCGCCATCATTCAGATCGCCGCATGGACTGACGAACGTGGCCTGCTGATTGCCGCTAAGGCCCGTAAGCTGGTTGTGCCTCCGTCGCTGCAGTTCGTAGCAACTCGTTTGCTCGAAACTGAACTGCGCCCGGCAACCGCGGACAACGACATCAACGCTATGCGCTCCATGGGTAGTATCCCCGGCGGTTACACCGTCAACAACTACCTGACGGACAACAACGCATGGTTCCTGATGACTGACGTTCCGAACGGCCTGAAGCACTTCGTCCGCACCCCGATGCAGACATCCATGGACGCCGACTTTGACACTGGCAACGCCCGTTACAAGGCACGCGAGCGTTACAGCTTTGGTGTTTCTGACCCGCTTGGTATCTTCGGCTCGCCCGGCGCTGCCTAAGCAAATTAACGACTTACGTCGTTACGAAAGGGCCCTTCGGGGCCCTTTTTGTTTTTGCGTTGACGCGGAACGATGCTCGCCTTACAGTTCGCTCAAATACTGCATGTCGTCAGGGAACAACATGAATAAGTTTTGTAAAAAGTGCGATATGGATAGCGAGCGTTACGCGGACGGCAGGTGTAAGAAGTGCACACTGGCGAGACACTCACAGTGGGCGGCTAAGAATAGAGACAAATGCAACGCAATATCAAGAAAATCGAACGCAAAAAACGCCGAGAAAAAAAGAGAACTCGGCGCAAAGTATCGACAGCGTACCCAACAAGCCACAAACGAAAAACGTAGGCAGCAAAGAAAAAATGACCCCTCAATTTCGCGTTTGCAATCGGCAACGCGGAGAGCGAGGAAGGGCGGTAATGGTAGCCAGCTGTCTAAGAATATAGTGCAACTGCTTTTAGTGAGGCAAAACGGTCTGTGCGCTTGCTGCGGCGAAGCATTAAATACTACTTACCACTTGGACCACATTATGCCGCTGTCTCTAGGCGGCAAAGATACGGACGATAACGTGCAACTGCTACTCCCAAAGTGCAATTTGCAAAAGTACAACAGTCCCCCTGAAAAATTCTTGGCGAGACGACAAAAAGAACAGTTACACCCGCGGGAATCATATGGTAGTCTCTGATTATCGGGGGCTTCTCCGTGACTCTGACAGCGTATACCTCGGCGCTGACGACATGCAGACAGAGTTGCGCACTACTCGCATGTGAGGATTTCTAAATGGCGAATACGCATTTCTCCGGCCCCGTACTCTATTCTGGCGCAAACACAAACCCCTACTTTGCTGGTATGGGTGAGATGCCCATCGGCATCAACCTCGCCGTTTTTACTGTGGCTGACGACTTCACCGGCGTAGCGCTGGACAGCACCAATGACTGGACTGTCGTAAAGGACTCAAGCGCTACTGCAGCAATCGTTGCTGACACCGTTGGCGGTGAGCTGGCCCTGACATCTGCCGCAACAACTGACGATGACGGCGCCTCAATCCAAGGCAATGAAGTGTTCTCTGTTGACGCAAACAGCAGCGTTTTCTTCTCCACCCGCATCAAGTGCAACGACGCTGACCAGACCGACATCTGTGTGGGCCTGACTGTAAACTTCGCTACCAACCCGGAAGCCATGCTGACTGCAGCTGACCGCATCGTGTTTCAGGTAGACGATGGCAACGCCTCTATCCTGTGCAAAACAGAGAAGGATGGCACTGAGACTTCCACAGACTCCGGCGTTGATCTGGCCGATAACACCTACGTGGTTCTGTCTTTCCGTGTCGATGGTACTGGCAGTGTGACTTTCTACGTCAACGGCAAAGTGGTTGCTCAGCACACCACCAACATCCCTGACGATGAGAACCTGACCGTAGCAGCCATGAGCCTTTCAGGCTCCGCTTCTGGCACCCGCGCTACAACCCTCGACTACATCATGGCGGCGCAAACTCGCTAAGGGGTGACCTATGACTGAGGTCAAAACTGAAAAACCCAAGAAGTCGACCAAAAAGGTCACGCAAGAGCAGCAAGCTGCACCGGTGGAGCTCCCGCCGGTTGGCTCTGCAGCTCGAAAAGCAATGGTTATGCAAGGTCTGATTAAGGAGTAAGTCATGCAATATGATATTTGGGCTATAAACCCGGCTCCGGATGACGACATTCTGCGCGCAAACGCTTCGATTGCTGGGGCTGGTGCGCTGACGTTGCTTACTACGAGCGTGTCTCCTTACGGCACCGGCTACAAGCTGGCGATTACGTCTGCTGGGAATGACAGCGGCATTACGTTTACCGTCGTCGGGATCAAAGTGGGCGATTTGACCGGGGCCAATACCACGGAAGTGGTGACAGGCGCCAACGCCGGGGCGGCCACAACAACCAATTACTACACCTCGGTGTCCAGCATTACCGCAAGTGGTGCTTCCGCAGGCAACGTAAAGATTGGTTCAAGTGGTTCGCTCGCGCTTCCGCGTACGCGCATCAAGAGTTTCTACTTTGTGGGCGCTGCTAACGCTGGCTCTGTGAGTTTCAACCTTAACAGCCCCACTGGTGCGACACTGCTTAAGATCGACACCCCAGCTGGCTCCGGGGCTTTCTCGGACAGCGTTACTATTCCGGGAGAGGGTATCCTGACAACTCGCAACAATCGAACTGATTTTGCGGTGGTGACACTAACTGAAGTGACTAATGTGACGGTGTTCTGTGGCTAAATCACCAGCTTGGACTCGCAAAGAAGGTAAAGACCCAAAAGGCGGACTCAACGCAAAGGGGCGGGCATCTGCAAAGGCGCAAGGCATGAACCTGAAGCCACCTGCGCCTAACCCAAAGAATGACAAGGACGCGGCCCGCCGCAAGTCGTTCTGCGCACGCATGAAGGGTATGAAAGCCAAGAACACCAGCTCGAAAACGGCCAATGACCCGAACAGCCGCATAAACAAGAGCCTGCGGGCTTGGAACTGCTGAGGTAATCATGCCGTCGACATCAAAGCGTCAGCGCAAGTTCATGGCAGCAGCTGCCCATAACCCGAAGTTTGCAGCCAAGGCCGGTATACCGGTGGAGGTTGCCAAAGAGTACAACCGCGCCGATACGCGCAAATCCAAGAGGGCTAAGAAATGAAGATGGATATGAAGATGATGTCCCCCCGTAAGCGCATGGATATGGAAGGCTCCGGCCCCATGAAGAAAATGGCGATGGGCGGCTCCTGTGGCACCAAGAAAATGATGGGTGGCGGCATGACCAAAGGCTACGCCAAAGGCGGCGTTACTCGCGCTGACGGCTGCTGCATGAAGGGCCATACCAAGGGCAAGATGGCCTAACCATGATGCCCTGTCGCGGGATGGGGGCGGTGGCCCCCAGCAAAATACCGGGGTTCAAAGAAGGCGGCACCGTCAAAGACGCTTGCTACCGTAAAGTGAAGGCCCAGTACCGCGTGTTCCCGTCAGCTTACGCGTCGGGCGCCATCGCCAAGTGCAGAAAAAACCGAGGAGGCTGATATGGCCGTTCGGAAGACTGAGAAAGGCGCGGCGCTGAAGCGTTGGTTCAAAGAAGAGTGGAAGGACGTTCGCACAGGAAAAGCGTGTGGTCGGCAAGAAGGCGAAAAACGCGGTACTCCGTACTGCAGACCGACCAAACGCGTTTCCGAAAAAACGCCAAAGACCGCTTCCGAAATGACGGCGGCCGAGAAGAAATCGCGGATCGCCCAGAAAAAGAATTTGGGCCAGCCCGCAGGCGCACCTAAACGCGTGCAGCCGCTGAAGAGGAAATAGGCATGGCAACGTCCGGCACCACAGCGTTCAATCTAGACTTCACCGAGATTGCGGAAGAAGCGTGGGAGCGTGCCGGCCGAGAAATGCGCTCCGGTTACGACCTGCGCACTGCGCGTCGCTCTATGAACCTGCTGACCATCGAGTGGCAAAACCGCGGCATCAACATGTGGACCATCGAGGAAGGCACGCTGAATCTCGGGCAGGGCGTAGCAACATACACCTTACCTGCTGACACCATCGACCTTCTTGAGCACGTCATTCGTACCGGGGCTGGCAACGTCAGCACGCAGTCTGACCTCAACATTTCAAGAATCAGCGTCTCCACGTACTCCACTATCCCGAACAAACTCACTCAGGGGCGGCCGATTCAGCTGTATATTGACCGTGCCCGTGACAACCCGACGGTAACTGTGTGGCCGGTTCCAGATCAGGGAACCATCCTTGCGCCCTACTACATCATGAAGTATTGGCGCATGAGAAGAATCCAAGACGCAGGTAGTGGGGTTCAGACGCCGGATGTAAACTTCCGCTTCTTGCCGTGTTTGGTGGCAGGGCTGGCGTACTACATCGCCCAGAAAACCCCAGAGCTCATGCAGCGGGTTCCAATGCTGCAGGCGGAGTACGAGCGCCAGTTTGAGCTGGCTGCGGGCGAAGACCGTGAGAAGGCCCCTGTTCGCTTCGTACCGCGCATGTTCTACACGAGGTAACCATGAGCAATCGGTTTGCTTCTGGTCAAAAAGCGCTTGCTCTGTGCGATGTGTGTGGGTTCCCTTACAAGCTGCGAGACCTTCGTAATTTGATTGTAAAGAACAGGGACACGCACGTAAAAGCCTGCCCTGAGTGCTGGAACCCAGACCAACCGCAGCTGCATCTGGGAGAGTTTCCTGTAGACGACCCACAAGCGTTGCGCGACCCAAGACCGGATTTTAATGAGTTTCCCCAAGAACGAGCTCGGCTGCAGCCTAGTGGTTCAGTTCACGCTGGGGGTACAATAGGTTACGTGAAGATCGTTATCTCCTAAGAGGCACGGATATGAAAACCAATGCGAAGGCTCCGAAAGTTGTGGTAATGCCGGCGGTACCTACGGCGTACAAGGTAGATACCGTGAACCAGTCAGTCGACGCGAAAACCAGTGGGGTGAAAACCCGCGGTAATGGCGCAGCGACAAAAGGCACAATGGCCCGCGGGCCGATGGCGTAATCAGTTTAGGAGCGCATGATGAAAAAACTGGAAATGGTCACCAAAGGCGGAAAGAAAGTCCCAGCGTTTGCTGCAGACGGCGTTGGCAAAATGAAGAAAGGCGGTAAGGTGAAGAAAGGCGAGCACCGTATGCCTGATGGGCGGATTATGAAAGATTCCGCGCACAAAAAGCCCAAGAAGTAAGTCGAGGGAAGTCCTGTGAACTACGAGAACTGCGGGTATGTGTATGCCATAACTAATACCGTAAATGGCGGTAGTTACATTGGTAGTACCACAAACCTAGCTAGTCGGTGGAAAACACATAGATACCTTTTACGCAAAGGTAAGCATCACTCTTTTATTCTACAAAAAGCGTGGGACAAATATGGGGAGACTTCGTTTTCTTTTGCTCCAATTTTGGTTTGCTCCAAACACATGAGAGGTTTTTACGAAAACGCTCTTATTAAACTGGCACGTTACAACGTGGTAAAGACTGATGTATTTAAAGAAGTATGCGGGGCGAAAATATCCGCAGCATTGCGTGGGCGAAAAAAGACTGAATCGCACAGAAAAGCCATTTCTGCCGGCAAAACTGGAGTTGCGATGGGGGACAGTTTTAAACAAAAAGCTAGACTGCGCCAGTTAGGGGTTAGTCTTTCTAGTGCTACTCGTAGTAGGTTATCGGATAGCCTTAAACAAGCTAGGCACGACGAAAAAGAAGCTAGTAGACAGCTGTCAATTCTTGTGTACTCTAAGTTTAAACTTGGCGACAGTGTGGAGGGTTTATGCAGGCTGCACGGAATAACAAGCGCTACTTTCTATAACCATTGCGTTGCCATGAATCTGCCATCGGTCAAACACAAAGCTATAGAACTTGCCGTGGGTAAAGTTAAATCGTTACTAGAATGTGGAAGTACCTTAACTTCTGCATGTCGAGAGCTTGGTTTAAACCCAAAAACTATGTCCGCTGTCTTGTTGAGAAGAGCTAAACATGGCTGATTACGCAACGCTCTGTAACCAATTGCAAGACATCTGCGAACAGACGTTTACGTCAGATCAGCTGTCGATGTTTTTTAAGAACGCGGAGCAGAAAATCTACACGACCGTGGATTTGCCGGCGTTTAGAAAGAACCAAACTGGGGCGCTGACGTCTGGCAACAAGTATCTGGCAATGCCGACCGGGATGCTCTACGTCTATTCTTTGGCGGTCATAGGCGCTGATGGCGACTACGAGTACTTGCTGAACAAAGACGTCAACTTCATTCGTGAAGCGTACCCGGGGCCAAACGACACAGGAAAGCCGAAGCATTACGCGGTTTTTGATCAGAATACGTTCATTCTTGGACCTACGCCCAATGCCAACTACTCGGCGGAGATACACTTCTCGTACTACCCCGAGTCTATTGTGACTGCAGGCACGACGTGGTTGGGTGATGAATTTGATTCTGCGCTGCTTAACGGCGCTCTTGTTGAAGCGATCAGGTTCCAGCAAGGTGAAGCAGGGCTGATAGCTTTCTACGAGAAGCTCTACGTTCAGGCACTTACACTGCTGATCAATGTGGGTGATGGTAAACTGCGTGGTGACGCGTACCGAGACGGGCAGGTTAAAAGGAAGGTGGTGGGATGATCAGCACCATTGG
>Ga0222712_10003358_pt1 | contig 17511 bp, 21 predicted proteins | sample C33_657DmetaG_FD_165043 | JGI IMG/M metagenome (GOLD analysis project Ga0222712, IMG submission 165043) | Estuarine water microbial communities from San Francisco Bay, California, United States - C33_657D | ecosystem: Environmental > Aquatic > Marine > Unclassified | place: USA: California...
ACACGGAAAACGCAGAAACTAGCAGAAGAGCGCAAATTAGTCGAGTCTGAGTTTCAGCAAGTACGTGGAGAGCGTGAACAATACTCTCAGATATTAGGACAATTACAGCAAAAACTGCAGGAGCTTCAGCCGCAAGAGCCTGATTGGAACCGATTAGAAGTTGAAGATCCAACTGAATATGCCCGTCAATGGACATCACATCAGCGTAGGCAACAACAAGTATATGCGGTACAAGCAGAGCAAGAGCGTCTTAACCAAATGCGTCAAGCTGAACTACAAAAGACTATGCAACAAGTCATGGCTACCGAGGTGTCTCGGTTGAAAGAGAAAATTCCAGAATGGAGTTCTCCTGAAAAAGCCAAGGAAGAAGGCAAAGCTTTGTTAGAGTATGGTCAGAATTTGGGCTTTTCAGAGCAGGAACTGAATACGATTACGGATTCACGGGCATTATTGGCGCTTCACAAGGCGTGGAAATATGACCAGATGATGAGTAAGCGTCCAGAATTCCAAGCAAAGATTAAAAAGGCTCCGAGGATGGTTACTCCTGGTTCAGCAGGTAGCGTAAGTTCTAAGTCTAGTGATATAAATAACGCAAAAAAACGCCTTGCACAAACTGGAAGCGTCAGAGATGCCGCATCCCTTTTCGAGAAATTTATTTAAGGACCTATCATGGCTGCTATTACAAACACCTACACCCGCTTTGACGCAAAGGGTGTTAGGGAAGATCTTTCAAACGTCATTTATCAGATCTCTCCAGAAGAGACTCCATTTATGAGTAACATTGGTCGTGAAAACGTCACCAATACATTCTTTGAATGGCAAACCGATGATCTGGCCGCTGCCAGCACAACTAATGCACAGATCGAGGGCGATGACATCACCTCTTTCACAGCAGTTACAGCTACAGTTCGTTTGGGCAACTACACCCAGATTAGCCGTAAGGATGTAATCATTGCTGGTACATTGGAAGCTGTTGACAAGGCAGGTCGTCGCTCAGAATTGAGCTATCAAATGGCTAAAAAATCTGCGGAAATTAAGCGTGATATGTGTTCCACAATGTTGGCTAACCAAGCCGCCACTGCTGGTTCTACATCTGCCGCACGTAAGACCGCTGGTTTGTTGGCTTTCTTGAAGACCAATACAAGCGAAGGTTCTGGTGGTGGTGATCCTTCATACACTACTATCCCTGATGCGGCTCGTACAGATGCCACAACAACTAACTTGCGTTCATTCAGCGAAGCATTGCTGAAAGACGTAATTCAGAAGGTGTGGACAGAAGGCGGCTCACCATCTATCGTTATGGCTGGTCCTGTTAACAAGCAGAACTTGTCTAAGATGGCTGGTATCGCTTCTAGCCGTTTCAACATCAATGGTGGTGCTAAACCCGCTACTTTGATTGGCGCTGCAGATATTTATGTTTCCGATTTTGGTAACGTGAGTATTGTTCCCAACAGGTTCCAACGTGAACGTGATGTTTTCGTGCTTGATCCTGAATACGCAAGCGTTTGCTATCTGCGTCCCTTCCAGACAGTTGAACTGGCTAAGACAGGTGATGCCGAGAAGCGTATGCTCTTGTGTGAGTGGGGCTTGAAAGTTAAGAATGAGAAAGCTCATGGCGCAGTCTATGACTTGAACTCAACAATTCAGACCTAATCTGAAGACAAAGGGGTGGGCTAATAACCCACCCTTTTTTTATTTATGCACACCAAACTTTTTGACATTAATACTGAAACTGGCACTCGCAAGATGTGGCATTACGATGCCGAAAAAGATGAGGCCACTATTGAAACCATTATTGATGCGACTCAGATAGTCTCAGACAATAAAGAAAGATTTAATTCTTTTGATGAAAAGGCTAATTGGAAAGGTGATATGCACCATGTGGCATCCATTCCAATGGCATTGTTTTATCAAATGAAAGCGGAAGGAAAACTTGATGACGAAGCTTATATGAAGCGTTGGCTCAATGATCCTGACAATCGTGCATTTCGCACAAGACCTGGAGAAGTTTAATGGATAGTAAGACCATTGGAATTTTGGTTCCAACACGGGATTTTGTTAATTCGGGATTTGCTTTTGATTTGGCTAGACTAGTAGGATATACAGTAGGCACAACAAATCATAAAGTAGTGATTTACACTAGTTCTGGCACTTTGTTGTCAGCACAACGTCAGGATTTGGCGAGGGATGCGATTGCGGCAGAATGTACGCATACCCTATGGTTGGATAGCGATATGAGGTTCCCAAAAGACTCCATTATTCGCTTGTTAAAACATGATATTGGTATTGTCTGTGGAAACTATGCCAAACGCAGATTTCCTACAGAACCAATTGCGGTGAAAAAAAATACCCCAGATATGGATGCAACATTTATAAATAGGGTATATACTGATGACGATTCAACAGGACTTGTTGACGTAGACTACTGCGGGATGGGCGTAATGCTTGTCAAATCCGAAGTCTATAAATCTATGGAATATCCTTGGTTTGCTATCCCTTGGGTTCCTGCTGCGGAAGACTACATTGGTGAAGATGTCTGGTTTTGCCGTAGAGCCGCCCAGAATGGGCATAAAACATATGTGGATCAAGATCTTTCTAAGGAGATCTTCCATATTGGAACATTTGAGTTCAAACATGAGCATACACTAGCGTGTAGGGATGTAGAAAATGGCACTTGATACCTTTAGTGGACTGAAGACAACCATTGCTGATTATCTTAATCGGGATGACCTGACTTCAATTATCCCTTCCTTTATCACTTTGGCAGAAGCAAAATTTAATCGTAAATTGCGTTTGCGTCAAATGTTAAAGAGGGCTACTGCCACTATTGACACGCAATATTTTGCCTATCCTTCTGATTGGTTACAGGCAAAAGAGTTTATTTTGAATACAAACCCAATTACATACATGGAGTTTGTAACTGATAAACAGGCCAATGAATTGAGGCAAGGTCAAATTATTGCATCTGGAAAGCCAGAGTATTACACTATCGTTGGCACTCAAATCGAAGTAATTGCTACTCCTGATACTGGTTATACAGGTGAATTAACTTACTATGGTAAGATTACTGCGTTGAGTGATTCAAACACAAGCAACTGGCTTCTTGTATATGCCCCAGACTTGTACTTATATGGTGCATTGCTTGAGGCAACTCCATATTTGAAAGATGATGAGCGTCTTGCTACATGGAGTACGTTATATACAAACTCCTTGGGCGACATGGAAGTGGCAGATCAAAGGGCATCTGTTTCTTCTACACCGATTGTTCGTGCCCGATCTTTGGGGTAAAAAATGGCTGGTTCATTCTCAGATTACTTAGAAGACAAACTTCTAAAGCACACTTTTACAAATACTGCCTATACATCTCCAACTGCTTTGTATGTTGCTTTGTATACAGCGGCTCCTACTGATGCTGGTGGCGGTACAGAACTAAGTGGTAGCGGATATGCTAGAACTGCAGTTACTTTCACAGTAAGCGGGACAACTACACTTTGTACAAACTCAGCAAATATTGAGTTTCCTACAGCTACTGGCTCATGGGGAACACTTGTAGCTATTGCAATTTATGATGCCTCAACTGCCGGTAATTTCCTTGCTTGGTCTGATTTAGCGGTCAGTAAAACAATATTAAGTGGTGACATTTTCCGTATTCCTGCTGGTGATCTAGACATTACATTGAGTTAATTATGGCACTTGTACTTGCTGATAGAGTCAAAGAAACTACAAGTACATCAGGATTAACTGATTTTGTACTTAGTGGTGCTGCCACGGGATTTCAAACATTCTCTGCGGGTGTTGGTGCAAACAACACTACTTACTATTCCATTTTTGATGGTGCTGATTTTGAAATTGGATTAGGCACTTTATCATCCGATGGATTGACATTAGCTAGAACAACTATTTTGCAGTCTAGTAATGCAGATGCAAAAGTATCGTTCAGTTCTAATGCAAAGCAAATATTTGTTACATATCCTGCTGACAAGGCAGTATTGTCTGATTCAACTCAGACTCTAACAAACAAGACTTTAACTAGTCCAACACTAACAACACCTATTCTTGGCACACCTTCTAGTGGCACTTTAACAAATGCTACTGGTTTGCCTATAAGTACAGGTGTTTCTGGTTTAGGAACTGGCGTTGCTACATTCTTGGCAACTCCAACATCTGCTAACTTAGCGTCTGCAGTATCAGATGAAACTGGATCTGGTGCTTTAGTTTTTGCTACTTCACCTACTTTAGTTACTCCTATTTTAGGAACACCTACTAGCGGTACTTTAACGAACGCTACAGGGCTTCCAATCTCTACAGGTGTGTCTGGTCTAGGAACAGGAGTAGCAACTGCTCTAGCGGTCAATGTAGGCTCTTCTGGATCACCTTTAGTTAATGGTGGTGTTCTAGGAACTCCATCTAGCGGTACAGCAACTAACTTAACTGGTTTGCCTTTGTCTACTGGTGTAACAGGAACACTTCCTGTTGCAAATGGCGGTACAGGACAGACCACTTATACAGATGGTCAACTGTTAATTGGTAATAGCACAGGCAACACGCTGACAAAAGCGACATTGACTGCGGGAACAAACGTCACGATTACCAATGCTGCGGGTGCAATTACCATTGCGGCTTCTGGTGGTGGTGCTTCTGCTGCTACGCCTACTGCATTGGGTACTGTGTACGGAAATACAAGCAGTAGCACATTTAATACCCAACTGGGTTATTCATCTGGTAATTCAGGACAGTATTTGACAGCAATTGGCTATGTAGCTGGTGCGGCAAATACAAACTCAAGCTATGGCAATGTCATGGTTGGAACATACGCTGGAAATTCAAATACAAGTGGCTCTATGACTGCCGTTGGTAATGCGGCTTTGTATTTAAACACGACAGGAACAATGAATGTAGCAATGGGCGGTGATTCATTGCGGAGAAATACTACTGGTGCAAACAACACAGCAGTTGGCGCTAACGAGGCTCTTGGATATAACACAACTGGTTCAAACAACACGGCATTTGGTAGTTCAGCCCTCTACTCCAACACCACAACATCCAATAACACAGCATTAGGTTATCAAGCATCTTATGGTGGAACATTATCACAAAATGTTGCAGTTGGCACACTGGCTTTATACACAGGCGGTAATAATGACAATGTGGCTGTTGGTTATCAAGCCCTATATACCGAAGGTAATACAGGAAATGGTCAGAATGTAGCCATCGGTTCAGGTGCAAGCAAAGTTAGTTTGGCATCTGCTTATAACAATGCTTGCGTTGGATATAGAGCCGCTTTTGCACAAACTTCTGGAGTTGGAAATACAATTATTGGCACACAATCTGCGGCTAATTTAACAACTGCTAGTACTACAGTTATTTTAGGGAACGCTGCTGGTGCATCATTAACAACTGGTAGTTCAGGCACTTATTTAGGTGCAAATACAACTGCGTCATCTGGTACTGTAAATAATGAACTTGTAATTGGGTGTGGTGGCCCGACAGGAAAAGGTGGAAGCACAGGATTTATTTCTCCAAATGGTGGCGGTGTTTATCAAGGCAATAATGGGGCAACATGGTCTGTAACTTCTGACCAGCGTTTGAAGAAAAACATTGTTGACAACAATATTGGTTTAGAAAAACTAACGCAAATTCAAGTGCGTAATTTTGAGTATCGTATTGCTGAAGAAGTTACAGAGTTACCGCAAGACCAAGCAATTAAAAAGACAGGTCTTCAATTGGGCGTAATTGCTCAAGAACTGCAAACTATTTTGCCTGATTGTGTAAAGCAAGAAACAACTGGTGTTTTGTCCGTAAATTCAGACAATTTAACTTGGTACATGATTAACGCAATCAAAGAACTCAAAGCAGAATTTGACGCATATAAATTAACCCATCCATAAGGACTAACATGATTACTGAAACACTAACCGAACAAGAAATTGCACAGCACTACTCTGCCGCAATGGATAGCGTCAACCTAATCAATGGTGGAAAGCCACAAGACATAACAGATGCTCAATGGATAGACCGAGTGACTCGCAATAAAGAACACTTGGTGATTATGTTGGCTAAAGACTATTGGACAACAGAAAATCTTGCGCCATTGCAAGCCGCATCTGTCTAATAATGTTTGGTTTATACGCATTTTCAGAAGCGGCAATATCTTCGCTTGCAATTTCTATTGTTGATGGAGCAGTAGATTTAGCAAGCAATTCTTCTGTTTCTGCAAATGCAAACGCTACTCTTGTCAGTTCAGTAAATTTATCATCATCTTCATCCATTGTTACAAATGGGTTTAGGACTTTAAGTGGTTCTGCAGATATAACTTCTGCATCTACAATAACTGCTTATGGATTTGGAATTTACTCAACTTCAACTATAGTTTTTCCTGAAAGTATAGTTTCAACCAATGGTTTTGCTATTTACCAAACTTTTGCACAGATAAATTCTCAGTCTTCAATTGTTGCTTCTGGTAGAAAGAAGTGGGAAAATGAGGAAGATATTGCGGAAACTTGGTCAGATGTAAGTGATGTAAATGAAACTTGGACTCAAACAAATGACCAAAGTAAAACTTGGACTGTTTTAAATTAAGAGGTAATTATGGCTGATACAACAACCACAAATCTAAGTCTGACTAAGCCAGAAGTTGGTGCATCTACAGATTCTTGGGGAACCAAGATAAATACAGACTTAGATTCAATTGACGCATTGTTTGATGCTGGACCATTCCTAAAAATTGCAAAAGGTGGTACTGGTACTGGAACTGCAACAGGTACAGGTAATAATGTATTGGCAACTAGCCCTACATTGGTGACTCCTGCACTTGGCACTCCATCAGCGTTGGTTGGAACAAACATCTCAGGAACTGCTTTAAATTTAAGCGCAGGATCTGTAACAACAACCAATTTTTCAATTACTGAATCAGGTGGAAAGTTGCTATTTAAGTATGGTGCAACAACCATTGCAAGTATGACAAGTGCTGGAGTGTTTACAACACTGAGCAATATTACCGGCAACGGCACACCCTAATAGGAGCATTTAAATGGCTGTCTCTCTTGTATCAACTGGAATTACTTTTCCAGATTCCACAACACAAACTAGTGCAGCAAATCCTGCGGGATTGGTGCTTATCTCTACAGTAACGGCAAGCAATGCTTCTACTGTAACTGTTACAGGATTTAGTGCTACTTACGTTTCTTACATGATTGTTGGACAAGGAATTTATCCTGGCACATCACAAGATTACGGATTAGGTATGCAGATTAATGGTGCTACAAGCAACCACAAAGGAATCTGCGCTACTGCCCAATCAGGTACTTCAACATGGAGTATTGAAGCAGGTTACACAAGTGGTATTGTTATCAATAGAGGATCACAAACCACATCGTCAAATGATGCGTGTAATTTTGAAATATTCTTGCCAAATGCTGTTGGTGGCAATGGTTATAAAAATGTCAATGGCAGTGCAAACTCATATGATGGTTCAGTATCTAAATCCACATATGCTACTTTTGGTGGAACATACCTAAGTACAGCCGACATAACATCTGTTGTAATTTCAATGTTAAATGGTGGAAATACTGTTTATGGTACATTGAAGTTGTATGGCTTAAGAAATTCTGTTTAAGTTGAAATATCATGGAAAATGTTACGCACGAACAAATCTATGCTCGACTTCTTGAGGTTGAGAGCAAAGTAGACAAGATTGATAACAATACCAAAGGTCTTGTAGATGCTATTGATGCCATGCAAGGGGCTATTAAGGTTCTTGGATGGATTGCCGCTGCTGCCAAGCCTATTCTATGGGTAGGTGGTTTAGTGGTTGCGGCAGGTGCTATTTGGCAGACCCTGATAAAGCGTTAATGTATGGCTTCTACAAAACAACAGTTAGACATACCTGCTATACCTAGTTTGGGTACATCAGGAGCTGTCTATTCTCAAAATGTCCAGAATCAAAACAATGGACTTTTGAGGTTGTTTTTTACTAAGTTACTTAACGCAATACAGTCGGTCGTTGGCCCAAGAGGTGGCAAGTTTTTGAACAATCCTTACGGAGCTTTTCAAGATTCTACAGACCAAGTGGCTGCCAACACCACAACAGCTTATGCGGTCACATTTAACACTACAGATTTCTCCAATGGAGTGACCATTGCAAGCAGTAGCAGAATTACTGTAGCCGATACGGGTATTTGGAACTTGCAGTTTTCCATTCAGTTTACAAATACAACAAATGCTTCTCAGGATGTAGATGTCTGGTTTCGAGTTAATGGTACAAATGTGGCTAACTCAAACAGCAGATTTGGTTTTGCACCCAGAAAGGGTGTTGGCGACCCATTCCATATCATTGCTGCCATGAACTACTTTGTCAGCTTAAATGCGACAGACTATGTTGAGATAATGTGGAGGCCAACCGATGTCGGTGTCACGATTGAGCAATATGCCGCAGGAACAAGTCCTACTAGACCAGCAGTTCCATCAGCCATTGTTACAATGAGCTTTGTGTCTAACCTCTCTACCTGATAGACTACGAACATGGCTTATATTCCACTACAAATTCCTCCAGGCGTATACAAAAATGGTACAGAGTATCAGTCTAAAGGCCGTTGGAACGGCTCAAATTTGATTCGTTGGTACGAAGGTACTATACGTCCAGTAGGTGGATGGCGTAAGCGGTCTACTAGTCAATTAACTGGCATGGCTAGGGGGTTGATAAACTGGAAAGACAATACGAATAATCGTAGAATTGGAATTGGCACACATTCCAAGCTTTATTCAATGAATGAGGCAGGTACTTTGACAGACATTACTCCCGCAACATTTACTGCTGGAGATGCAGATGCTGTAGTAAAGATTGGTTATGGTTACGGAGTTTATGGAAGCTCTGCCTATGGCGTTGCTAGACCAGACACGGGATCAAACACACCTGCTACAACTTGGAGTTTAGACACTTGGGGTGAGTATTTAGTTGCTTGCTCATCAAAGGATGGTCAGTTGCTTGAATGGCAATTAAATACTGCCAATGATGCTGTTGCAATTACTAACGCACCAACTAGTTGTATTGGATTAATTACTACTCAAGAACGATTCTTATTTGCACTTGGGGCAGGTGGTAATCCTCGTAAAGTTCAATGGTGTGACCAAGAAAACAATACTGTATGGACTCCTGCTGCAACAAACCAAGCAGGTGACTTTGAGTTAACCACAGTTGGCTCTTTGCAATGTGCTAAACGCATTCGTGGAGCAACTATTCTGTTTACTGATGTTGATGTGCATACTGCAACATACATTGGCCCACCTTTTATTTACAGTTTTGAGCGTGTAGGAACAGGCTGTGGTGTTATTTCTAAGCAATCAGTAGCCGCTACTGACAATGCTTGTATTTGGATGTCTGGATCAGGCTTCTGGATATATGATGGTTTTGTAAAGCCATTGGTATCAGATGTATCAGATTATGTGTTTAGTAATCTAAACACTGCACAGCAATCAAAAGTATATTGTGTTCATAATTCTACTTATGGTGAAATCTGGTGGTATTATCCAAGTTCAGCAAGTACTGAAATAGATTCCTATGTTTCCTACAATTATCGTGAGAATCATTGGGCTATTGGTACTTTGGCTCGTACTTGTGGTACAGATAAGGGTATTTTTGCTAATCCATTAATGGTATCAACTGATGGCTATGTTTATGAGCATGAGGTTGGGTTTGCTTATGATGGACAGACATTATTTGCTGAGTCAGGACCAGTAGAGATAGGCAATGGAGACAGAACAATAAGTTTGACAGGATTAGTTCCTGATGAAAAGAACTTAGGTGATGTTAAAGCTAGATTTAGCACTAAGTTCTATCCAACAAGCACAGAATATAGTTATGGTCCATATTCAATGACAAATCCCACTTCTTTGAGGATAACTGGCAGACAACTGGCAGTTAAAATTGAAGGAAATACATTATCAGATTGGCGTGTCGGGACAATTAGATTTGATGGAAAACTAGGTAGTTTGCGTTAAATATATTATGATTGAACATGATTCTGAGAATTGGCGTGAATTAAGAAATGCCAAATTGTTAGAATGGTTTGGTGGCAACCAGAGTGCTGTAGACTTTTTAGTGGCTTTATCAGGTATTGCTGAGTTATGGGATGACTTAGTAGATAAAGACAAAGAGCCTAGCAGAAAAGACATTGATACTGTCTTTTGGAACGCTTTGGTGACGCTACCTACAAATGAGTTCTTTAATCAAAATAGGGCGTTTCTAATGCCTTTAGTGATTCAGAGTATAAATGCTTGGCAAGACTCTGTAGAACTTGAAAATGGTAATACCAACGACAGAGCCTATGCGCTCACATTGCGTATTATTTCATTACAAATAGCACCAATGATAGTCTTATTGCTTAGAGGAAAAGAAGCAATGAGAGAAACTAGTACTGAAATGTGGCGGTATTTCACCTCACATGATGATGCGATTAAATGGATACAAGGGGAATAATATGTCTCTAGGCGGTGGAAGCTCAAGTCAGCAACAATTAGATCCTGCACTCAAGGATCTATTCTTACAAAATTATCAAGGCGCACAAGGCACAGCGTCTGGATTAGAAACTCGTCAGTTTGCAGGGTTTAATCCTGACCAACAACAAGCATTTGCTTTAAATCGTACTTATGGAAGTACTCAAAGCGCACCAACTTTGTATGCTACTGATGCTGCTAATATGCTGAAGACTGCATCACAGTATAAACCACAAGATGTTGCTTATCAGAACGCCATTGCTCAAGGTTATTCACCTGCTCAAGCACAAGCGGCTTCTGCGGGTCAAGCTGAACGTGCTAATGCCGCCCAACTAAGTAGAGGTAGTGTTCGTGATGTTGGTGCTGCGGGTGTAACTGGAGCGCAAGTAGCTCAAGAAGCCTTGGGTGCTATTGCTCCACAGGCTCGTGCAAACATTCGTGATGTTGCGGCTGGTTCATTCTTGAATCAGAACATTCAGCAGTACATGAATCCTTACACTCAAGCAGTTACAGAGCAAAGTCTTACTGACTTGGAAAGAGCTAGACAACTTGAACAACAAAGAACTGCAGCACAGGCTACTGCGGCTCGTGCATTTGGTGGATCACGCCAAGGTGTAGCAGAAGCAGAGACTAATCGTGCTTATGGCGAGAATGCGGCTCGTTTGGTTGCCCAACAGAACGCTGCGGCTTATCAAGCGGCTCAACAAGCTTCTGAGGCTGATCTGGCTCGTTCTATGCAAGCACAACAGTTGAATCAAGCTCAAGACTTGGCTACTACCCAACAGTCATTGCAATTGGCAGGTCAGTTTGGTTTAGCCAATCAAGATGCGGCTTTGCGTGCGGCTTTGGCTAATCAGGGTATTGATCTGTCTACTGGTCAACTTAACACTCAAAATGCTCAACAAGCGGCATTGGCTAATCAGGCGGCTTATAACCAAATGGCTCAATTTAATGCTGGTCTTTCTCAGCAAACAGGTTTGGCTAATCAAGCCGCAATTAATCAAGCGGGACAGTTTGGGGCATCTGCTCAAAATGCTGCGGCTTTGGCTAATGCTCAGAATCAGTTGCAAGCTCGTTTAGCTAATCAACAAGCAGGTCTGCAAGGAAATCAGCAAAACATTTCTGGTGCAACTCAGTTGGCTAATGCGGCTACTAACTTGCAGAACCTTGGCTTTAATCAGGCCAATCAATTGCGTGACCAAGGATTGTTACAACAAGGATTCTCTCAACAACAGTTGGATGCAATCCGCAATCTTCCATTGGAACAACAACAGATTCTCAATCAAGCATTGGGCATCAATGTTGGTGGTGGTTCTGGTCAGACATCTACGTCTACATCAAGACAAGGTTTGCTTGGCTTGTTAGGTCTTGGTTAAGGAGTAAATTATGCCTTTTAATATTGGGTTGTTATCTGATGCCGCATTGACGGGCTTGACTGATACTGAAAAAGAATCAATGCAAAAGCAAGCCACTCAACAGTTTTTGTTGGGCAGTCTGTTAAGTGGTGATCCTGGCATTGGATTTAAGTCTGCGATGGATATTCCATCTACTTCATTAAGTATGCAGAAGATGATTCGTGATTCACAGATTGCTCAACGTCAGCAAGATGAATTAGCAGCCTTTACAAGCAAATTTGCTCCTACTGAACAACAAGCAACTAGAAAAGCACTAAATGCCACTTTGGGCAGAGAACCAGATCTATCTAGCCCATATTCATTGCTTAATAAATTAGGTGCTTCACAAACACGGGTTGAACCTCAATCAATTAATCAACCAATTGATTATCAACAAGCACTATCTGAGTCTTTACGTTTGGCGGGAAATCCTGCTCAACCACAGATTCGTGAAACTTTAACTGCGATGCAACCTAAATTTCAAGGTGATTTACGTGTAGATGCAAGTGGTCGAGTTGTTGGCGCTTTGCCGACACAAAAAGAAGGTATACAAACTCAATTTAATCCAGTTACAGGACTATATTCTGCTAATCCTGTACAGAACTATATGATGTCATCATTGATGACTAAGCCACCAGAAGTATCTGCCAATACTATGCTTGGAGTTGGACCTACTGGTGCTATTCAGCAGATGGCAATACCAGGTTCTACAGAAGCTTTAACTTCTATCAAATCCGCTGAAGCTGTTGGACAAGCCGCAGGTCAGGTTGAGCAAGTTATTGGTGCAGATGGAAAAACATATTTTGTTCCTAGGTCTTCTTTGCTTATTCAGCGTCCTGCTGTGGGCGGTGCAACAGGTGGTACTACTGGAGGTGGCGCTCCTAGTGGTGGAGTAGCTAAGATTTCTCCTGCTCAAGAAGCAGTAAATCTTGCAACATCTAATCGATACAATGAATTTACAAAGACTTCATTAGATGCAGCAATGACAGTTAATGATCGTAAGATTTCGGCTGACTATTTGTATAATGCGGCTGAACAACTTGATCCAAATAAACTTACAGAATTCTTTGCTACTGGCGCATCTTATATGCGGGCTATACCTGGTGTCGGTGATAAATTTGACTCATTGGTAGGGAATGTTAATTTGCTAAACAAAACACGTTCTGAAGGTGTTTTAAAGGGCTTAGGCAACATTAAAGGCAATGCCAATGCCTTTGAAGGCGGCATCGTTGACAAAGCTACTACTGGCGTAACTGATCCTAAGTTTGTAACTAAATATGTGTCTGCTTTGGAGATTGCCGCTGCCGACAAGGATGATGCCCGTCAGAGATTTATTGATAGTTATACAGGTGATCCTAAGTCTGTCTATACGGCATGGTCAAATTCTCCTGATAACCCACGTTTGTATAACCATCCAAAGGTTAACCAATTCCTTAATGAGCAAGTTAGTGCATGGCAAAAAGGTGGCTCACAAGGTACTCCTGTAATGCCAGCAGGTTTTACATTTGGCAGCAATAAAGATGGTAATATTTTTAAAATTAAGAAGCCTGATGGCTCTACATACATAGTAGGTCAATAATGGTTACGAAGGACGAAATCTTTGCTTTTGCTGCTCAAGAGGCAGAGCGCCAAGGTGTTCCTCTTTCGTTGGTACAGGGCGTAGTTGACACAGAGTCTGGTGGTATTTTTAATGCCATTGGACCTAAGACTAAAACTGGTGATCGTGCCTATGGTCCTATGCAGTTAATGGGTGATACTGCTAAAGATCTCGGTGTTAATAGAATGGAATGGAAAGATAACATAAGAGGTGGTGTTAAATATCTAAACCAGTTATCACAAAGATACGACAACCCAGATTTAGTTCTTGCCGCATATAACGCAGGGTTGGGTAATGTAGACAAGTATGGCGGTATCCCTCCATTTAAAGAAACACAAAACTATGTTCAAAAGGTTAAAAACTTTATGTCTAAATCTACCACTGATGATGATTTCGTTCCTTTCGGACAAGGTACAACAACTAAAGCGCCTACTCAAACTGTAGCGACTGATGACTTTGTGCCATTTGCTTCTAATCAACAACAAGCACCCAAGACACAAACAGTTCCTACTACTACTGCTGACTTTATGCAGAGTGTTAGACAGCAAGCATTTCAGCCTAAGACTCAGTTTCAGCAAGATGTTGCGGCAAGTTTTAACCCATTAGATGTTTTGCGTGGCAAGACTACCAGTGGGCAGTTAATCACTGGTACTGCTAATTTAATGTCTAAAGGCATTAAGGGTGGTTTGAGTGCGCTTGGATTATCTGATGAATACCTTGGCATTGATCGCACTAAAGAACAACCTATTGCTCCACCAACTCCATCCATTAGTGAAATTCTGAAAGGCACATATAAAGTTGCCACAGAGCGCCCAGGACTGCTTGTTGGTGGTTTTGGCACTAGCGTATTTGATCCTACAAATTTAGTATTGCCTGGCGCTTTACAAAAATCCCTTGTTGCAGGAACACCTACTGCTCTTACACAAATGGCTCCAAGAACTGTTGCTTTGGCTCAGAATGTTTTAACTGGAGGAACTACTGCGGGAATAACATCTGCTGCACAACAAGCCGCAGATACTGGCACTATCAATCCTTTGCAACTAGCAAATGAAGTTACTGCTGGTGCATTAATGACATTGCCAACCGCTACTGTTAGTGGTTTAACAACACCTAGAAGGCCAGCCAATTTAACTCAGGCTCAGTTGGTTGCAGAACGGGCTATTGCTGAAGGCGCTACATTGCCTCCAACCCAAGTTAATCCATCATTTATAAATAAGCTTATTGAGGGCATATCTGGAAAACAACAAACAAGCCAAATCGCTTCTGTTAAGAATCAGCAATTGGTTAACGAACAAGCTCGTAAAGCTTTAAACCTTGCTCCTGATGTTGAAATTACTCCACAAGTGTTGCAGCAATTTAGAGCTGAAAAAGGTTTGGCATACGATGCTTTAAGAGCTAATCCTACATATTATGCAGACAAACAATTTTTTGCAGATCTTGGCAAAGAAACAGCAAGACTGCAAAACATGAAAGCTTTAGATGTATCTGCAGAATTAAAACTGTTAAATAATTTAAAGCAAATTAATTTTAATGGAGATGAGCTAGTAGAGTCAATTAAAAGACTTAGAAATAGCGCACAAACAAACTCTTCACCTCTTGCTAATGCTAGAGACAAAGATCTTGGTAGAGCGCAAAAGTTTGCTGCCCAACAATTAGAAGCACTTGCAGAGCGTAATTTAACAAACTTTAATCAACCTGATGTAATGGCTAACTTTAAGCAAGCCCGTCAGGATATTGCAAAAAGTTACACCATTGAAAAAGCATTGAATGCAACAACAGGTAATATATCTGGTGCTGATTTAGGAAACCTTGCTAGACAAGGAAAGATTGTTCCTTCTGAACTTCAAACATTGGCAAATGCTGCAGGTGCATATCCAACTGCTTTCCAAAATGTAGCAAGGATTGGTAGTGTTCCAGGCTTTAGTCCATTGGATATTGGAACCGCAGGTATTGCTAGTGCAGCATCTGGGAACCCTGCTGTTTTATTGAGTGCCGCCACAAGACCTACATTGCGTTCTGTTGCAGTATCACCAATGTTCCAACGCAATATGTTGCCTAGTTCACAACCACAAGCGCCAGGACTACTGAATCAAATAACTTCCAATCCATTGCTAAACTATGGTTTAGGCCAGATGCCTCAGTACGATTCTGAGCGTTTCTTGCTCCCAAGATAATATGAAAGATTGGACTGTAGCAATTATTGCGGCAGTCTGCATCACATTATTTGTGGTATTTGGTAGTTATATCATTGTTTGGGCGATGCCGTGAAATGGCTAATAGCACTTGTTTTAACTCTATCGCTTCACTCCACGGGTCAAGACCTATGTAGTGTGCGTGAGTTTTATGCAATAGCTTACACAATCCATAACCCAAGTGAGCGTCATCAGCAAATGTCTATTTGGCTTACAAACCATCAGAAGTTATGCAAAAGTACCGACTTTATCGTCATCTGGAATAATTTGAGTGAATGGGCTGGTGCAGCCGATGGTGCAGAGTTAAGACATAAAGTAATTCAAGGATACAAGAACGCACTTGAGAGGGAAAAGAAATGATTGATACCATTAAATTGTTCCCGACTGTTCAGCCATCAGGGTATCCAGATAGACATGACCTTGCTCAAGTTAAGCTAGAGAAACAGCATGAAATGAACAAGGTAAATGAGTTAGCAAAGTTAAAACAGGCTCAGTTACAAGATTTAGAGTTTGAGATTTATACAAAAAAAGTAGTTCAAGAGCGACTCCGCATGGAGATATTCACTAACCGCAAACTAGATGTTTATGTATAGGGGAAAGCATGAATGATTTAAGAGGCAGACTGACTTTCTATGTAACCTTTATGGTTAGCGCAACACTATGTATTTGCATACTAGGAATGGTTGGTGCCTTCATTCTTGGGTTATGGGCAAAAGAAGTTGATAACAACGAAATATTCGCCCTGTTAAGCCCCGCATTTCAGACCATCATTGGTGGATTTATTGGTTTGTTAGCAGGTGTAAAACTATCACATGAAGAAGACGAAAAACATTGTAAAAGGGGCAGATAATGCTTGATATTCTTTCTGGTGGTTTACTAGGTTCAATCTTTGGTGGCATCTTTCGGATGGCTCCAGAGGTCTTAAAGTGGCTTGATAAAAAGAATGAACGTCAACATGAACTTAATATGTTCAAGTTTCAATGCGATCTAGAGGCTCAACGTGGTCAACAGAAACTCGCAGAAATAGGCGCACAAAGAGAAGCCGCTATTGACGTAGGCGTGATGGATGCCTTCCAATCAGCTATAGAACAGCAGGCAACGATGGTTAAAGCGGCAGGTGGATGGGTCGCATCCTTATCCGCATCTGTGCGTCCAGTAGTAACATATTGGGTACTATTCGTTTGGTCATTTATCCATGTTTGGTTTGCCTATAACGCATGGTTAGGTGGTGCTCCCGCTACTGAAGTTTTCAAAACAATGATGACACCAGACTTTTCTGCTTTGTTGGCAGGAACAATAAACTACTGGTTTCTTGATAGAACTCTGTCTAAGCGTGGGTTATGAACTTAGAACTGGCAGCAGAACTATGTATAAGGTTTGAGGGCTTTAAAAGCAAGCCCTACCTTTGCCCTGCTAACGTGCCGACAATTGGCTACGGGTCTACCTACTATGCCAATGGTACAAAGGTCACGTTAAATGACCCTCCAATGAGCCAGAAAGAGGCTTATGCGCTATTAATGGTTGAGTTGGAACATACCTACTTGCCAGGCGTTGTCAGAAACTGCCCCATCCTTCTGACAGATGAAAGGAAGTGTAATTCTCTGGTTTCATTCACCTACAATTTGGGCGTTGGCAGACTCCAAACATCTACTCTCAAGCGCAAAATCAATGCCCAAGATTGGGAAGGGGCTAAAGAGCAACTTATGTTATGGAACAAGGGCGGTGGTAAAGTTCTAGCAGGTCTGACAAAGCGCAGAGTTGCTGAGTGCGCCTTGTTAAATTAAACTGTAACAATACTTGTATAAGGTGTTGAAATGTCGAACATTCCTACGCCAGA
>Ga0222712_10003360_pt1 | contig 17498 bp, 14 predicted proteins | sample C33_657DmetaG_FD_165043 | JGI IMG/M metagenome (GOLD analysis project Ga0222712, IMG submission 165043) | Estuarine water microbial communities from San Francisco Bay, California, United States - C33_657D | ecosystem: Environmental > Aquatic > Marine > Unclassified | place: USA: California...
AGCCGTTGCGGCGAGGGCAGCGTGAACGTGCGCTGCCACGCACGACCGACCGTGCGTGGCGCTGCCGACGACAACGGGAGGCGGGCGGCAAACATTGCATCAAGGGCGGTGCGCATGCCGGCCAGTCGCTCCACGTCGGTTTCCGCAAACAGGCCGCTGCGCGTCGGCGGCACGTTCAACAGCAGCTTGGAATTGCGGCCGACGCTCGTGAAGAACAGATCCACGAGATTCTCCACCGAACGGACTTTGGCATCCTCTGCCGGATGGTAGAACCAGCCCGGACGGATGGACACGTCCGTCTCGCCGGGACGCCACACATCGCCGTCGGCGTGCCCCTGCTGCAGTGCGGCGATCACCTCGTCGCCGCTGGCGCCGATGTACGGCACCGATGATGCGCGGATGGTGCTCCAGCAGGTCTCGCCGGCCACGCCGCGCTCGTTGCCGATCCAGCGCACGTCGGGGCCGGCGTCGGAGAAGATCACGGCGTCGGGTTGCAACCTGCGCACGAGCGCCCAGGTGCGCGGCCAGTCGTACACCTGCCGCTTGCCGTTCGGCCCTTCACCGTTGGCGCCATCAAACCAGACTTCGCTGAGCGGTCCGTAGTTGGTGAGCAGTTCGGTGAGCTGCGCGATGTACACGTCGTTGTAACGCGGGGAATCCCCATACGCCGGGTGGTTGCGGTCCCATGGCGAACAGTAGAGTCCGGGTTTGAGCCCCTCGGCGCGACAAGCACTTACGAAGTCGCGCACGACATCACCCGTGCCACCGTGCCACGGACTCGAGGCGACCGAGTGCTTTGTGGTCGCGGTCGGCCACAGACAGAATCCGTCGTGATGCTTGGCCGTGAGGATCATCGCCTTCGCACCGGCACGACGGGCGGCGCGGGCCCACTGTCGTGCATCGAGGCGATCAGGATTGAATAATGCCGGCGACTCCGTGCCGTCTCCCCACTCGCGATCGGTGAAGGTATTGATGCCGAAGTGCACGAAGATCGCGAGTTCCTCACGCTGCCACGCGAGTTGGGCCGCGGTCGGCCGTGGGCGCGTACGCGATTGCTCACGCGGTGCGGCGAGCGGCAGGGCAAGCGCGTTGGGGACCGGCGTGAGCACCGGTGCCACACCAGCGGAGCCGATCAGCCGGCCACCGATCGTCGTGAGCACGGTGTGACGCAGCAGCGCGCGCCGGGACATCGCGGCCGTCTCCAGCAGTTGGTCGGGCGAAGGACCCTTCGACGGATCGGGAGGCAGATGTGGAGGCATGCTCCAATCTGCCACCGGATCCGCCGTCTCGCGCACCGTCAGTCGCGAGGCCGTTTCGCGAAAGGATGCGCCCCTCCACGCACGGGGCTATTCGGTGGGCGCCGACACGAGCGACACCGCCGTGAGGCTTCCCGGCCACGCTGAAAGCTGAACGGCGCGCGTTGCACGGGCGACGACCGGCACCTCGTCTTCGTCCACCTCCACCGTGTCACCGGTGCCGGTCACGAAGCGCGCAGCGACGTCGCCCGTCACGGTGACCAGACCCACCACCGTCCCCGCCCGCTCGGCCGCCGTGAGCAGTTGCACACCCTGCCCGCCACGCCCCTGCAGCGGCACGGCATCCACGCTCACGCGCTTGGCGTACCCCTGCGACGTGCCCGCGCACACCACCTGCCCGGCATGGCCGACGGCCATCGCCACCACTGTGTCACCGTCCTTGAGGGCAATACCGCGCACACCGCCGGCGTCGCGCCCCATGTCGCGCACTTCGCTCTCGTGGAAGCGGATCACCTGCCCCGCCTTGGTGGCCAGCAGCAGGTCGTCCTGACCGGTGGTGAGCGCCGCGCCCACGATGCGATCGCCTGTGTCGAGCCGGATCGCCCTGATGCCGGCGAGGCGCGCGTTGCGGAACTCCTTGATGACCGTGCGCTTCACCTGACCGGCGGCGGTGACCATGGTGACGAACAGCGGATGCGCGAAGTCGCGCACGATTGCGCCGAGCACCGGCACGCTCTGCTTCGGCCACTCGACGACCTCCTTGAGCGCCGTGCCCCGTCCGCTGCGCGCGGCGGTGGGCAACTCGCTGCCGAACAGCGTCCACGCCTGCCCATCCTGCGAGAGCACGAACATCGACTCGGTGTGGCGCAACCGTCCCTTCACCAAGGGCAGTTCGTCAGTCGTCAGGTCGCGCTCCGCGTCCGTCTTGCGCGAACGCCCCGATGGGAGCGGGAGCTGCGCGATACGCCCCCCGTAGGTGAGCATGCCCACGATCTCCGCATCGGCCACGGTTTCGGCGACTTCGAGCGCCATGTCCGCCATGATGATCTCGGTGCGCCGGCCGTCACCGAACTTGTCCACGATCTCCTGCACTTCCACCGCCAGCGCCGCCATGCGCTGCTCGCGCGAATTGAGCAGGGCCGACAGCTCCTTGATGCGCGCCTTGAGCTCCTTCGCTTCGTTTTTGAGGGCCGTGACCTCGAGGCCGGTGAGCTTGGCCAGTCGCAGCGAAAGTATGGCGTCGGCCTGGATCTCCGACAGCGTGTATTCCTTGCGGAGACGCGCGTGCGCCTGTTCGGTATCCTTCGCGGTCTTGATGAGTTGCACCACGCGGTCGATGTCGTTCACCGCGATGAGCAACCCTTCCACGATGTGCAGTCGCGCTTCGGCCTTCGCCTTCTGGAACTCGGTGCGCTTGACCAGCACCTCGTGCCGGTGCGCGATGTAGTGGTCGATGAGACCACGCAGCCCCAGCTCACGCGGTACCAGGCGCCCGTTCTCCGGCACGAGCGTGAGGTTGATGACGCCGAACGTCACCTCGAGCCCCGTGAGTTTGAAGAGGCGCGCCAGCAGCGTCTTGGGCTCGGCGTCGCGCTTGAGTTCGACGACCACGCGCAGCCCTTCACGATCCGACTCGTCACGCAGCGCGCTGATGCCCACGAGCTTCTCGTCCTTCACCAGGTCGGCGATCTGCTCGATGATGCGCGCCTTGTTGGCCTGATAGGGCAACTCGGTGACCACCAACTGCGCCCGCGACGAGCCGGGCTTGGCCTCGAGCACCACGCGCGCCCGGTTGATGAGGCGCCCGCGCCCGGTCTCCATGTACTGCTTGATGCCGTCCTTGCCGACGATGAGCCCCGCCGTGGGGAAGTCGGGCCCCTTCACGATCTTGCGCAGCTCGTCGAGCGCGACCGCGGGGTCTTCGATGACCCGGATGATCGCCTTGCCGATTTCGCGCAGATTGTGCGGCGGCATGTTGGTGGCCATGCCCACCGCGATCCCGCTCACGCCATTCACGAGCAGATTCGGAATGGCCGCCGGCAACACCGACGGCTCCTTGAGGCGATCGTCGAAGTTGGGGACGAAGGCCACCGTGTCCTGATCGATGCCCTCGAGCAGCGCCACGCCGGGCGCCGCCATGCGCGCTTCCGTGTACCGGTACGCCGCCGCCGGATCGCCGTCGATGGAACCGAAATTGCCCTGCCCCTCGATGAGCGGATAGCGCAGCGAGAAGTCCTGCACCATGCGCACCAGCGCATCGTACACACTGCTGTCACCATGCGGGTGGTACTTGCCCAGCACGTCACCCACCACCGTGGCCGCCTTCTTGAACGGCCGCCCGGGCGCGAGCCCGAGTTCGTTCATCGCGTACAGGATTCGGCGATTCACCGGCTTGAGCCCATCACGCACGTCGGGTAGCGCGCGCGAGGTGATCACGCTCATCGAGTAATTGATGAACGAATCCTTCATCTCGTCGGTGACATCGCGCGGCATGACGCGTTCGCGGCGCGGCGACGGAGTGGGGGCGGTTTTGGTGCGAGGGGGCATCGGGAGCGGCGATATGGACGGCACGGCGCGCCGGGTCGGCGCGTCGGGAGAGGGAATTAACGCAGGGGCCGCCGACAATGGCACCAGACCCCTACCCGATTGGCAGTGCACCGGCCGGACGATAGGCGGGAGTATAGCGCCCGCATCAAGGCGGGACGGTACCGATGCGCCGAGCGCCTCCCCACAACGACGCACATATTGGCACATGGCCCCCATTGACGCACCTGCCGTCCCCCCGATCCGTCCCCGCTGTCCGGTGCGTCAGGCGCACCCGGCCGACGCCGATGCCATCGCAGCGATCTACAACGAGGGTATCCGCGGGCGGGGAGCCACGTTCGAAACGCGCGAGCGCACACCCGACGACATCGCCACGTGGTTCACCCCGCCCGCCGGGCCGATCGTCTATCCGGTCCATCCGTTTCTGGTCGCCGAGCAGGCGGGGGCCGTGTGCGGCTGGGTGCACGCGTCGGTATATCGGGCCCGGGAGGCGTACCGACGCATCGCGGAATATTCCGTGTACGTGGCGGCCGGGACGCGTGGGCACGGCGTGGGGGACGCGCTCATGACGGCCTTTCTTCCCGAGTGCGAGGCCGCCGGTATCACCAAGCTCGTCGCTCGCATCTTTCCCGAGAACCGCGCCTCCTTGGCGCTCTGCGCGCGCCATGGATTTCGCGTGGTCGGCACCTACGAGCGCCACGCGATGCTCGACGGCGCGTGGCGGGATGTGGTGATCGTGGAGCGGTTGTTCGACCCGGTACTGCGGTAAGCGCGCTTGCGTGTCGCGCTTGCGTGTCGCAGCGCTACGCCGCGGGCGACCCGGCGTGGATCTGCGCGGCCGCGGCCGACAGCTCCGCGGGCGACATCGATTCCAGCGGCAAGGCCAACAACGCGGTCACCCGCGCGGAGAGCGATGCATAGGCGATGGCGAATGCGCCCCGCGCGGCTTCGGGCTCGGTGTGATCGGCCGGATCGGGCAGCCCCCAATGCACGTGCGCCCGGGCATTGGGAAAGATAGGACACGCGTCGCGCGCGTTGTCGCACACGGTGATGGCCAGATCGAACGGCTGCGCCATCACGTCGTCCACGTGCTTCGGCGTCCGCCCGGACCACGTGATGCCGTGGTGCGCCAGCACCTCCTCGGCGAACGGATTGACACGCGCGGCAGGGCGCGAGCCGGCACTCTCTGCCTCGACCAGGCCCGCGGCGCGCTGCGCGCCCCGTACGGCAAACAGCGCTTCACCGATCTGACTGCGCGCGGAATTGCCGGTGCACAGCACGAGTATGCGAAAGGGGGCAACGCTCACGACGGATTCCTCAGAGACTTGTGCATGGCAACGGCCGTCGCCGGACAGGCGCTGGTGAACTCCAGCGTCCGGGCAACACTTGGGGGAACCTCGGCACGCTCCACGCGGGCGAAACCGAAGCGCGGAAAGTACGCTTCGGCCGTCATCGTGAGCAGATACAGCCCATCGATGCCGCGCGTCGTGGCCTGCGCCACGACCTGCTCCACGAGGGCGCGGCCCAATCCGCGCGTTCGCGAGGTTTCACTTACGGCCACCGAACGTAGCAGGGCGTGCTCACCGCACGCTTCGAGCGCCGCCGTGGCGACCAACTGGCCGCCGACCTGCGCCACGACGAACGACGTGGGATCCTCCGCAAGCAACTCGGCCACGCCCGCCACGGGGAGTCCGTTACTCACGAGCAAGACCTCGATAGCCGCACGATCGTTCGCCGTCGCGGCGCGGAACACAGGCAACGTTTCCGGCATGTCCGTTTCGCTCAGGGGCAGCCGTCGGGGCCGCAGCACAGGCCGTCGGCGTCCGTCTTGAAGGCGGCAAGGTTCCGCGTGCCGGCGCCGGACCCGGGCTTGGTGGCACGCACGAAAGCGGCCATGAACTTGCCGTCGATCGCCTCGAGGTTGGCAGAGACGTCCACCCCCGACTCCTGCAGAAACACGCGGGCATCCTCGCTCTTGTACAGGCGCGTGGGTTCGATGTCGATGTCCACGAACCCACTCTCCGCCAGCAACGTACGGAACTCCTGCTCCTCCAGCGCGCCGGCCACGCACCCTACCCACAGTTCCATGCTTCGGCGGACATCGGCCGGTACCTCGCCACGCACCACCACGTCGCTCACGGCGAAGCGGCCGCCGGGCTTGAGCACGCGAAACGCTTCGGCCAGCACCTGACGCTTGTCTCCGGAGAGATTGATGACGCAATTGGAAATGATCACGTCCACCGAATGATCGGGGAGCGGGATCTCCTCGATGCGGCCACGCAGGAACTCCACGTTGGTCACGCCCGCTTCCGCGGCGTTGCGATTGGCCAGCGCGAGCATGTCGTCGGTCATGTCGAGCCCGAACGCCTTGCCGGTCGGCCCGACTCGACGGGCGGAGAGCAGCACGTCGATGCCACCGCCCGAGCCCAGGTCGAGCACCACCTCACCCTCGCGCAGCTCGGCCAACGCCGTGGGATTGCCGCACCCCAGCGACGCCAGCACCGCGGCATTTGGCAGCACGGCGGTTTCACCGTTCACGTAGAGGTTCGACGTGATCGGGTCGACCGTGCCGTTGAATGCGGCGCCCCCGCAGCACGAGTTCACCGGCCCACAGCAGCTCGCTGCCGCCGGCTCCGATACTTCGAGCACGCGACGCGCCGCTTCCCCGTACTTGGCCCGCACCAGCGTGGTGACGTCCTGCGATATGGTCGACATCGGAGCTCCGTTCAAAGAGGACTGCTCAGCCGCAGCACGCGCCGAACACCTTGAGCGACCGCGCGGGCGATGATCCGTCGGTACCGATCAGCCGCACGAGGTCGTGCACTTCTTCCAGCGCCTGCTGGTTGAGCCGGTAATACGACCACCGGCCTTCCTTGCGATCGTTTACGAGCCCGGCCTCCCGCAACACCCGCAGGTGAAACGAAAGTCGCGATTGGGCGGAGTCGAGCGCTCCCTGGAGATCGCACACGCACCGTTCACCGTCGCGCAGCATGTCGAGCACCACCAACCGGGTTTCGTCCGACAGCGCGTGAAAGAGGGCGGAAGCGCGGCAGATGTCGAGAGTGGCCATGGTCATGGCCTTATATTATCAACTTTTTTTGATATATCAACCATCCGCCCGGGCACGGTGACCGTTCGGCAAGCGCCTGCCGGAGCTCTGGTCCGGGCGCGGCGGCCGCCCAGCATGCCTGGTACGGCCGAGCGAGCCCATGTTATCGCAAGCCCGCGCCCGCGTCGAAGACGGCATCGACCGGCACCTGCAGTGCCGTCGCGAGTTGATTGGTCTTTGCAGCGAGACCGACGATCGAGAGGAATTCCGCGTGTTGCGCGTCGGTCATCCCCTTCGCACGCGCCGCGGTCGTGTGTGAGTGCACGCAGTAGCCGCACGCGTTGGTGATGGACACAGCGATGTACACGAGTTCCTTCGTGAGCGGATCGAGATGCGAAGGCGTGGCCATGAGGTGCTTCACCTCCTGCCACGTGTTCTCGAGCAGCGCCGGATCGAAGGCCAGCATGCGCCACAGATTGTTGATGTACTCCGTGTTGCGGGTGGTCCGGATATCATCGAATACGGCGCGCACGCGCGGATCATCTTCGGGACTGGCGGGGAGTTGCCTGGTGGACATTGGACGGGTGAGTGGGCGTGATGGCGAGCTGAGCGGAAATATGGATGGGGTGCGATTCCAACGGCGCCGCCAGCGGGGGCGAGTATGTTTCCCATGGTACTCTGCGGCGACGGCGTGCGCGTGACCAGCGTACCACCCTCTACAGGATCGAGTCATGCCACGACTATCGCATCCCGAACGGCATTTCACGGAACGTATCGGCTGGCTCCGCGCCGCCGTACTTGGGGCGAACGACGGCATCGTGTCTACTGCCGCGCTGGTGGTGGGCGTCGCGGCCGCCGGCACGGAGCGAGCCCCCCTGCTCGTGGCGGGACTGGCCGGACTGGTGGCCGGTGCCATGTCCATGGCGGCCGGCGAATACATCTCGGTGAGCTCGCAGGCCGACACCGAAAGGGCCGACCTCGCGCGTGAGCGCAACGAACTGGCGCTCGACGCCGAGGGGGAACTGCGCGAACTCACGTCGATCTACGTGGCACGCGGCCTTGCCCCGGATCTCGCTCGGCGGGTGGCCGAACAGCTGACCGCGCATGATGCGTTGGCGGCCCACGCGCGCGACGAGCTGGGTATCAGCGAGGTGCTATCGGCGCGGCCCGTTCAGGCGGCGCTTGCATCGGCCGCAACGTTTGCCGTTGGTGCCGCACTCCCGTTGGGGGTCGCCGCGCTGACGCCGCCGTCTGCTGTCATCGCCACCGTCGCCGCGAGTTCACTCATCTGTCTCGCCGGACTCGGCGCCGTGGCGGCGAGTGCCGGCGGCGCCGGACGCCTCCGCGGCGCGGCGCGCGTCACCTTCTGGAGCGCGCTGGCGTTACTGATGACCGCGCTCGTCGGTCGCGTGTTCGGCGCCGCCGTCTAAGCACGCTCACGCGCTTGCGCTCGAACGGGTATAGTGAACGGGTCCGCCACCCACGAGCTCCTGACCAATGCTGACCACCTTCGACGAACGGGTCCGGGGAGCACTCACCCGGATGATTGCTGAGCTCGGGCATGCTCCGCCCAACGCGGTGCTGGCGGACGCGCTCTCCTGCTCCGTGCACGAGGTCGAGCAGTCATTGAACGCCTTGAGCGACGCCCACGCACTCCTCCTGCACCCGGGCACCACCACACCGTGGGCCGTGCACCCCTTCGCTCTGTCGCCCGGTTCGTGCTGGGTCGAGATCGCACACCGCGGTTGGTGGGCCAATTGCCTCTACTGCGGCCTTGGCATTGCCGCGGCGGTAGGCGGTGACGCCGAGATCAGCACCCGCATCGGTGGCGAGCGGGAACAGGTGGTCGTGCAGATTCGCAACGGCGCCGTGCAGGAACGCGACCTGCTGTTTCACCTGTCGACACCTCCCAGACATTGGTGGGACAACGTCATCCACGCCTGTGCGAGCTTCCAGCCGTTTCGTTCGGAGGAGGAGATAGACCGCTGGTGTACGCGACATGCCCTGCCGAGAGGGGCGGTCGTGCCACTCCCGCAGCTGTGGGAGTTTGCGCGCGACTGGTATGGCGCCTACCTCGAGGAGCCGTGGCGCAAGCGAAGCGCCCAAGACGCGGAGCAACTGTTCCGCCGGCACGGCTTCACCTCCCCGTTCTGGTCGCTCACGTGATCGCCATCGACAGCGCTGCCTTGCACCGCTCCTCCTGACCGCCGGAGATGGTCTCGGGCGCGCTGTCGTTCGCGCGCGGCCTGCAGCCGCCGCACAGCGTTGTGCGCCTCGCCATGTGAGATGCCATCAGCCCCCGCCAATTCCCGGTAGGGCGCGTCGGGTGTGAGCGAGAATTGCAGGGCAACGGCGACATCTGCGGGCTTGGGCGACACAACAGACTCCGTGTCCAGTGTTCATGAACCGCGGACGCCATCGATGTGAAGCCGTCAAGTATTCGGCATAGTGGAGCATGTCGAACAGACCGTCCATCCGACCCGGAACGAGACATCCCTTCCGAACCAAGAATCGCCCTACCCTGCACCGAAAGCACAAACGCCGCCGTCACTCGTAAGTGACGGCGGCGCTTGCATTTGCCCGAAGGCAATTGCCCCTCCTGGGGTCGAACCAGGAACCTTCTGATCCAGAGTCAGACGCTCTGCCAGTTGAGCTAAGGGGCAGCTGGCACACCCGACCGAAGTCCGGTGAGCCGTCAAATATATGTGGAGCCGACCCAAGGGGAAGTGGCCAAGGCACCCAAACGTCGCTCAGGACTCGCCACCACCGAGGACCTGGCGCATGAACGCCGCCACCTCCAGTACAAACGGCGCGTCCGCCGCGGCCGGCTGCCATACCAGCCGCTCGCCGCACACCTCTGGGCGATCCGACTCGGCCCAACGCTCAATGAGCTCCGAATCGAGATCCACCAGCCAGCATTCGATCCCCGCCCGCTGGTACCGCGGCCGCTTGCGCAACCGGTCGGCTCGCGCCGTAGACGGCGACAACACTTCGATGGCCAGAAAGGGCGCGGGCGGAGGCACTTCGCCCCGTACGACATCCAAGCCCACGGGATGAATGACGAGCACGTCGGGCTGCACCAGCGTGAATGGGTCGAGCACCACATCGTACGGCGAGAACATCAGCTCGCCGACGTGCTGTTGGTCGACATACGCCATGAGCATCGCTCCCAGCCGCGCCACCGCGCGCTGATGCACGAAGCGGGGTGTGGGACTCACCAACAACTCCCCGTCCACCGTCTCGTAGCGATTACCGTCGGCCGGCAACGCCCACACGTCCTCGACGGACCAGCGACGCACATTCGCGACAGACATACCCATATTCTGCTCGGCTCTCGGCGGTTTCCGCAACTCGGCACCATCATGCGCCAAGATTCCACGAGGGTAACGAAACGCCGTCACCCTCGTTACGCCGATCACATCAATCGAACGCAGCGCACGTTTACCCCTTCTTCACTTCCTTCGCCCAGCTGTCGCGCAGCCCCACAATGCGGTTGAACACCCGCTTCTCCGCCGTGCTGTCCTCGGGTTCGGCATAGAAATACCCCACCCGCTCGAACTGGTAGCGCGAGCCGAGCGGGTCGTCGAGCACGCCGGGTTCGGCCTTGGCGTGCGCAATGACCACGAGCGACTGCGGGTTGAGGGCACTCAGGAAGTCCTGCCCGTCCGGTACGTCGTCCGGATCGGGCTGCGCGAACAGTCGATCGTACAAGCGCACCTCCACGTCGGCCGCGTGCGCCGCACTCACCCAGTGAATGGTGCCCTGCACCTTGCGACCATCGGGCGCGCTGCCGCTGCGCGTGGCCGGATCGTACGTGCAATGGATCTCGACGATCTCGCCGGCCTCGTTCTTCACCACCTGCTGGCAGGTGATGAGATAGCCGAAGCGCAGGCGCACTTCACGGCCCGGCGACAGCCGATAGAACTTCTTCGGCGGGTCTTCCATGAAGTCGTCGCGATCGATGTACAACTCGCGCGAGAACGGCATGCTGCGTGAGCCGGTCTTGGGCACATCATGCGGATAGTCCTGCGCCTCGAGCTGCTCGACCTGCCCTTCCGGATAATTGGTGAGCACCACCTTCACCGGATTGAGCACGCACAACCGGCGCGGCACTTCCATGTTGAGGTCGTTGCGCACCGCGTGCTCGTACGTGGCGTACTCCACCCGCGCATCCTTGCGCGCCACGCCGATCACCTCGGCGAAAGCGCGAATGGCCTCGGGCCGCACGCCGCGACGACGCAACCCCGCGATGGTAGGCATGCGGGGGTCGTCCCAGCCGCTCACGTGCCCTTCGTTCACGAGACGCAGCAGCTTGCGCTTGCTGAGCACCGTGTAATCGAGCTCAAGGCGGGCGAACTCGATCTGCGTGGGCGGGTTCTCGTAGCCGGCTTCACGCACCAGCCAGTCGTAGATCTCGCGTGCATCCTTGAACTCGAGGGTGCACAGCGAGCGCGTGATCCCCTCGATGGCGTCGCTCAGCCCGTGTGCGAAATCGTACAGCGGGTAGATGCACCAGTCGTTGCCGCGCCGGTAGTGATGTGCATGACGGATGCGCAGCAGCAGCGGATCGCGCATGATCATGTTGGAGTGCGCCATGTCGATCTTCGCGCGCAGCACCTTGGCGCCGTCGGGAAACTCGCCGGCCTTCATGCGGCGCAACAGGTCGAGGTTCTCCTCGGCCGTGCGGTCGCGCCACGGGCTCGGCGTGCCGGCGCTCGTCACCGTGCCGCGGTTGGTGCGGATCTGTTCTTCGTTCTGATCGTCGACGTACGCTTTGCCCTGCTGCACGAGCATCTCGGCGATCGCGTACAGCTGCTCGAAGTAGTCGGAGGCGTAGTAGAGCCCGTCCCACTGAAAGCCCAGCCACTGCACGTCACGCTGGATGGACTCGACGTACCGGATGTCCTCCGTGGCGGGATTCGTGTCGTCGAAGCGCAGGTTGCACGTGCCGCCGAACTCCTGCGCGATGCCGAAGTTGAGGCAGATGCTCTTGGCATGCCCCATGTGCAGGAACCCGTTGGGCTCCGGCGGGAAGCGGGTGGCAGGGGCGCGACCAAAACGACCGGTCGCCACGTCGTCTGCGACCATCTCGCGGATGAAGTCGCGGCGCGGCGCCGGGGAATTGTCGGAGTTCGTGGAGTCGGACACGTGTGTACGGGTAAGGAGGACCACCGAATCTAATCCCGGCCGGTATACATCGGTGCATCCGTCGCCTTATCCTGCGTCCATGCGCTTCACCCGCTCCCGCCTGGTCTTCGTCGCTGCCATGGTGGTGCCCCTCGTCGGGGGGTGCCGGGCCGCTGCCATGGCCCACGGTGGAGACGCGCGCACGGCACTGGTGCACTTCGACGACCTCATCGCCGGGTTCGGATACCGGTTCACCAACGTGGGGCGCCACCCCAAGGTGCAGAACGGGCGTATGCGCATTGCCCGGTACGCCTTCGCGCCTTCCAAGCTGGTGGACGACACGGCCATCTGGACCAGCATGCGCACCAGCCGGACCGGCGCCGATCGCGAGGTGGAGTGGCAGGCGGGACTGGTGAACAACCGGTTCACGTTCACCCCGCGGGCCAACGGGCCGGTCCCGTCGAGGCTTGGCGAGCAGCGTCATCTCATCGCGGTGTCGCAGCGTGGGCCCGCCGAATGGTTCTGGCACACGGTCGTGGAGCACCACGTGGGCACCATGCCCCCGTCACGCTCCAACGAGGTGGCACGCGCGCTCTTCGCGAGCGCCGAACGGCCTGGCACCGCGATGCGGGTGGATTACCGCGCGGCGTTTCCCCGTACCACGAGCGCCCTCGGCCGACTGCTCACGATCGACTCCATCGTCACCACCTCGCAGCTCGATGGCTCGACGCTGGTCTCGATGCAGATCCGCATCGACGCCCGCAACCTCGCGGCGTTGGGCTTTCCGGCGTACGCGCGATTTCTGCAGAAATACATCGAGGCGGCGCGGTACCACCTGCGGCTTTCCGACCGTTACGGCAACGACTATTTCGATGCCAGCGCGGTGAACCGTCTGCTCACCCTCCGGTTCCGCACCCGGCGGGGCGAACTGCAGCCGATTACCGGGCCGCCGCGCCCGATGCCGGACACGATGCTGTTCGCCATGGATGCGAGCATCAAGTACGGCCTCTTCACCATCGGCTTTTCGAATCTCATTGCCGATTTCGTGCATGTGGACAGCCCGCGGGAGAATGCGTGGCAGCTGCGCTTCACGCGCGAGCCGAAGTGGCATCTGCCACTGATCGCCGAGCAGCTGTTGAACTCCACCATCCGCTATCCATTCGAAGGCAACGGGGTGTACATGCGGCTGGGTCTTCGTGTCGGACCCGGCGGGCAGACGCTGAGCGAGCGGGTGGTGGATGTCGCGGTGAAGGAGAGCGCGCTCATGCGCTGGCTCGGCAATCTGGGCTTCGGCGCGATGACCGACTTCGCCGGCACGGTGGAGGAGGAGGAAAACCGCTTCCTCACCGAGCTGTTCCGCGCGATGCGGGCCGACATGGCCGCCCTGGCCAGGACGTCCTGACAGGCGCCCGTCTAGGTGGCCCAAAGCAAAGAACCCCAACAGGGATACCCTGTCGGGGTTCGACAACTGCCACGCGCGCCGTCATTGGAACTCTCCGTCCTACCGAACGGCGGCGGGCTTTCGTTGTTCTTGCGCTGGACGATGCACCGGGTACCGGCGTCACACCAGCGCCGAACCGGTCACGGTTCGGTTGCCTTTCGTACCGGCGGGGTCACGAAAGGTTCCAACGATGGAGCTGAGGGGGCTCGAACCCCTGACCTCTGCAATGCGAATGCAGCGCTCTCCCAGCTGAGCTACAGCCCCAGGTACCCAGACAACAAAGGCCCCGCACCTGTGGCGCGGGGCCGATCGGGTAACGGAGGGAAGGTAGCGCGTGGGCGGGGGAAGTCAAGCAGCACGCCGTCGTCTTGCCTCCGGGCGCTCGGCAGCGCGGCAGCGCGGAAGCGGAATCTCGAGCCACGGGAAATGCAACAACGAGGCGTGGGCGGGCGTTGACCGGCATGATGGACGTCTCCGACTTCTCCCTGCCCTTCGGGTGTGCCGACGCGGGCGCCCATGCGCTCGACTCCGACTTCGTGCGCGACCAGCTGGTACCGCGCACGGTCGATCTGAACGGCAAGACCTACCGGCCGGACGGCGAGTACGTGCTGTACTGGATGCAGTCCACGCACCGGCTCGACGAGAACTGGGGACTGAGAGCCGCCATCCGGACGGCCAACCGTGTCAATCTGCCGGTCGTCGTTCACCAGGGGCTCGACCCCACGTATCCGCACGCGAGCGACCGGCATCACACATTCATCCTGCAGGGCGCGCGCGACACGGCGCGTCACGCCGGGCAGTTGGGGCTGCACTATCAGTTCGTATTGCGACGGCGGCGCGACGACGACCGGCGGGTGCTCGACCGGCTGGCGGCGCGGGCGTATGTGGTGTTCACTGATCTGTTCCCTACGGCGGGCGTGCGCGAGCGCACGGAGCGTCTGGCCGAACGGGTGCACTGCCGTGTGCTGGCCGTGGACAGCGTGTGCACGGTGCCCAGCGGAACGTTCACCAAGCCCGAGTTCGCGGCGCGCACCATCCGACCCAAGATCGCGAAGCTGCTCAACGTGGCGCTCGAGCCGGTGCGCGACGAACTGCCGCGCGTGGCGCTCACCGACACGCTGCGCGCGTCGCTGCGCGACACCATCGCGGCGGGCGGTGGCCTCGTGCCACTGCCGCTCGCCGGAATGAGCGACGAGGAGATCGCACACGAGGTGGCGCAGTGCGAAATCGACCACGCCGTGCCGGCCGTGAGTCAGCGCGGCGGCAGCGTGGCCGCGCTCGAGCGATGCGTACAGTTCATGCGCGGCGGCCTGCCACATTACGACGAACAGCGCAACGAGGCCGGCAACGGCGAGGGCACGTCGCGCCTGTCACCGTATCTGCACTACGGCCAGATCGCCTCGGGACGCGTGCTGCGTGAGGCCCGCGCGCGACGGGGAGACGTGGGCGCTTCCGACGCCGATCTCGAGGCGTTCGTGCAGCAGGTCACCACGTGGCGCGAGCTCAGTTTCAACTGGTGCGTCCGCACGCGGCATTTCGACCGGCTGTCATCGTTGCCCGACTGGGTGCAGCGGACGATGGCGGAGCACGTGAACGACCCGCGGCCACAGCGCTATCCCCTCGAGGATCTCGAGAGCGCCACCACCGGCGACCGCCTGTGGAACGCGTCGCAGCACGAACTCGTGTCGCAGGGGATCATCCACAACTACCCGCGCATGCTCTGGGGCAAGACAATCCTGCTCTGGACGGAGAACTACGAGCAGGCGCGGACCTGGATGTTTCACCTCAATGACAAGTACGCGCTCGACGGCCGCGACCCGAACAGCGTTGGCGGCATCATGTGGTGCCTTGGCCTGTGGGACCGCCCGTGGGGCAACAAGCCCGTGTGGGGCGGCATCCGCCCCATGGTCACGCACCGGGCGAAGTTGAAGTTCGACGTGGAAGGGTACATCGCGCGTGTGCGGGGAACGCGGCTCATCTGAGCGGTCGTCAAACGGTGCTTCTGTAATTCCGCTGTTAGAATTCCTCGATGCCGACGCTCAATCCCGCCATCCTTCCCGCCGTCTCTGCCGTGCGCACCGCCGCCGAGCGGCTGCGGGCGTTCCTGCCGCCGAGCCGCATCATCCGCCACGAGACGCTCTCCGCGCAGCTTGGCGTGGACGTGTGGTTCAAGCTGGAGCTCGAGAATCCCACAGGATCGTTCAAGGTGCGCGGCGCGTACAACGTGCTCGCCGGACTCTCGCCCGACGAGCGCGCGAAGGGCGTCGTGGCGTCGAGCGCGGGCAATCACGGGCTTGGCGTGGCCTATGCATCCAAGGCGTTCGGCGCCCCGGCCATGCTGTACGTGCCGGTCACGGCGCCGCAGGTGAAGAAGGACGGCATTCGCGCCCTCGGTGCCACGGTGAACGACGAGGCGGCCGACTACGACGTGGCCATGGTGATGGCGAAGGCGCATGCGCAGCGGGAAGGCATCCGCTTCATCAACCCGTGTCTCGGTCTCGACTTGCTCGCCGGGCAGGGAACGGTCGCGCTGGAGTTGCTCGACCAGGTCCCTGACTTGCAGACGGTACTGATCTGCACCGGCGGCGGCGGCCTGTTGGGCGGGATGGGGGCCGTCCTGCGGCACCTCGCACCCGGCGTGCGCGTGATCGGGGTACAGAGCGTCGAAACGGCGGCGATGGCGAAGAGCGTGGCGGCCGGCCACGTGGTGGACACGCCTGTCACCCCGACACTCGCCGACGGGCTGTCGGGACAGATCGACGACGATGCGCTGCACATTGGACAGGTGTGCGCCGACGACCTGCTCGTGGTGACGGAAGCGGAACTCGGCGAGACCATTGCCTGGTTGCACCGCACAACCGGCATGGCGGTGGAGGGCGCTGGCGCGGTGACGGTGGCGGCACTCCGGCATGGATACGTCGAGGCGCCGCACGGCCCGCTTGTCGCCGTGGTGAGCGGCCGCAACATCGACCCCTCCCGACTCGACATGCTCGTCCGGCAGCATCCGGGCTGATCGGGCGTCGCGCAAGCAAGGGCCGGACCTATCGAGGCCGGGCGTACCCGATGGTGGCCCGGCCTTCTCACGTTCGCGGGAGGGAGCAACCGGGGCTGCCGGCGTCGACAGGGGCGCGGATACGGCATACGGCGTGTCCCGCAGCGTGGGGCTCGGATGGAGCCATCACACTCAGGGAAGACTGACGGAGAAGGCGGGGGACGGGTCTATATTCGAGCATGCCGCTCCTCGTCCGCTTTTTGGGTACCGCCGCCTCCCGCCCCACCGTCGAGCGGGGGGTCGCCTCGCTCGCCATCGTTCGGGAGGGACAGACGCTTCTGTTCGATTGTGGCGAAGGTACGCAGCGCCAAATGATGCGCTACGGGGTCTCCTTCGCGTTCGAGGATCTCTTTTTTACGCACACCCATTCGGACCACATCCTCGGGATCACCGGACTCATCCGTACCCTGGCGTTGCAGGGGCGGACCGACCGGCTCCGGCTGTGGGCCCCGCGTGGGGCCGGAAAAATGTTGCGTCAGTGCATCAGTTTGGGTGGCGAGCGCACCACGTTTCCGGTTGACATCACCGAACTGGAGGCCGGCGCAACACTCGCCCGGGGCGACTACCGCATCGAGACATTCGCCGTCGAGCATGGCCCCTCCACGTCGCTGGGGTACGCGTTGGTGGAGGAAGAGCGGAAGGGACGGTTCAATCCCGACCTGGCGCGGGAACTCGGGATCCCGGAGGGACCGCTCTGGGGGCGCATCCATCGGGGGGAGAACATCACCCTCGACGACGGGCGGGTGATCGAGCCATCGGTCCTCGTGGGCGAACGCCGCCGCGGCCGGCGCATCGTGCTCACCGGGGACACCCGTCCCTGCCCGGCAACCGTCGAAGCGGCCCGCGACGCCGATCTGCTCATTCACGAGGCGACGTTCGCCGACGAGGAAGCCGCTCGCGCCGTCGAAACGGGGCACAGCACCGCCCGTGAGGCCGCCGAGGTGGCGAAGGCCGCCGGTGCCCGGCGTCTGGCGCTCACGCACATTTCGGCGCGCTACTCCCTCAATGCCAGGGACCTCGAGCGCGAGG
>Ga0222712_10003361_pt1 | contig 17494 bp, 8 predicted proteins | sample C33_657DmetaG_FD_165043 | JGI IMG/M metagenome (GOLD analysis project Ga0222712, IMG submission 165043) | Estuarine water microbial communities from San Francisco Bay, California, United States - C33_657D | ecosystem: Environmental > Aquatic > Marine > Unclassified | place: USA: California...
TTTTCTTTTTGGCTTCCAATGCCCAGGACAAAACGCTTTTGCCCAAATTGAAAAGCCATGTGGAGTATTTCAACAGCATCGATACGGAACTGGTTGTCAACCATGTTTCCAACAAACAGGCCTATGCCTGGTTGGTGGCCAACATCCCCTTGTTTGAGTGTCCTGATACGACCATTGAAAAGATTTATTATTACCGCTGGTGGGCCATCAGGAAACACTTGAAAAGAACACCCGATGGTTATGTGTTTACGGAGTTCATCACACCCGTCAACCATGCAGGAAAATACAATACCGTCAGCAGCGGGTTGGGTCATCACATCAATGAATTGCGCTGGTTAAGGGATCCACAATACCTCAACCAGTACATGGATTTCTGGATTCATGTGGTGCCAACTTTACCCAAGAATCACCTGAACAATTTCAGCAGCTGGTTGCAGCATGCTGTTTACGAAAGATACCTGGTGGATCGGGATACCGCTAGGCTTAGGTATGCATTTCCGATGCTGCATGCCAACTACCAATGGTGGGAAAAAGAAAAGCAGGTGCCCTCCGGATTGTTCTGGCAGTTTGATGTAAAAGATGCTATGGAAGAATCCATCAGCGGCAGCAGAAAAGAAAAGAACAGAAGGCCCACCATCAACAGCTACATGTATGGCAATGCTGTTGCCATGTCAAGGATGGCTTCCCTGTTGGGAGAAAATGCAATGGGTGAAGTTTACAAACAGAAATCCGCCCAATTGAAAAAGCTGGTGCACGATAGCCTCTGGGATGCAGGGGAGCAATTCTTCAAGGTCTTGCACACAAATGCGCAACTGGAAGATGCCAGAGAAGCCATCGGATTCATTCCTTGGTATTTTAATTTGCCCAATGATAAGGCTGTATTTGCCAGACAATGGGATGAACTCATTGATACAAGCGGGTTTCGCGCACCATGGGGCATTACAACTGCAGAGCGAAGACATCCTGGTTTTAGGACCCATGGTTCCGGACATGGTTGTGAGTGGGATGGCGCCGTTTGGCCTTTTGCAACAACACAGACCTTGAAAGGCCTTTCCAATTTGCTGAACAATTACAAGCACCATGGAAAAATGAATGCATCCATTTTTTACGATGCCTTGCACCAATATGCATGGTCGCACCAAAAAAACGGACTCCCTTATCTTGGTGAATACCAGGATGAAAAAAACGGATACTGGCTCAAGGGAGACAATCCCCGGAGCAGTTATTACAACCATTCCGGTTTTGCAGACCTGATCATCAATGACCTGATTGGACTGCGGACAAGGGAAGATGATGTTCTTGAAATTCATCCCCTGATTTCCGCTAAGCAATGGGCATGGTTTAGGTTATCAGGAATTCTTTATCATGGAAAATTAATTGACCTGCAGTGGGACCAAACCGGAGCCCGTTACGGCGAAGCCGGATTCAAAGTGATGCAGGACGGAAAATTGTTGTACAAAGGAAATACATTGAAACCACTCAAGGTCAGGATAAAACCATAAATGACGACATGAAAAATATTGGGAAGTTTTTATTGACAGGCGCTGCAGTTTTCTTTTTGTTTTCAGCCTTCTCACAAAGCAATCGGCTCTGGTATGACAAGCCTTCTGCAAAATGGACAGATGCTTTGCCGATTGGAAATGGCCGCATCGGCGCCATGGTTTTTGGTGGGGTAGAGGAAGACAGGATACAGTTCAACGAAGAAAGTTTATGGACCGGTGAGCCCCGTGAATACAACCGGATGGGTGCAGCTGTTCACTTGGATAAAATTCGACAACTCTTGTTTGAAGGAAAACAAAAAGAAGCGAATGCCCTGGCTGAGAAAGAATTCATGGGCTTGAAGAGTACAGGAGGAAACCGGGAAGAATGGATCAATGAAATGTTTGCACTGAAGGGCATTGCAGGTGATCCTTCAAAAAAGACATTTGATGATGGGCAATGGAAGCAAATCCGTGTGCCTCATTTTGAAGGCTGGGAAACAGTTGGCCTTGATGGCTTGGATGGTGCCGTTTGGTTCACCAAAATTTTTGCCGTTACAGCCGCCATGTTGAACAAGCCCATGATCCTGGACCTCAATCGCATCAGGGATATGGACCGCACTTATGTGAATGGTGTGTTGGTTGGCCAGACAGCCTCTGGTGATGCTAGGCGGTATGCCATACCCGAAAATCTTTTGGTGGAAGGGGAAAACAGGATAGCAATACAGGTCTTGAATTTTTCAGACAAGGGAGGATTGTCGGGCTACAAGGATACTGCAAGGCATATTGGTTTTTTGACAGGACCTTCAGATCCTGCTCCAATCATTGATCTTCAGGGTGACTGGAAATTCTTTGTTCAAAATGATGAAGCTCCTGCCATCCCCATGTACCAGGCAGACTACCAGCCTTTCGGAGATTTGATGATGCAATTCAATCATGCCGGATTCACCAATTATACAAGAGCGCTGGACGTCACAAATGCCTTGGCCAAAACAAGTTATGTTCATGCAGGTGTCAAGTATACAAGAAATTATTTTTCCAGTGCCGTAGACCAGGTTGTTGGTATTGAATTGGATGCTGATAAAACCAAGAGCATCGATGTTACTTTTGACCTGAAATCTCCTCATGGAAATTATCAGACAACCATCCTGAATGACAGTACCATGCGCTTGCATGTGGCGGTAAAACACGGAGCCCTCTTTGGTGAAAGCATATTAAGGCTAAGGGTAAAGGGAGGGAAGGTTTTCACCAAGAATGGTATGTTGCATGTAATGGGCGCTGATCAGGTATTTGCCTACTTGAGTGCCGCCACCAATTTCAAAAAATACAACGACATCAGTGCAGATCCGCTTGCATTGAGCACGAAAGCAATTCAAGCCATCGAATCAGCATCACCCCAAACAATCAAAGCCAATCACGTAAAAGAATACAGAAAATATTTCGATCGGATGTCAATTGATTTTGGGAAGAATGCACAGGATGCAAAACCCACTGATCAGCGCATCAGGGAATTCAGTACCAGTGGTGATCCATCTTTACTTTCTCTTTATGTCCAGTACAGCAGGTATCTTCTGATCTCCAGTTCAAGACCCGGAACAATGCCAGCCAACCTGCAGGGAATCTGGAATGATTTGCTCACACCACCCTGGGGAAGCAAGTACACCACCAACATCAATACTGAAATGAACTACTGGCCTGCAGAGCCATTGAATCTTTCTGACCTTCATGATCCCTTGTTCAAGATGATCGAAGAAGTGGCTGAACGGGGTGCGGTTACGGCAAAAGAATATTACAATGCGCCTGGGTGGGTATTGCACCACAATACAGACCTCTGGCGGGGTACAGCTGCCATCAATGCAGCCAACCATGGGATTTGGGTTACAGGTGGTGCATGGTTGAGCCATCATTTCTGGGAACACTATCTCTTTACATCAGACAAGTCTTTCTTACAAAAAAGGGGCTACCCCATTATGAAAGGTGCTGCTGCATTTTTCAAGCATTTTCTGGTGAAGGATCCCAACACTGGATGGCTGATCAGTTCCCCATCCAATTCTCCTGAGCAGGGTGGACTGGTGGCAGGGCCCAGCATGGATCATCAGATCATCCGGTCGTTGTTCAAAGCGGTGATCAGTGCAGCTGAGATCTTGCACACCGACAAATCATTTGCAGATAGCCTGCACAGCATGCTTCCCCAAATTGCACCCGATCATATTGGCAAGCATGGGCAGTTGCAAGAGTGGATGAAGGATGTGGATGACCCCAACAACAAGCACAGGCATGTTTCCCACTTGTGGGGAGTATATCCAGGCACTGAAATTGTTTGGGGAAAGAACGAAAAATTCATGAATGCTGCCAAACAATCCCTGTTGTTTCGTGGTGATGCAGCCACCGGTTGGAGCCTTGGTTGGAAGATCAATTTGTGGGCAAGGTTTCGTGATGGAGACCATGTGTACACCTTGTTGAAAATGTTGTTGAGCCCAGCAGAAACAGGTGGTGCAGGATCTTATATCAATTTGTTTGATGCCCATCCTCCTTTTCAGATTGATGGAAATTTTGGTGGTGCTGCAGGTATTGGAGAGATGCTTGTGCAGAGCCATGATGGCAATATCGTTTTGCTGCCTGCATTGCCAACGGCATTGCCAGATGGAACTGTCAAGGGCATTTGTGCAAGAGGTGGATTTGAGCTGAAAATGGAATGGAGGAATGGCAAGCTTGTTGTAGTTGAAATTATTTCTGAGTCAGGGAATGATTGTGTCGTTGTTTATCAGGGAAAGTTGATCCGATTTAAAACGGAGAAGGGGAGACGATACCTGTTGGATGCTAATCTGATGATAAAAAAATAAGATGAAAATTTTGAAATGTATTTTTTTGGCCCTGATGATTTTCTCAGCGAACACGCTTTTTGCACAACAGGTCTCTGAGGAAAAGATGAAGGAGATCTACAATAAGATCAAGACTCCATATAAATATGGAATGGTGCTCACGCCCAGGAATGATTCCTTTAAAGTGGATTGCCCCACCATCTTCAGAAAAAAATCCACCTGGTACATGTCCTATATTGTTTTTGATGGTAAGGGATATGAGACTTGGCTGGCCCAAAGCAAGGATCTCTTGCAATGGGAAACCATGGGTCGATTGCTTTCTTTTCCTAAAGACAGTGCTGCATGGAATGCCAGCCAGCTGGCTGGATATTTTTCATTGTATGATACCCGATGGGGAGGGGCTTACAAGCTTGGAAAACACGATGGTCGTAGCTGGATGAGTTATATCGGTGGAAAGAGTTCTGGATATGAAGCAGGAGAGTTGTCCATTGGCATGGCGAGTACAAAAGAAGATCCCAGCAAGGCACATGAGTGGACCACTTATGCTGCTCCAATGCTAAGTTCAAAAGATGCCGATGTTCGTTGGTGGGAGAACCGGAAGGAATTCAAAAGTACTATCATTGTTGACAAACAAAAAAGCCTGGGCGCAAAATATGTGATGTATTACAATGCCAATGGCGATACGGCCAAAGACAACAAAAAGACCCGTTGGTATGAAAGGATTGGGATGGCATTATCTGATGATATGCTGAACTGGCGTCGCTATAACAAGGAGCCTGTGGTCCATCATGAAGAGGGCATTACGGGGGACCCATATTTGCAGAAGATAGGAGATGTTTGGGTGATGTTTTATTTCGGTGCTTTCTGGAAGGATCGTCCAAAGGCTTTTGACCGCTTTGCCTGTTCCTATGATCTTGTCAACTGGACAGATTGGGAAGGGGAAAGCCTGATCCAACCTTCAGAGACTTTTGATGCGCGCTATGCACACAAGCCCTGCGTAATAAAACACAAGGGTATTGTGTATCATTTTTACAATGCTGTGAACGAGAAAGACCAGCGGGGCATTGCAGTGGCCACTTCAAAGGACCTGGGAAAGAGCTCCCTGCATTTTAATGCTGCGAAAAAATGACAATATTTTTCCCTTCTAGAAAATCCAACCTGATTGTAATGGTAAAAAAAATATTCTTCTTATCACTCTTTACATTGCTCCTGCATACAGTCAGTGCACAGAGAGAAATGAAATTACTTGTACAGGATTGGAAATTCAGCCAGGCAGACACACAATCAGCGCACCTGCCAACATTCAAGGATGGCAGCTGGCGCGTATTGGATATTCCTCATGACTGGAGCATTGAAGGTAATTTTTCAAAAGCAAATCCTTCAACCTTTAACCAGGGCGCATTGCCCACTGGAATCGGCTGGTACAGGAAGCATTTTTATTTGCCGGCAAAAGCCAACAGTCAACATGTGGAACTCAATTTTGAAGGAGTTTTTCAACGGGCAGATGTATGGATCAATGGGAAATTTCTGGGTCGTCACAACAACGGATATGTTTCCTTCAAGCATGACATCACATCCTTCTTGGACAAAGGTGGCAACAATGTCATTGCTGTTCGTGTAGACAACGCAGCACAACCCAATTCTCGCTGGTACACAGGTTCAGGCATTTACAGAAAGGTATGGCTAGACCTATCCAGTCAAATGTTTATTGATCCATGGGATCTTTTTGTAAAGGCCAATGTTGAAAAAAACGGAACTGCAGCAGTGGAAATGACTGCCATGGTTTCCAATTTTTCAGGCCAAAAAAAGGACTTGAAAATTGTACATGAAATACATGATGCGCGGGGTAAACTTGTTGCAAATAGCGCCCCGATATCGTTGGCGCTCTCCACTGAAAAAACAGCAGTGCATGGGGTGTTGAAAATTGCCAATCCAGTTTTGTGGTCTCCAGCATCCCCCAATCTTTATCGATCAACAGTCAAGATTTTTGAAAAAGGAAAACTGGTTGATTCCATCCAAACAACATTGGGCATCAGGTACTTTGGCTTTGACCCGAAGGAAGGTTTTTTCCTGAACGGAAAACATTTTCTGATCCAAGGAGTTTGCAACCACCATGACCTGGGTGCCATTGGTGCTGCAGTGAACCGCAGTGCCATCAGAAGACAATTGACCCTGTTGAAAGAAATGGGATGCAACGCCATCAGGACCGCCCACAATCCACCTTCAGTTGAATTGCTGGACCTCTGTGACAGCATGGGCTTTTTGGTGATGGATGAAATCTATGATGCCTGGGCCAAGAAAAAAAACAAGTTTGATCAGTCGCAGGATTTTAAAAGCGATCATCAGTTGGATGTTCAAAGCTGGATCCGCAGGGACCGCAACCATGCATCCGTTTTCATGTGGAGCATCGGCAATGAAATTCGGGAACAATTTGATTCCACTGGTCTGGCCTACACAAAAGAATTGACAGCATTGGTCAAATCACTTGACAATACAAGGCCCGTTACGGCTGCCCTGACAGAGAATGATCCTTCCAAAAACTTCCTCTACAAGTCTGGTGCTCTGGATGTTTTGGGGTTCAATTACAAATTGGATGCCTATTCTCAACTTCCTTCAAGGTTTCCAGGAAGCAGCTTTATTGCTGCTGAAACAGCTTCAGCCCTTGAAACCCGTGGACATTATGATTTCCCTTCTGATTCATTCAGGATTTGGCCACCGGACAGCAAGTCAACCCAGCACGGTAATCCTGACAATACAGTTTCAGCTTTTGACAATGTTTATGCCTATTGGGGCAACACACACGAAAAAAGCTGGCTCGCTGTAAAAAAACATCCTCACATGTCTGGAGCATTTGTTTGGAGCGGATTTGATTTTTTAGGTGAACCAGTTCCCTACCAATGGCCATCAAGGAGTTCATATTATGGGATTATCGATTTAGCGGGCTTTCCAAAAGACGTTTATTACCTGTACCAATCCGAGTGGACCCGGAAGCCGGTATTGCATTTGTTTCCCCACTGGAATTGGAAGACTGGGCAAACCGTTGATGTTTGGGCCTATTTCAGCCAGGCTGATGAAGTGGAGCTATTTTTGAATGGCAAGTCAATCGGTATCAGAACCAAAAATGACAGTACCCTTCATACCATGTGGAGACTGGACTTTGAACCTGGTCAGTTGAAGGCAGTGTCGAGGAAGAATGGAAAGACTGTTTTGGAATCTTCCATCCAAACGGCCGGGAATCCTTACCAGATAATACTGCGTACAGCGCAGTCAGTGCTGAAAACTGCTGAGAATGAACTGGGATTTGTTGAAATAACCGTAGTTGACGCCAATGGGATTCCTGTTCAAATGGCAGACAATACCATCAGCCTATCTGTTCAAGGGGTAGGAAAACTAGAAGCAACTGATAACGGTAATCCTGTTGGACTGCCCCCTTTTAGTGCCTCCAGCAAGCAACTGTTCAATGGTAAACTGCTGGCCATGATCAAAACGACCGGTGGGAAGGGGAAAATCGTTATTGAAGCAAGTTCTCCGGGGTTAAAACCGGCAAAACTCATCCTGTTGACCAGGTAAACAGCGTTTATGCAAACGATTGCATAGATTCTGGACTGCATTTGACGGAATATTTGTAACATTGAATTGAAGGAGGGGTATTGATATCTAATTGTTCATTTTAAATTGACCCTGGCCTGAGATTGTAGCCAAATGAGAAAAATTATCCTAACCATTGCCATGTTTGTGCAGTTTGTTTATGCACAGAATACAGCTGTTTCCAATGGTGAGAAATATGCAAAAGCGCTGGAATTAAGGGTGACAAAAATTGTTGCACCACTCAATATTGAGAAGAAACGAAAGCTGGGAAAAGTGCATCAGATCATCTCGAACCAGTATCAAGCCCTCAATACCATTCACACCAATAGAGACGCCAAAAAAAAGGAGCTTAAATTGGCCCATGCCGGATCTGCTGATCAATTGAAATTGGCTGTTGCTGAGGTTGAATCAACTGCAGGTAATGAAATTGCTGCAATCCATTCAAGATTTCTCCGTGATTTGGGACGACATCTGTCGGGTACACAGGTGGATGCGGTGAAAGATGGAATGACCTATAATGTTGCCAATATCACCTTCAAGGGATACCAAGACATGCTGCCTTCATTGACAGATGACCAAAAAAGCAAGATCTGGAACTGGTTGGCAGAGGCCCGGGAAATAGCCATAGATGCCGAGACCAGTGAGAAAAAGCACTGGTGGTTTGGTAAGTACAAAGGGCGCATCAACAATTACCTCTCTGCTGAAGGATTTGACATGAAAAAGGAGTCGGAAGCATGGCAAAAACGCATCAAACTGGCTTCCCAGAAGAACGCCATCAATTAAAGAAAAAAAACAATCATTTTAATAAACAATCAGTCATATGAATCATTTGAGTAAAACAAAACTTCTTTTATTCCTTTTGCTGGTTTTCTCCTGGGGAGTTGACGCAATTGCACAAGAGAAAACCATCTCAGGCAAAGTAGTTGAGCAGCAAAATGGGAGGCCCATCAGTGGGGTCACTGTCAAGGTAAAGAACAATACTGCGGCTACTATAACTGATGAGAATGGAAACTTTCAAATCAAAGTTCCTTCTGCTGAAGCTGTAGTTACCTTCTCATATGTGGGGTACGGAATAGTCGAACTGAAAGCAGGAACAGGCGCTAATCTTACTGTTTCTTTGGTCCAGATCAACAATTCAATGGATGAAGTTGTGGTCGTGGGATATGGCACCAAAAAGCGAGCCAACGTATTGGGCTCAGTGGCTACAATAAAATCAGAAGATATTGAAGACCTGCCAGTAGCCAATCTGGGAGCCGCCCTGATCAACAGGCTTCCTGGTGTTGGGGTTAGTTTTGCATCTGGAAAACCAGGTTCACCCACAACCATCAACATCAGAAGTGCTTCAACCTTTGCCGGTGCTTCACTGGTAGGTGTTACAAGGGATCCCCTGTTCGTCATTGATGGAATCATTGTTACCCGTCAGGATTTCGATAACCTTGATGCCAGCCTTATTGATAACCTCACATTCCTGAAAGATGCAGGTGCCGCCATTTATGGTGCAGCTGGAGCAAAGGGGGTAGTGCTGGTTACAACCAAGAGAGGAAAAGCAGGAAAAACTAAAATCAGCTACTCTGGATATTTTGGTAATTCAACACCCGCGGTTGCTCCGAAAGTGATGAGCGCCTATGACCATGCCAAAATGTTGAATGATGGATATGAATTGAACAATGCGCCATTGTCCAACCGCTTCTCTCAAGCTGATCTGGATTTTCTGGCAACCAAGCCATACAAGAGTTGGTACGATGAGTTGTGGAATTCAGGAAATGTTACCCGCCATACCATTAATGTAAGTGGTGGTACTGAAAAAGTGACCTTCTTTGCCGGTGGAAACTACTACCAGGAAGATGGTAACTACGGAGGCATCAACTTAAAAAAATATGGCATCCGTTCAGGCATGAATGCCAAGGTGGCCAATGGTCTTACAGCCAACATCACCATGGGTACAGATTTTTCTGGGGATGAACGCCATACTTTAAAAGGAGCCAACGAAGAAACTGATGATCTTTCCCTTCGTGCACTTTTCCTCACGCCACAATGGGTTCCCCTGACCATCAATGGATTACCTGTCAACTGGTCTGGTCCCAATCCTCCGGGTTCATTTAATCCGGTGGCACTGGAGAACTCCGGAAACTACAAGTTCTCCAAATCACAGGGATTGAATGTCAATGCATCTTTGGAATACAAACCCAATTTCCTCAAAGGTGTGACGGCAAGGGTTCAGTACGGAAAACTGAACAGGAACGCCAATGCTAAGGAGTATTTTCCCGCCTATACTCTTTATAATTTTGTAAGGCAAGGCCAGAACCTTCAACTCTATTCAGAAGTGCCAACTGCTTCACCAACCTCGAGGGTAAGCAACTCCGATCAGCTGGGTCAAAGCACTACCACATCCAATAGCTATCAGCTGATCAGCACTTTGGCCTATGTTTTGAAAGCCGGCAACCATGATTTTGACATCATGGCCGCCATGGACCAGTCAGAGTCTGAAAGCCAGAACGTATTCTTTTACAAAAACGGTCAGACCATCTCAGGTGTTGATCAATTCTGGGCATTCAACAATGCTTCATCGGTTATCAGGAATCCTGAATATACCCAGGGTGTAAAGCGATCTTTCCTGGGCCGTATGAACTATTCATTTGCCGGAAAATATTTGCTGGAGGCTATCACCAGGTATGATGCCTCTTCCAATTTTGCACCAGACAAGCGTTGGGGACTTTTTCCTTCAGTTGGTTTGGGATGGATGGTCAGTGAAGAAAATTTCTTCAGGAACAACTTTAAGTTCATCAACATGATGAAGATCAGGGCCAACCTCGGCGTTGTGGGTGAGGACAGGGTGAATGCCAGGCTCTGGGAATCAAGGTTTACACAAACCACCGGTGCGCTCCTTGGAACAACACCTACCAACGGTCTTGATCCAAACATCTATCCCAATCCTGACATCACATGGGAGAAGGCCCGTACACTCAATGTAGGTTTTGATGTAACTACCCTGGGTAATAAACTCAACATCACAGTGGATGTATGGAACCGCTACACCTACGATGGATTTGATCGCCTGGATGCTGCAGCAGTTCCTGCCACCTTTGGTGCGAATGCAGCTGTTGTGAACTACGGCAAACAGCTCAGCTGGGGATCAGAGTTCTCCGTAGGGTACAGGGGAAGAATCAAAAAAGACTGGACCTTCAATGTTGATGCAAACTTCGGTTTCACCAACAGCATGTTGTTGCAATCTTATTACAATCCAAGTTTCCTTGGTACATATGGAACCAATGAACTGGGTATTCTTGTAGGAAGGGATCCAAGGAAATACAACAGCAGCAATTATGGTTATATTTCCAAAGGCATTCTCAGGACACAAAGCGAAGTGGATGCCTTGCTTGCCAAAAATCCAAACTACAAGATTGGCGGTGCCAAACCTCAGGTTGGGTTCCTTGATTTTGAAGACGTGAATGGAGATGGTCAGATCAATGACCTGGACATCACCACCATGTTTGACAGGACAACTCCTGTTGTAACTTATGGTATTTCATTCGGTGTAGCATACAAGTCATTCAAGCTGAGCACCAACATGAACCTTGCCCTTGGTGGAAAATATACGTACGATACAGAAGCAAGAAAAGTGCCCACCACAACACAAAATGCACCATCTTTCTGGGTTGACCATTGGACTCCAGAAAACCCCAATGCAAAATTCCCCAGGGCTGATGCGCCTCTTGCAAAAGAGAACTCATCTTTTTGGGTAGTGAGTGGTGTGCAGAGCAGGATCAACAACATGACCCTTTCATACAGCATTCCTTCTAAGGTAGCTACCAAACTCAGGATTCCTGAATTGAAAGCATTCTTTACCGGTACCAATCTCTGGAGTATTTCAAATCCACTGAAATACAAGGATCAGTATACCTCCAATTTTGCAAACTATCCAACATTAAGGACGATATCGTTAGGCATAAATGCAACCCTGTAATTTCTGTTTAACCCAAAAACGAATGAAAATGAAATCATATCAATCAATGCTAAAAACCCTGTTTGCTGTTGTTGTTTTGACAACAATGGTCAGTGGTTGTAAAAAGGATTTCTTCAATCTCGAAGATCCAAACGGAATCAATTCAGATATCTGGAATGATGTAGGTGCAGTTACCCAATTCATTGACAAGGGTTATGACCTGATGATGCCCAACTGGCCAACACCCGGAGGTATACACAATACTTCAGATGAATCAAACAGTGCCAATACCACATTTTTATACGGTCAGTTTACCGATAACAGTGTAACGGATATTGCTTCATCCAACTCAATTACCGGTAACAGGTATTTTGATATCAGGAGATGCAATGTTGGTATTGATGGTATCAACGGAGGCACCATGTCTGATGCGGACAAGAAAGTGAAAAAAGGAGAACTGTTCTTTTTCAGGGCGATGGTTTATTTTAACCTGGTCAGGTTGTATGGTGGCGTTCCTCTTGTATTGCATGCCCAGGATCTTGTGAATGATGAATTGAACGTTCCACGTTCAAAAACAAGTGTGTGCATTGATCAGATTGTAAGTGATCTAGATTCTGCAGGAATGTTTCTGCCCGCAACATGGCCAACTGCCCAAAAAGGAAGAATTACCAAAGGTGTTGCTTATGCATTGAAAGGAAAAGCTTTGATGTACTGGGCCAGTCCTCAGTTCAATCCCTCCAATGATGCGACAAGGTGGGAAAAAGCATATACTGCATGTAAGGTAGCTTATGATACTTGTGTAGCCAACGGGAATGTCCTCTACAGCAATTACGCCAATATTTTTGTGGATGAAACTGCTACCAACAGGGAGGTGATGCTCGTGCGCATACACGACGCCATCTCTGTGAGCCCTGGCAGGGGTACGAACAACGAATACGTTACCAGGCCAAGATCTGAAACAACTGGTCAGGCAGGAGGCGGTTCTAATCAACCCACATGGAACCTGGTGCAGGCATACACAATGAACAACGGTCTTCCCATAACTGCAACTGGTTCAGGATATAATGCAAACCTTTTCTGGTTGAACCGGGATCCTCGCTTTGAGGCATCCATTGCATACAATGGATCAGCATGGCCTTTGAGCAGCAATGTGGCCAGAAAGCAATGGAATTATACCGGTGTATTGGATGAAGGTGCAGGGCTTACCCAAACAGGATTTTATTGTAAAAAGCTTTGCAATCCTGCCATCTCTGCTGTGCAGACCCAATACAACAGCAATTCCGGTGGTGGAAGTGGAATGGACTGGATTGAGATGCGTTTTGCGGAAGTAATCATGAACTTGGCTGAATGCGCCAATGAAACAGGTCGTTTGGCTGAAGCCAAAAACATGGTCCGGTTGATTCGTCAGCGTGCAGGCATTGTAGTTGGTACCCAAGACTTCGGACTTGGTCTAGCAACAACAGCAGCGCAAATGCGTGACTTGATCATGAATGAGCGCATGGTTGAATTTGCCATGGAAGGAAAGCGTGCGTTCGATCTCAGAAGAACAAGAAGATTGCATTTGTTGTCTGGCACAACTCGTCAGGGCATCAGGTGGGCACCAAAGCTGCCTTACCTTGCAGGAACGGGTACCGATGCAACCAAGATTTACCTGGACAGGATTTATCCTGCGGGCTTCAGACCCAGGGATACAGCCAACCTGAACAATCCTGCAGTGTATGCTGCCATGTTTACGCCATCATTTGTCAACCTTGATGCAACCCAGCCCATCAGCATTCCAACCACCTATTATTTCTATCCATTGCCCAACTTTTTCAGGCAATCAAGTTTTGTGTTGGAGCAGACCATTGGATGGCCTGGTGGAACTTTTGACCCCTTGCAGTAATTATTCATTGATCAAACAATAAAAAGAAATAGATGAAAAGTTTCAAACATATACTCTCCACCCTTGCAGCAGCTGCTGTCATTGTGATCGGATGTGAGAAAACTGTTGCACCGATTGACAGTTATGGTGTAACTGTTGATTTTAAGGGGGGCAGTCCCAAGAATCTCACAGGAAATGTTGCCCTCAACCCCAAGGACAGCATCATTCTTGACTTTACCGTCTCGTCCTCTTCTGAAGACATGGCAGTTATCGAAATCCAGAAAAACGGTGCAAAAATTGATACATTCAATGTGAGTGGTGCCAGCAGCAGGACATTTTCAGGAATAAAAAGATACCAGTCAGACAGTATCGCTGGAGATTATAGCTATCGCGTATTTGCAAGAAACAAGAAGGGTGTTTATATCGGCGATGGTGGTAAATCCATCAAAGTAACCATCAATCCAGATTTCATTTACTGGTCATACAAAACCCTGGCTGTGCCCGATTCTGTTGCCAAATCAAACAAATCATTTTTTGTTTCAACTAGCGGTGATGTATTGAGCTACGTTCAGGGTGCTGCCAATTCTGCACAGATTGATTTCGGATATTTTTACGATACCACAACTGTAGGAGCGCCTAAGCATACCATCTATGCATTGGGGGCCAACAAGTTTGCTCCACATGATCTTTCCACCTGGACCAAAAATGCAACTGTATTCAAAAAAGCAAGTTCACCCGCTTTCAGTGCATTGACTTCAGGTGGTTCATTGAGGGCTGCCGGCATTTCAAATCTCACCACTGGAGCAACAACAACTGCCAATGCATTGGCTTCTGGAAATTTGGTTTACTTCAGAACGGCTGCTGGAAAATATGGCTGTATCCAAATCAATTTCATCAACGACTTTGGTGCCCAGCAAGGCAAAACTTATATCAACATTGATGTAAAGGTTCAAAAATGATTCCTTTGATCAAATTGCGTTCAGCTGAATGTTGATTTTATCATAAAAAAGAGAGAGTTTCTGCTTTCTCTTTTTTATTTCCAATAAGTTAAATTGTGTTCGTGTGAGTAAAAACAATGGAATGAAAAAACTGAATTTTTTATTGACGGTTTGTCTGGTATCAGTAAAGCTCTTTGCCCAATATCCAACGATTCCTCCGGATGTTCAGCGGTCTTCAGATTCTTTGATGCGAGCAGCCATCAAACATTCTGATGCTGCTTGGGCTTTGGCCTTGCCCATTATCAAAGCAGAAGCAAAGAAGGGAAAACCCTATGTTGATTTTGCATCCCGGCCTACAGATCTTCCCCAATCTTCCTTGCTTGCATTTCCTGGTGCAGAAGGGGGAGGCATGTTCAGTTTTGGCGGACGTGGTGGAAAGGTGATTGTGGTTACCAATTTGGACGATGAAGGCCCTGGCAGTTTTCGCTGGGCCTGTGAACAGGGTGGCGCGCGCATCATTGTTTTCAATGTTGCAGGCATCATTAGGTTGAAAACCCCATTGATCATCAGGGCTCCTTATGTTACCATTGCAGGCCAATCAGCACCGGGCGATGGCATATGCGTTGCTGGCGAAAGTGTGTGGATCAATACCCATGATGTGGTGATCCGCTTCATGCGTTTCAGGAGGGGAGAGACATGGGTTGGAAGAAGGGATGATGCCATTGGCGGTAATCCTGTCGGCAATATCATGATCGATCACGTGTCTGCAAGCTGGGGCCTGGATGAAAACATGAGCATGTACCGTCACATGTACAATGACAGCACAGGAAAGGCCGCAGAAGATAAATTTCCTACAGTCAACATCACCATCCAGAATTCCATTTTTGCTGAAGCATTGGATACCTGGAATCATTCTTTCGGCAGTACCCTTGGTGGAGAAAACTGTTCTTTCATTCGAAGCCTCTGGGCCAACAATGCGGGACGAAATCCTTCCATTGGATGGAATGGTATTTTTAATTTTGCCAATAACGTGATATTCAACTGGGTCCACCGTTCCATAGACGGGGGCGATTACCGTGCGCAGTACAACATCATCAACAACTATTTTCAACCCGGCCCTGCGACCCCCAAAAACTCATCAGTGGGGCATCGCATCCTGAAGCCTGAAAGTGGCAGAAGCAAATTGAAATACCTGGTCTATGGCAGGGCTTATGTCAATGGGAACATCATGGAAGGATTTCCTGAGATCACCAAGGACAACTGGAACGGAGGTGTACAAGTGGAAGATTTTCCCAATACGAACAAGTATACGGAAGACATGAAATGGAACAGCCAGCTGCCTATGGCACCCATGACCATCTTGCCTGCTAATAGCGCCAGGTCATATGTACTGGCCAATGCCGGAGCAATTTTGCCCAAGAGGGATGACGTGGACAGCAGGATCGTAACGCAGGTGACTACCGGGAAAATTGCGTATCTTCCTAATGTCACATTACCAGAAACGCAGTTCAAACACAGGCGCTTGCCGATTGATTCTTACAAGACAGGCATCATCACAGAAGTTGCACAAGTGGGCGGGTATCCCGAGTACAAAGGCCAACCGCATGCGGATGCAGACCTGGATGGCATGCCTGATGCCTGGGAGAAAAAGAACGGCCTTAATCCTGCTGATCCGACAGATGCAACCAAGGACAGGGACAAGGATGGCTATACCAATATTGAAGAGTACCTCAACAGCCTGGTGGATGTAACAACCGTTGCGCCGGTGCAACCCAAAAAGAAGTGATAGCCAATGCCAAAGTTGATCAAAAGGACAAAGTACATCATGGGTCTCTGCAACTTGAAGTTGCAAACCATATTGCTTTTACTCAGCATGGCCTCTTCAACATTTGCACAAAAGAAATTGCCACCACCCAGTCCGGTTCAATTTCAAAACGGTATCCTTAAATATGTTTCGGATGCATTGGGAAACCGTGTTCTTGATTTTTCCTATGCAGGTTACAAAGCCTCCGAGGTGGAGATCAACTCACCCAAAGTAAAATTTTTACTCTCACCCGGTAATCAGGATGATGGCGCATCCATTCAGGCTGCGATTGATGCTGTTTCCCGCATGCCATTGGATAAAAATGGTTTTCGTGGAACGGTCCTCCTGCAGACAGGGAGCTTTCATGTAAGGCAAAACATTCGCATTCATTCCTCCGGCATTGTACTGGCCGGCAGCAAGGGAACAGTCATTGTAGGCGAGGGGATTGACAGGGAGCCGCTGATCAACATCAAAGGAATCAACGACAAGCAATCCTCTGCTGAAACCAAGATCGTGGATGCATATGTTGGTGTTGGGACCACCCAGTTCACCATCGAACAAATAACTGGATTCGCTGTCGGAGATGAAGTGACCATCAGGAGACCATCCACGTTGGCTTGGATCAAGTTACTGGGAGCAGATCATTTTGGTGGAGGGATGACCGCCACCGGATGGAAATCCGGAGAGCGTGATCTGTTTTTTGAAAGAAAAATCATCGCCATCGATGGCAACAAGATTACCATCGACCATGCCCTGACGACAGCCATTGACAGCAGTTATGGTGGAGCCTTGATCAGTAAGTATCTATGGAAAGGACGCATCAGCAACTGTGGTGTTGAAAACCTTGACCTGGTTTCATCGTATGCCTTGTCCAATCCCAAGGATGAAGACCATTGCTGGAATGCCATCAATATGGAAAATATGGAAGATGGATGGGTGCGGCGCATCAATGTCAAACATTTTGCAGGTGCTGCAGTAGCGCTTCAATCCACTGCAAGAAGAATAACAATAGAAGATTGCATCTCAAAAGATCCTGTTTCAGAAATCGGTGGACAGC
>Ga0222712_10003362_pt1 | contig 17494 bp, 15 predicted proteins | sample C33_657DmetaG_FD_165043 | JGI IMG/M metagenome (GOLD analysis project Ga0222712, IMG submission 165043) | Estuarine water microbial communities from San Francisco Bay, California, United States - C33_657D | ecosystem: Environmental > Aquatic > Marine > Unclassified | place: USA: California...
CAGCCGGCCGTGCGGGAAGTGGACACCAATCTCTACGAGATGCAGACGGTCTCCTATCAGCGCTACACCCCGCTGGTGGATGGCCTGGTGGCCGTGAGCCCCGATCTGGCGGTGCCGATCTACCGCCTGGTGAAGCCGCTGCTGCAGGAAGCCTATGCCGAGATCGGCTATCCGAACCGTGACTTCGACGCCACGCTGCTGCGTGCCATCGACACGGTGCTCAATGCCCGCACGGCCGAAGGCCCGTTCCAGCTGGTCAAGCCGCGCGTCATGTACCTCTACGCCGATTCCACGCTGGAGAGCTATTCCCCGGTGGAGAAGCAGCTGCTGCGCATGGGGCCGCAGAACGCCGAGAAGCTCAAGCTGGCGCTGGCCCAGTACCGCGACCGCCTGGCGGCGCGCTGAGACAGGCCGGACCAGGGAAGGCCCTTCGCGGTCCGGGCAGCGCATGTCATGACCAACACCCCCGAACAGGTGCTGAAGGACGTCTTCGGCTATGAGCAGTTTCGCGGGCCGCAGCGCGCGATCATCGATGAGCTGCTGGCAGGCCGTCATGCCTTGGTGCTGATGCCCACGGGTGGCGGTAAGTCTCTCTGCTACCAGATTCCCTCCCTGCTGCGCCCCGGCGTCGGCATCGTGATCTCCCCGCTCATCGCGCTCATGCAGGATCAGGTCGATGCCCTGCGCGAGCTGGGCGTGCGGGCCAGTTTCCTGAATTCCTCCCTGAGCCTGGAGGCCCAGCGCGAGGTGATGCAGGCGCTGCGCAGCGGGGCGCTGGACATGCTCTATGTGGCGCCGGAGCGGCTGACCCAGCCGGCAACGCTCGACCTGCTGCGCAGCGTGCAGATCGCCCTGTTCGCCATCGACGAGGCGCATTGCGTGTCCCAGTGGGGCCACGATTTCCGCGCCGATTACTTGCAGCTCTCCCTGCTGCAGGAGCAGTTTCCCCACGTGCCGCGCATCGCCCTGACGGCCACCGCCGATGCCAATACCCGCGAAGAGATCGTGGCGCGGCTCGGGCTGGCCGACTCGCAGCACTTCGTCAGCGGCTTTGACCGGCCGAACATCCAGTACCGCATCACGCAGAAGCAGACGCCGCGGCAGCAGCTGTTGCGCTTCCTGCGCCGTGAGCACGAGAAGGACGCCGGCATCGTCTACTGTCTGTCCCGCAAGAAGGTGGATGACACGGCGGCCTGGCTGGTGGAGCAGGGTTTCGACGCCGTGCCCTACCATGCCGGCCTCACGCCCGAGCAGCGCCAGCGGCATCAGCAGCGCTTCCTGCGCGAGGACGGCGTGATCGTGGTGGCCACCATCGCGTTCGGCATGGGCATCGACAAGCCGGATGTCCGCTTCATCGTGCATCTGGACCTGCCCAAGAGTCTGGAAGCCTTTTATCAGGAAACCGGGCGCGCCGGGCGCGACGGCCAGCCGGCCACGGCCTGGATGGTCTACGGCCTGCAGGACGTGATCATGCTGCGGCAGATGATGGATGCCTCCCAGGGCAGCGAAAGCTTCAAGCGCATCGAGCGCGCGCGCCTTGATGCCATGCTGGGGCTGTGCGAGATCAGCAGCTGCCGGCGCCAGGCGCTGCTGCACTACTTCGGCGAGCAGGCACCCGAACACTGCGGCAACTGCGATGCCTGTCTGACGCCGGCCCCGACCTGGGATGGCACCGAGGCGGCACGCAAGGCGCTGTCCTGCGTCTACCGCACTGGCCAGCGTTTCGGGGTGAACTACCTGATCGACGTGCTGCTGGGCGCCGAGTCCGACAAGATCTTCCAGAACGCGCATCAGCACCTGTCCACCTATGGCATCGGCCGGGAGCTGGCGGCAAATGCCTGGCGCTCGGTGTTCCGCCAGCTGGTGGCGCGCGGTTATCTGAACGTGGACCACACCAGTTATGGCGGCCTGCATCTGGCCGAGAAGGCGCGCGCGCTGCTCAAGGGCGAGGAGCGCATCGACCTGCGCGTGGACGTGCAGGAGGTGCTGGCCAAACCACAGAAGAAGGCGCGCGGCACGGCACAGGTGGGGGATGCCGACCGCGTGCTGTGGGACGCGCTGCGCGAATGCCGCCGGCGGCTGGCCGAGGAGAAGGACGTGCCGCCCTATGTCATCTTTCACGACGCGAGCCTGATGGACATGGTGCATTACCGACCGCTGACTTCGCAGCAGTTCCTGGACATCAGCGGGGTGGGGCAGAGCAAGCTGGAGAAATACGGCGAGGCGTTTCTGCAGGTGATCCGCGAGCACGAGTCCGGCCACTGACCCGCCCCCGGTGGGAGCCTGCTTGCAGGCGAACGCCACTGTGTTCCGATCTCGATCCCGGCCCCGGTCTCCCCTCGGCGCGCGACCTGGCTTCAGCAGTTCATCAACGCCCGCGACTGCGGGCGAACGCTGTCAATCGGATGGCACTGAATCAGGCACCGGGCGTCGGGCTTGCCGTTCAGCGACATAAGAGACCCGCACCGAGTGAGCCAGGAGACCGAGGCTCCTGGCGATGCGAGGGCACCCGGGAGGGGTGCGGGTCAGTCGCAGAACGGCAAGCCCGGCGGCCGGGGCCGGGATCGGGTTCGGGATCGCACAACGTTCGCCTGCAAGCAGGCTCCAACGTTACTGACGAACATGAGGTAGAATGCCCGCGCCACGAGTGTGGCTATTCGTTAACCATTTGCGCTGGATTTGCGATCCAGGCGGCAAGAGGACATTTCATGACTGCTATCGTTGTAGCGGCGCTCTACAAGTTCGTGCGCCTTCCCGACTTTGAATCCCTGCGTGTACCCCTGCACGACCTGATGACCGCCAACGAGGTCCGCGGCACCCTGCTGCTGGCACTCGAAGGCATCAACGGCACCATCGCCGGCCCGCGCGAGGGCATTGACGCCGTGCTCGCCTGGCTGCGCAGCGACCCACGTCTGCAGAGCCTCGAGACCAAGGAGTCCCACGCCGACGAGAACCCCTTCCACCGCACCAAGGTCAAGCTCAAGAAAGAGATCGTGACCATGGGCGTGGAGGACATCGACCCGAACCAGATCGTCGGCACCTATGTGAAGCCCGAGGACTGGAACGCGCTGATCAGCGACCCGGAGGTGCTGCTGGTGGACACCCGCAACGACTACGAGGTGAAGATCGGCACGTTCCGCCATGCCCTGAACCCGCAGACGACCTCGTTCCGCGAGTTTCCCGAGTTCGCGCGGGAGCACCTCGATCCACAGAAGCACCGCAAGGTGGCCATGTTCTGCACCGGCGGCATCCGCTGCGAGAAGTCCACGGCCTTCATGAAGCAGCAGGGCTTCGCCGAGGTGTATCACCTGCAGGGCGGCATTTTGAAGTATCTGGAGGATGTGCCGCAGGAAGAGTCCCTGTGGGAGGGCGAGTGTTTCGTCTTCGACAATCGGGTGACGGTGAATCATCAGCTGGAGAAGGGCCGCTACGATCAGTGCCACGCCTGCCGCATGCCGATCACCGAAGAGGAGAAGGCCTCCCCCTTCTATGTGCACGGGATCAGCTGCCTGCACTGCCACGACAGCCACGATGCCGACCAGCTGCGCCGCTTCGCCGAGCGCGAGCGGCAGATGCAGCTGGCGCGCGAGCGTGGCGAGCCGCACATCGGCGAGTCCATGGCGCAGACCATCGCCCGTCGGCGTCACGAAAAGCAGCTGGCCCGCGAGGCCCAGCGCCGGATGAATGCAGGCGAGACGCCTAGCGCGTGAAGGTGTCGTCCGGCGTCGCCTCGACGAAGGCGAAACGCGGGACGCGCGTGCCATTCACCTCGACGGTTTCCTCGAACATGGCGCGCGGGCGTATCCACAGTCCGCGTTCGCCATACAGGGGCCGGTAAACCACATGTTCCTCTTCCGTCTCGCTGTGGCGGGCGACACCGTAGACCTGATAAAGCTTGTCCTTGTAGTGACGGTAGATGCCAGGGGTGAGTGTCATGCTGGGGGTCTCCTTGCGCCGCAGTGTGGGCGGCGAGCGGCAGCTTAGCAGAATTTCCCATGCAGGCCGCCCGCGATCCCGGTAGCATTGCGGCAACGCGACGCTGCCAGCCCATGAGGGGCGGCGGTGCGGGCGCGTCCGACGCAAAAGGTTTCTGCCATGTCTGCCTGTCCGTCTCGTTCGCCTCTGTGGGGTGCCCTGCGCCCCGTGATTCTCGTGTTGCTCGGCATTGCCCTGGCTGCCTGTGCGGGCACTGCCGGCCCCAGCAAGCAGGAGCTGATCCTTGGCACCTGGTCCGGCGATTTCCAGGGTCAGAGCATCACGTTGGTGTATACCAAAACCGAAGTCGCCGTCGAGGCCTTCGGCATTAGCTTTCCTTATGTCTGGGTGGATGCCGACAACATCCGGCTGGATGCCATGGGGCAGGAGATCACCAGCACGGTGGAGTTCCAGGGGCCGGATGTGATGGTGCAGCGCAGTCCGCAGGGCATGCAGACACTGCAGCGCGTGCAGTAGAGCGGCCCCTCAGGGCTCGTTGTCCAGGCGGCGCGACTCTTCCGGGTCGCGGCGCTCGCGCATGAAGCTCATGGCTTCCAGACGCTGTTCCGGCGTGATCTGCGCGAAGATCTCCACCGTCTGCTGCTGCGTGATCTCCAGGAAGCGCATGGAGACCCCGCGCAATTCATCGAAGGCCTCGTTGAGTGCCTCGACGTTTAGCGGTTGCTCGGTCAGCAGGGCGTTGACGCCCGCCTGCGCCCGGAACACCTCGCCCAGCAGAGGGCGACTGGCGGCGCGGTATTCGTCCATCTTCGGCTCCAGGCGTGCCAGGGTGTCGGCATCCAGATCGTCCAGTATCCAGGCCAGATTGGGCGGCAGCGGCCGACCGTCCGGGTCGATCAGGATGCGTGCGGTGATGCCGCCGAACACCAACAGATTCAGGCTCAGCGAGACAATCAACACCCACTTCACCACGCTCCGGCGATTGACGCTCATTCGGCGATCTCCGCGTAGTCATTCAAGGCGAGCAGGGCAAGCTCCTCTTCCCAGGCCACTTCCGGGCCACTGATGCCGAAACTGAAGAAATTGGCCATGTAGATGCCGCACACCAGGGGCAGGCAGGCCACCAGGGCCGGGCGCCAGATCCAGGCCAGCAGACGATCGCCGTGCGGCAGCAGCCAGTCCATGGCCTGATCCAGCAGGTTGTCACCGGCCAGGCTGGCGGCGCGGCGCAGCACGCGCTGCTCAAGTCCAGGCAGTACGGGAGTCGGCAGGGCATCCAGAAGGGCTTCCAGCTGCGCGTACTCGCGACACAGGGCCTGGGCCGCCGGGTTGTCGCGCTGCCAGGCCTCGGCGGCGTGGCGTTCCTGTTCCGGCCAGCGCGCAGGCTGGCTGCCGTGGGTCTCGACGAGTTGCGCGAATCTTTCGGGTGTCATGTTCATGGTCAGCTCTGCGCTCTGATGGTTGTGAGTGCCGGCTCTCTGCTGGAGCCTGGTCAGTGTTTCAACTGCGCTTTCAAACTTCGCCTGGCACGGGCCAGGATGGACTCCAGGGCATCCACCGAGATGTCCATGATCGTGGCGATCTCCTTGTTGGAGAAGCCGTGATAGTGGCTCAGCACGACGGCGCTGCGCTGCCGCTCGGGCAGGCATTCCAGGGCCTGCTGCAGGGCGGCCAGCTGCTGCGTTCTCTCGGGCGCGTCCGCCGGGCGGTCGCTGCCCTCGTGCTCGTCTTCGTATTCGCTGCTCAGCGAGGACTTGTCCTTGCGCAGGTAATCGATGCACAGGTTGTGTGCAATCCGGTGCAGCCAGGTGCTGACACTGGCCTTCTCGCGCTGCCAGGTGCTGGCGTGCGTCCACAGGCGCAGGAAGGTTTCCTGAGCGATGTCCTCGGTGTCCTTGCTGTTGCCCAGCATGCGAAAGGCAAAGTGGCTGATGGATTTCAGATGCTGGCGGATGGCCGCCTCGTAGGCTCTGGAATCGCCGGCAACGATGGCCTGCATCAGCGCTTCGTCGTCTGTCATAGAGATCCTTGCTCCGTAGACCATCTGCCTGGTGACAACGCGTGAACAACAGGAGTTTCCTGGCCTGCGCAGTGATCTCGCCGCATTCTAAACGGCGCTCGTGCTTGTTTCATTCACTGGTTGGCAGGATATACGGTCGTGTGCCGGGTTCCTGTCGGTCTCAAGACACTTGTCTTTGTTCCGACCTTGCAAATTCGAACTGACTAAACACGTTTGATTTCATGAATGGAGTATCGACGCTTCGCAAAAGGCTGGGTTATTCTGCCGGCGATTCCCTTCTCGGGCCCGCCCATGCAGCACTCGACTTCCTCAGACGACAGTTTCGCGCGCTCCGCCGGGCGTCCGCTCGCCCTGTTCGGGGCTGCGGCCCTGCTGGCGCTGGTGCTGCTGATGTTCCTGCTGGATTTCCTGGCGGGGCTTGCCAGCGCGGGCACCGGTGGCACTGCTGGCGCGGTCGATGTCGAGCGGCAGGAGATCACCATCTACATGCGCGAAGAGCCGCCCCAGCTCAACAGCATGCTGACCACCGACGCGGTGAGCGGCATGGTGCTGGGCCACGTCATGGAGGGCCTGTTGCGCTATGACGAGAATTCCCAGATCGTGCCGGGGCTTGCCGAACGCTGGGAGATCAATGGCTCCCGGGCCGTGTTCCATCTGCGCGAGAACGCCCGCTGGAGCAATGGCGAGCCCATCACCGCGGGGGATTTCGAGTATGCCTGGAAGACGGCGCTCGACCCGGCCACGGGCTCGCAGTACGCCTTCATCTTCTACGCCATCAAGAACGCCGAAGCGGCCAACAGCGGCGCGGTGCCGGTTGCCGAGGTGGGCGTGCGAGCCCTGGACGCGCGCACGCTCGAGGTGGAGCTGGCGCAGCCGGTGGCCTATTTCGACAAGCTGGTGGCCTTCGCCACCTATCTGCCGATCCCCGCCGCCTTTCACCAGCAGATGGCCGAACGCTACGGCGCCGATGCCGACACCATGCTCTACAGCGGCCCCTTCATGCTGACGAGCTGGGTGCACGGGGCCAGCCTGCGCATGGAGCGCAACCCGCATTACTGGGATCAAGACAGGGTGCGCCTGAACGCCATCAACGCGGCCTACATCACCTCCGACTCCAATACCCTGCTCAATCTCTACAAGGACGGCCGCATCGTGCAGGTGGACCTGAGCGCCGAGATGCTGGAAGGCGCGATGCAGCAGCGCTGGCATCTGGACCGTTTCATGGATGGCAGCGTGTTCTTCATCGACTTCAATCACCGGCCCGAGCGCGTCACCCGCAACCTGAACCTGCGCAAGGCCATGCAGCTGGCGCAGAACAGCCACGAGCTGGTGGATCGCGTCATCAAGCTGCCTGGCTATCTGCCTGCCAAGAGTCTGTTTCCGGTGTGGCTGCAGGGCGTGGAGCGGCCGTTCCGCGAGGAGTATCCGGCCCCGGAGGCGCCTTATGACATAACGCTGGCGCGGGAATACCTGGAGCGCGCGCGGCAGGAGCTGGGCCTGACGCAGTTCCCGCCACTGGTGCTGCTGGCCGATACGTCCCCCGTGGCCACCATCTCGAGCCAGTACTACCAGGAAGTGTTCAAGCGCAATCTGGGTCTGGACATCATCATCGACGCCCAGACCTTCCAGCAGCGGCTCGCGAAAATGGATGCGGGCGACTTCGACATCGTGCTCTCGGGCTGGGGCCCGGACTACAACGACCCGCTGACCTTCGCCGATCTGTACGCCTCCTGGAACCTGAACAATCGCGGCCGCTACGCCAGCGAGCGGGTGGATGCGCTGGTGCGGCAGGCGCAGAGCTCCACCGACAACGTGGCGCGCATGGCGGCCTTCGGCGAGATCCAGCAGATCCTGTTCGACGAGGTGGCGATGATCGGCAACTACGAACGGGGCAGGGTGTATGCCACCGACACGCGGGTGAAGGGGATTCTGCGGCGGGTGTTCGGGGCGGAGGTTGACTACACGCATGCGTATATCGAGGTGGAGCCCTGATTGTGGGCTGAGCTCTTGATGGGGCTTCGATGTCGCGGGCGGGAGGCGGGGTGGGCCCTTCGGGACACGCCGTGAACCCATCCATGGGGGCTTGGCTGCCGCCATCCCTGGCGGCAGACAGTCCCGAAGGGCCCACCCCGCCTCCCGCCTGCTGGTTCGGTGCCACACGACCGCGGCAGCGCACGGGCAGGGCACCACGCTCGGGTGGAGGTGGCCAAGGAGCCGGCTCCGTGGGCTTGGCCAGGCTCTCCGTGTATTGCCGGCCAGGCAGGAACAGATGTGAGAACCAATGAATTGAGAACGGCGCTGACCTCGACGGCGGCGTGATGCAGCCCCTGGGTGGCGGGGCGCTTCTGGATCGACCGTTGGCCGCCAGGACGGCGGCCAGCGAGCCCTTTACCCTCGGAACGGGGGCCAGGGATGGGTTAACGGCGTGTCGAGACAGGAGTGCCCCGCCACCCAGGGGCGGGATCGAAGCAATAATCCGGGATACCAGCAACTGAGAATCACAGGACCATTGGCACACCCATGTGGCAATACACACTCAAACGCATTCTGCAGGGAATCATCACCGTCTGGTTCATCGCCACGGCCACGTTCCTTGCCATGCACAACGTGCCCGGTGATCCGCTCTCCGGCGGCCGCGCCATCAGCCCCGAGATCCGCGCCAACCTCGAGGCCCGCTACGGGCTCGACAAGCCCCTGGGCGAGCAGTACGTGCAATACCTCGGCAATCTGCTGCGCGGCGACTTCGGCATCTCCTTCACCCAGCAGAACCGCCAGGTCAATGACATCATCCGCGAGCACTTCCCCGTGTCCGCCACCCTCGGCATTCTCGCCGTGCTGTTCGCGGCGCTGGGCGGCGTGCTCTGGGGTGCCCTCACCGCGCTCTACCGCAACCGCCTGCCCGACACCCTCATCATGTTCCTCGTGATCCTCGGCATCTCGGTGCCCAGCTTCGTGTTCGCCGCTCTCGGGCAGCTGGCCCTGGTCAACGTGAATGCCCTGCTCGGCGTGTCACTGCTGCCCGTGGCCGGCTGGGGCGGCGTCGGGCACATGATCCTGCCGGCGCTGGTGCTGGGCATGGGCACCATGGCCTATCTGACCCGCCTGATGCGCTCGTCCATGCTCGAGATCATGCACTCGGACTACATCCGCACCGCCCGCGCCAAGGGCCTGCCGCCCGCGCGCATCTTCACCCGGCACCAGTTGCGCAATGCCATCCTGCCGGTGATCACGGTGCTCGGGCCCGCCATTGCCGCCATCACCACCGGGGGCTTCGTGGTGGAGCTGGTGTTCGCGATTCCCGGGCTCGGCCGCTACTTCGTGCAGGCGGTGCAGCAGCTCGATTACACGGTGATCATGGGCACCACGGTGTTCTACGGCGCCTTTCTGGTGGGCATGGTGATCGTGGTGGATCTGCTCTATGGCTGGATCGACCCGCGCGTGAGGCTGCAATGAGTCCGACCGAGCTGCCCCAGGGCCTGAGTGCCGACGACTTCCAGCCGCTCGACCGGCGCGACCACGCCCAGGGCATCAGCCGGCCCTCGCGTTCCTACTGGCAGGATGCCTGGGCGCGGCTGCGCCGCAATCGCCGGGCGCTGCTGTCCCTGTGGATCATCGTGGGGCTGCTGGCCTTCGCGCTGGTCGGTCCGGCGCTGTGGCGCGTGGACCCGGCCCGGCAGGACATCGACCAGATCAGTCAGGGGCCGCTGGCCGATCGCACGGCCACCGTGGTCGCGCCCTACACCGCGTGGAATGGCCGTGCCACAGCGGGTTACGAGAGCGGCAGCGGGCTGCGGCTGGCTCAGGCCGGCACCTCCCAGGCGGTGCGCCTGCTCTGGGATGCGGTGCCGGGCGCGGGGGCTCTGCGACTGTATCGCAACATCTTCCCGGTCGAGGCCGACATGGCCTTCGGCCTGCCGATTGCCGAGTTCGCCACGGGTGCCGCCGGCTTCTACGAGGATCGCCTCGATCTGCGTCCCGGCACTTACCATTATTCCCTCGTGGCCCTGAACGCCGACCGCAGCCTGAGCACGCGTTACGAGGTGCTCGAGGTCGAGGTCACCCGCGTCATCACCCTGGACGAAGTGCGTGCCCGCGCCCTGGTGCCGGAAGCCACCGTCCTGGCCGAGGGGGATGACGTGAAGCTGGCCCTGCACCCGCTGGGCACCGACTATCTGGGGCGCGACATGCTGGCGCGGCTGATGGCCGGCGCCCGCGTCTCGCTGTTCATCGGCATCGTGGCGCCTGTGCTCTATGTACTGCTCGGCGTGCTCTACGGCAGCACGGCCGGCTTCCTGGGCGGGCGGGTGGATCAGTGGATGATGCGCTTCGCCGACTTCGTGGTGGCGCTGCCTTTCCTGCTGTTCATGATCCTGTTCCAGGTGGTGTTCGGCATCGGCCCGGGGGAGAGCGGCATCGCGCCCATGCTGGCCGCCCTGGTGCTGCTGGCGTGGCCGGCCACCGCGCGCCTGGTGCGCGGGCAGATCCTGCAGATCCGCCATCAGGCCTACATCAGCGCCTCGCGCCTGCTGGGGGCGCCGGACTGGTACCTCGTGCTGCGCCACATGATTCCCAACACCCTGGGCGTGATCCTGGTGACGCTCACCTTCGCCGTGCCCAGTGCCATCTTCACCGAGGCCTTCCTGTCGTTCATCGGCATGGGCGTGGCGCCGCCCACGGCGTCCTGGGGCAGCATGAGCAACGAGGGGCTGGCGACCATGCTCACGCACCCGCATGAACTGATCTTCCCCGCCCTGTTCATCAGCATCACCGTGCTGGCCTTCAATCTGCTGGGCGACGGGCTGCGCGACGCGCTGGATGCCCGCATGAGGAGTCTGGAATGAGTGTGCCGCTGCTGGACGTGCAGAACCTGCACGTGGAATTCGACACCTACGGCGGCACCGTCAAGGCCGTGCGCGGTGTCGACTTCCGCGTCGAGGCCGGGCGCACGCTGGCCATCGTCGGCGAGTCCGGCTGCGGCAAGTCCGTGACCGTGCAGGCCATGATGGGGCTCACGCCCATGCCGCCCGGGCGCATCACCGCCGGCAGTGCGCGGCTGCGCGGCGAGGAGATTCTCGGGCGCACCCAGGCCGCCGGGCGGGAGCTGCGCGGTTCCGAGATCGGCATGATCTTCCAGGACCCGATGTCCTCGCTCAATCCCACCATGCGCATTGGCGATCAGATCGCCGAGCCGCTGCTGGTGCACCGAGGCTACAGCGCCAGTCAGGCCTGGGCTCGCGCCATCGAGCTGCTGGAGCTGGTGCGCATCCCCGAGGCGGCGCGTCGGGCGCGGCAATACCCCTTCGAGTTCTCGGGCGGCATGCTGCAGCGCGCCATGATCGCCATGGCCATCGCCTGCAAGCCCGCGCTGCTGATTGCCGATGAGCCGACCACGGCGCTGGACGTGACCATCCAGGCGCAGATCCTCGACCTGCTGCGCGAGCTGCAGAAGGAAACCGGCATGGCCATCATCCTGATCACCCACGATCTGGGCGTGGTGGCGCGCATGGCCGACGAGGTGGCCGTGATGTATGCCGGACAGGTGGTGGAGGCGGGCAGCGTGGATGACGTGTTCTATCGCTCGGCCCACCCCTACACGCTGGGGCTGCGCCAGGCCATGCCGGCCAGTCATCGCGATCGGGCGCAGCGTCTGCAGCCCATCGAGGGCAGTCCGCCCGATCTGTTCGCGCCGCCCGCCGGCTGTGCCTATGCCGCGCGCTGTCCGCAGGCCATGCAGGTGTGTCAGGCACACGCGCCGGCCAGTGTCGAGGCCGGGCCGCAGCATCTTTCCCGCTGCTGGCTGCTGCATCCGCAGGCGCCGGCCAATGCTCTGCAGCGGCAGGCGCAGGGAGGTCGCGGTGGCTGATCTGGTGCAGGTGGAGAAGCTCGTTCACCATTTCGATCTGGGCGGCGGACGCCGCGTGCATGCGGTGGACGGCATCAGCCTCGCCATCGGCGAGCGCGAGGTGCTGGGGCTGGTGGGCGAGAGCGGCTCGGGCAAGTCGACGCTCGGCCGCACGCTGCTGGGGCTGCATGACAAGCAGGGCGGACAGGTGCGCTATCGCGGCGAGGCGCTGCCGGCGCGCTATGCTCCGGCCGACTTCCGACGCTTCTCGCGCAAGCTGCAGATGATCTTCCAGGACCCGTATTCCTCGCTGAACCCGCGCATGACGGTGGGCGAGATCCTCACCGAGGGCCTGCTGCTGCACAAGCTGCTGCCGCCCTCGGCAGCGCGGGACAAGGCCGTGGCATGGCTGGAGCGCGTCGGCCTGCACGCCGATCATCAATCGCGGTATCCCCATGAATTCTCCGGCGGCCAACGCCAGCGCATCGGCATCGCCCGGGCCCTGATCCTGGAGCCGGAATTCGTGGTGTGTGACGAGCCCATCTCGGCGCTGGATGTGTCGGTGCAGGCACAGGTGGTGAACCTGCTGGACGAGTTGCGGCACTCCATGGGGCTCACGCTGCTGTTCATCGCGCATGACCTCTCCATGGTGCGCCATGTCAGCGACCGCATGGCCGTGATGTACCTGGGCGCGCTGGTGGAGGTGGGGCCCGTCGACAAGGTCTATTTCGAGCCGCTGCACCCTTACACGCAGATCCTGATCGCCTCCAATCCCGAGCCCGATCCGGCGAGCGAGCGCACGCGGCTGTCCACCTCGATCACGGGCGAGATCCCCTCGCCGGTGAACGTGCCTGCCGGCTGCCGCTTCGCCAGCCGCTGCCCGCGCGCCATGGACGTGTGTCGCACGCAGACCCCGTTGCTCAAGCCGGCCGCCGACCCGGACCGCCTGGTGGCCTGTCATCTGTATTGAGGGGGCAAAAAAAACGGCCACCGTCGCCGGCAGCCGTGTCAATAAAGGGAGAGTGACTCACTTTCGCAATGCCTGAACCAGATCGGGAGAGGATAAACGCACCCTGTTGCTCGGACATGGCTGCATCATGCCGTGCGGGCGTGACACCCACTGGTCAAGCGCATGACATTTTGGCGACACTGGCCCCTCTGCAAGAAATTGGATTGGCCTTCGCTCTCCTGCCAAAACCGGTTATGCTCCGAAGCCATCGTGACCCTCGATCGAGAGCAAGAAGAACTGCATGCGTGACTACTTCCTTCGTCGTTTGCTTCTGATTCCGCCGACCCTCATCGGCATCACGATCATCGTCTTCGTCATCACCCGACTCGTTCCCGGCGGCCCCATCGAGCGCGCCATCATGGAGGCCCAGCTCTCCGGCGGCAGCACCCGTGGCGCTGCGGCCGGGCAGAACATGGCCCTGTCCGAATCCCAGCTGGCGCGGCTGCGCGAATACTACGGCTTCGACAAGCCCGTGCTGCAGAGCTATGTGGAGTGGGTCGGCAAGGTGGCCACCGGCGATCTGGGCATCTCCTACCGCTACAACATGCCGGTCTGGGACGTCATGGCCAGCCGCTTCCCGGTCTCGCTCTACTACGGCATCATCACGCTCATCCTCACCTACGCGATCTGTGTGCCCTTGGGCATCCTCAAGGCCATCAAGCACCGGACGGCCGTCGACAACATCAGCTCCATCCTCATCTTCATCGGCTATGCGGTGCCCGGCTATGCGCTGGGCTCGCTGCTGCTGCTGTACTTCTCGGTGCGGCTGGAATGGTTCCCCATGGGCGGCTTCGTGAGTCTGCAGTTCGATGATCTGAGCCTGTGGGGCAAGATCAAGGACCTGGTGTCCCACTCCGCGCTGCCGCTGATCTGCTACATGATGGGCAGCTTCGCGCTGGTGACGCTGCTGCTGAAGAATCACCTGATGGACAATCTGGCCTCGGACTATGTGCGCACGGCCATCGCCAAGGGCGTGTCCTTCCGCAAGGCCGTCACCGGCCACGCGCTGCGCAACTCGCTGATTCCCATCGCCACCACCTTCGGCCAGAACATCACGCTGCTGGTGTCCGGCTCCTTCCTCATCGAGACCATCTTCGACATCAACGGCTTCGGGTTGCTGGGCCTGACCTCCATCGTCGACCGGGACTACCCGGTGGTGATGGGTGTGGTGTTCCTGGCCAGCGTGCTGCTGCTGATCGGCAACATTCTCTCCGACATCCTCGTGGCGCTGGTCGACCCGCGCATCCGTTTCAACTAGGACGCCGCCATGAGCCTGTTGCGCCTGAATCCGCAAACCCAGAAGAAACTGCGCCGCTTCCGCGAGATCAAGCGGGGCTACTACAGCTTCATCATCCTGACGGTGTTCCTGCTGCTCAGCCTGTTCGGCGAACTGCTGATCAACAACCGCGCGCTTATCGTGAGCTACGAGGGCACGCTGCACTTCCCCACCTACGGTGCCTTCCACCCCGGCACCGACTTCGGCCTGGGCTACCCGTACGAGACCAATTACCGCGAGCTGCAGCGCGTGTTCGAGGAAGCGGATGACGGCAACTGGGTGCTGATGCCCCTGATTCCCTACAGCCCCTTCGAGAACGACGCCAGCAGCGGCATCTTCCGCCCCGAGGCGCCCAGCGCCGAACGCCAGCATTATCTGGGCACGGACACCACCAGCCGGGACATCCTGGCGCGCCTGTTCTTCGGCACTCGCATCGCGCTGGTGTTCGCCATCGGCTTCATGGCGGCGGTGTACGTGATCGGCGTGGCGGTGGGTTGTGCCATGGGCTATCTGGGCGGCTGGTTCGACATCATCAGTCAGCGCCTCATCGAGATCTGGAGCAACATCCCCTTCCTCTACATGGTGATCATCGTGTTCTCGGTGATTCCGGACGGCTTCAGCATCTTCGCGCGGATCATGATCCTGCTCAGTGTGATGGTGCTGTTCTCATGGACATCCATGACCTATTACATGCGTACCGAGACGTACAAGGAGAAGTCCCGCGACTATGTGGCAGCGGCCCGTGTGCTGGGCGCCTCCAACACCCGCATCGTGTTCCGCCACATCCTGCCGAACGTGCTCTCCACGCTGGTGACCTTCATGCCCTTCACCATCGTGGCCGCGATCTCGGCCATCACGGCGCTGGATTTCCTCGGCTTCGGCCTGCCGCCGCCCACCCCGAGCCTGGGGGAGCTGCTCAAGCAGGGCACGCAGACGCTGCGCACCGCGCCCTGGATCGTGATGTCGGCATTCGGGACGCTCGTGGTGCTGCTCACGCTGGTCACCTTCGTGGGCGAAGCCATTCGCGAGTCCTTCGACCCACGCAAATTCACCCTTTACAAATAGACATCCTGCTTCGGGAGAACGTCGCATGAAGACACGACATGGTTGGAACACCCTGCTGCTGATGGCGGTGGCCCTGCTGCTCGGCGCCTGCGGAGGCGGCACCGAGGAACAGGCAGAGTCCGGCCTGGACAACACCCAGGAAGTGCTGGATTTCTACGCCTCCCGCCCGGACCTGTTCACCTTCGCCACGCCCGCCGATCTGCCGGCCGGACTGGTCTGGGAAACCGGCATGAACGAGCCCGAGATCGGCTCGCCCGAGGCGAAGAAGGGCGGCACCTACTACGAATCCATCGAGGACTTCCCGCCCACGCTGCGCTTCACCGGGCCGGACTCCAACTTCTCGTCCCGCTCCTGGATCAGCGGCTTCTATCGCATGCCATGGGTGGTGCCGCATCCGAACACGCGCAACTACATTCCGGGCATCGCCGAGGCCTGGGCCATCGATCAGCCCAACAAGAAGGTGTACATCCGCATCAACCCGGCGGCGCGCTGGACGGATGACGAACCCATCACTTCCGACGATGCCTTGTTCGCGTTCTTCTTCTACCTGTCCGAGTACATCCAGGCGCCGTTCTCGAACAATCATTACAGCAACGAATACACCAACATCACCAAGTACGACGACTACACCTTCTCGGTCACCATGACCAATGCGAAACCGGACATGGCCGAATACGCGCTGTTCCTGGGGCCGGTGCCCCAGCACTTCTACAAGGAGCTGGGCACGGATTACCCCGAGCGCTACCAGTGGCGTTACGAGCCTCACGCCGGAGCCTATTTCATCGACGACCAGAACATCGACATGGGCGTGCGCATCGTGCTCGAGCGCAAGCAGGACTGGTGGGCGAAGGACATGAAGTACTGGCGCTACCTGTTCAATCCGGATCGCATCAACCTGTCGGTGATCCGTGACGCCTCCAATCGCTACGAGGCCTTCCGTCGCGGCGACGTGGACATGATGCGCGTGGCCACGGCCGAGATGTGGTACGACAATCTGCCCGACAGCGACCCGGACATCGTCAGCGGCTACATTCACAAATCCACGTTCTACAACGGCGGCCCGCGCAGCAACTGGGGCCTGTGGATGAATTCGTCCCGGCACCTGCTGGACAATCAGGACGTGCGTCTGGGCATTCAGTACGCCGCCAACTGGCAGCTGGTGATCGACAGCTATTTCAGGGGCGACATGGAGCGTCTGCGCACGCAGAACGACGGTTATCCCGAGTTCACCAATCCGGACATCGTGGCGCGACCCTTCGACATCGCCCTGGCCGAACAGCACTTCGCGGTCGCCGGCTTCACCCAGCGCGGCCCGGACGGCATCCTGACCAACGCCGCCGGCGAGCGTCTGGCCTTCACGTTGAGCACGCATTACGACCGCTTCGCCGACGTGTTCACCATCCTGAAGGAAGAGGCCATCAAGGCCGGGCTGGAGCTGCGCATCGAGATCCTCGACGGCGCCGCCGGCTTCCGCAAGGCGCAGGAGAAGCAGCACGACATTTACTTCGTGAGCTTCGCACCCGCGCTGTCCATGTACCCGGACTACTGGCAGTACTTCCACTCCGACAACGCCTACGACGATGCCTTCCTCGACGATGGCAGCGTGAACCCGGCGCGCGTGGTCAAGCCGCAGACCAACAACCTGCAGATCGTGGCCGACCATGAACTGGACCAGTGGATCGAGGAGTATGACGACTCCGAGGACAAGCAGCGCATGATCGAGCTGTCGCACATGATCCAGCAGCGTCATCACGAGTACGCCTCGTTCTCGCCGGGGTTCGTCGAGACTTTCTACCGCACCGCCTACTGGCGCTGGGTGCGCTGGCCGGAAGGCTTCAACTTCCGCTACACCAGCACGCCACAGGAGATGTTCGCGCACTGGATCGACGAGGACATGAAGACCGAGACTCAGGAAGCGCGTCGTGCCGGCCGGCCCTTCGAGCCAGTGATCGAAGTCTATGACCAGTACCAGGGCCTGCAATGAGCGCAGGGTCCGTCCTGACCAAGCTGTGCGGACTGCGCCGGGCCCTGTTGCTCGGCGCAGCGCTGCTGCTCGCGGCCTGCGGGGGGGAATCGACGCCTGACAGCGCGGGCTCGGCGCCTGCCGCCACGGCCGACATCAGTGTGGACGTGCAGGCCTGGTATGCCGCGCGCCCTGAGCTGATCGCCTTCAAGACGCCGGCGGATATCCCCGCCGATCTCGTCTGGGAGAACGGCATGGACCTGCCCGACATCGGCTCACCCGAGGCCACGAAGGGCGGCACGCAGTACGAGTACATGCCCGACTTCCCGGCCACGCTGCGCGTCAACGGCCCGGATTCCTCGGGCGAATTCCGCCGCTGGATC
>Ga0222712_10003364_pt1 | contig 17490 bp, 14 predicted proteins | sample C33_657DmetaG_FD_165043 | JGI IMG/M metagenome (GOLD analysis project Ga0222712, IMG submission 165043) | Estuarine water microbial communities from San Francisco Bay, California, United States - C33_657D | ecosystem: Environmental > Aquatic > Marine > Unclassified | place: USA: California...
ATTTCAACCTTAGTTGGCTCGCCACCTGCGAAACCTGCTGCAATTACTGTGATGCGAACTTCATCACCGAGAGCATCATCGATAGTCGTACCGAAGATGATTCGTGCATCTGGATGTGCCGCAGCCTGAACCAGCTCACACGCTTCATTAATTTCGAAGAGACCGAGATCAGAGCCGCCGGCAACCGAGAGAAGGACTCCCATTGCGCCATCGATTGATGCCTCAAGAAGTGGACTAGAGATTGCGAGCTCTGCAGCACGTGCCGCACGATTCTCGCCACGAGCAGAACCGATTCCCATAAGAGCAGAACCTGCATCGGTCATCACTGTCTTTACATCTGCGAAGTCAAGGTTAATCAAACCTGGCTGGGTAATGATCTCTGTGATTCCCTGAACGCCTGAGAGTAGAACTTGATCTGCGCTCTTAAATGCATCCATCGCAGTGATGTTGCGATCAGAGATTGCAAGAAGGCGATCATTTGGAATAACAATGAGGGTATCAACATGTTCACGAAGTGCAGCGATTCCTTCTTCTGCCTGACGTGTACGAATCTTTCCTTCGAAAGAGAATGGACGTGTAACAACACCGATGGTGAGTGCACCGAGATCGCGTGCAATCTTTGCAACGATTGGTGCGCCACCTGTTCCGGTTCCGCCACCTTCACCTGCAGTTACGAAAACCATATCTGCGCCGCGAAGAATTTCTTCAATCTCTTCTGTGTGATCGATAGCTGCCTGTCGACCTTTCTCAGGTGCGGCACCTGCACCGAGACCCTTTGTGGATGCGCGACCGATATCAAGCTTTACATCTGCATCACTCATCAAAAGATGTTGTGCATCTGTATTGATCGCAATGAACTCAACTCCCTTGAGTCCAACTTCGATCATGCGATTAATCGCGTTTACTCCGCCACCGCCGATACCGACGACCTTAATTACGGCGAGATAATTCTGTGGTGCAGCCACCCTGTGCCTCCTTAAGAACTGTAAACCCTCTCTTGAGAGTCACATTTCTATTCACTTTGATGGTGGCAAGGTATGTCCTTAGAAGCAGGTAATCAAAAACCAACACGAAGAAATACCTCTACCTACTGTAGAGAGTTTATTGAACTCAACTACTTCACAATCGGTGCATGAGGTGCCGATAAATCAACGCGGCGAATTGAGCTGTTCTCTGGAAGGGCGAGAACTGCCTTTAATACAGTGACTTTAAGGTCGAGATCTTTGGAAGATCCCCACATAACTTTTACCTTCCTCCCAGTGACTTCTTGCCAGGAGGAGATTGAGTTCTCATTGGAGGCGCTCACCGAGAGAGTTGCGTTGCGAATATCGATGGGGAGATTGGTAAAGAGCGAGATTGCCTCAAGTCCCAAAGCTGGAGTTCCAGCACTGACCACCGGTAACCCCCGAGGATTTTCTCCTGGTAATTCGAAGAGAGTGCCACTGTTGTCTATGGCCTTACCTAGATAGATTCCAACTGGAACGCGAGAAGTGATTGTCATTATGACATCGCCTTTGAGCCAATTTCTATCGACAGCAACGCTCTTCACCCAAGAAATTTCTCCGAGTGAACGTTCAATGGAGCGTGGTTCGATTCGAGATAATTTCTCGCCGATGAAAATTTTGCTCTTAGAGATTAGATACTTCTCGCTTACTTCATGAGGAGCTCCGGTTACAGAGATGGTTCGTACCGAGAAGACAGGTGACCAGGCAAAGAGATAGGTCATTGCTGCAAAGATAAGTACTGTGACTGTGATTGCGCGAACTCTTATAGACACGTCGTCCTACCCAAAACGCTTAGTGAGGCCATCGGCGATGATAGGCGCCAATGAATTAACATCGCCTGCACCTAAGGTAAGAATCACATCACCTGGTTTAGCCATTGCGATTACTCGTTCAGATGCATCAACGAAGTTAGGCAGGAAGATTCCATTCTTCATCTTCTCTGCAATCTGCTCTGATGAGACTCCTGGAATTGGTTTCTCGCTTGCCGCATAAACTTCTAAGAGCGTTACATCATCTGCATGATCGAGCGACTCGGCAAATTTATCCAAGAATGCTTGGGTGCGCGTGTAGCGATGAGGTTGGAAAATTACCAAGACTCGACCCAAATCTGCATAGCGGCGAGCAGCTTCTAGGGTGACAGAAATTTCAGTGGGATGGTGTCCATAGTCATCGATAATTCGAATTCCGTTGACAGTTGCCTTCAGCTCAAAGCGGCGACCTGCGCCTCTAAATGATTGAAGTCCCGATAGGAAAGCTGATGTGTTGAGCTCCAGGGCCATCGCAAGGGCGAGCGTTCCTGCTGCATTGAGCAGGTTATGCATACCAGGAACGGTGAGCTCGATATAGCCGATAACTGTGCCCTTCCAGATTGCGCGGCCACGTGATCCGCCTGCCTGTAATTCAATCTGATCAATCTTTAAATCCGACGACGCATCTGTTCCATAGGAATATGTTCTACAGTGAGAGACAGACTCCCCTAATGCGCGAGATCCTGGATCATCATTGCAATAAATCAGATATCCGCTCTCAGGAATTGTGAGTGAGAAGTTCTTGAATACTTCAGTGACTTCCTCTGCGGTAGAGAAGAAGTCCACATGATCATGTTCGATATTTGTCACAATCGCTGCATGAGGGTGATACGCAATAAATGATCCATCGGATTCATCGGCTTCTGCGATGAAGTATGGGCCAGAGCCTCGGTGTGCATTTGATCCTGAAGCTGTGAGAGTGCCACCAATCGCAAAGGATGGGTCTGTGCCGCAAGCTTGAAATGCAACGGTTGCCATTGAAGAAGTAGTTGTCTTTCCATGAGTACCTGCGATGGCAATACTCGTGAGACCGTGCATTAATAGCGCTAAAGCGTTTGCACGAGTCATCAATGGAATCGAAAGCTCAATAGCACGTGCAATCTCTGGGTTGCTTGCGGAAATCGCAGTTGAATAAATAACAACATCGACGCCATCTACATGTGAAGGCTCGTGGCTTTTGTAAACGGTCGCACCGAGCGCCGCGAGGGCAGAGAGGACAGATGAATCTTTAGAGTCAGATCCGGATACAGTAATGCCATCAGCAAGTGCGATTCGGGCCAATCCGCTCATTCCGGAGCCACCGATACCAATAAAGTGAATTCGTTTGCCCTTGAGCGATTCGCCAGCAAAGTGGGCGGTTGCATTAATTGCCATTACTTGCCCGCCGCTCTCTCAATCATCGCCACAATCTTATCTACAGCAAGAGCGCCTGACGCATCGCCCTCGGGAGGGCGGTTCGAGCTCTTCGAAAGGAGATCTTTTATATTTTCAATTAACCAATCGGAAGAGAAATTCTTCTGCTCAATAATCTGCGCCTTGCCAGCGGTGACGAGAGATGCGGCATTGGCAGCTTGTTCTCCATTGCCAATTGGTAGTGGAATAAAGAGTGAATAACGGGCAAGCGCCTGCGCCTCAGCGCATGTAACAGCGCCACTGCGCCCGATAAGCAGATCTGCTGCCAGATAGCACTCTGCCATCTGATCAATATATGAGAGAGCACGATAGGAATCGCTCGCATCAGGAAGGGGATTGTTCTTTCCGACGCCGTGGAGGATCGAGATTCCGGCGCTCGTAAGTTCTGCCCGTGTCAGGCTTATGATCGAGTTAATAGCTTGTGAGCCTTGTGAGCCGCCAAAGATAAATACCAAAGGCTGATTTACATCAAATCCGTAACGAGCAGTAATTGCAGACTTGGCGTTAGCGCGGGCGCTCTCCCAATTAGCAGTGGCGCTCGAGAGCGCCTCAAGCACATCAGATCGAAGTGGGAGTCCGGTGAGCTCTGCCTTAGTAAAAAGACGATTACTAACCGGATAACTCAGGGCGCAATACTTGGTTAAGCGCGCTCCTAAGCGATTTGCCCATCCAGGATGCGCATTCTGTTCATGGATTACAAATGGCACTCGACTCAAGAAAGCTGCGAGATAGAGCGGACCAGAAACATAACCGCCAAATCCGACGGCGCAATCCACGTCTTTAAGAATTCTGCGCGTTGCTGAAATTGATGAGATTAGTTGGAATGGCACCTTCAATAGCGAGGGTGAGATTTTGCGTGCGATAGAAACTTTTGGAATATGGCGAAGTTCAAAACCTGCTGCTGGAACAAGTGTGTTCTCAAGACCCTGCTTTGTCCCTAGAAAGAGAATCTGATCGTCAGGGTGTGCGACTTTCCATGCCCGAGCTACCGCGAGAGCTGGTTCGACATGTCCCGCTGTACCGCCGCCGGCAAAGAGAATCTTCATTGAAGTTACTCTCTCCTTACTTCTTAGCGAAACGACTAACGAGTTCCTTTTTAACCTCTGGATCACGCAAGGAGACTCCTGCGACGAAGCCTAAGGCGCAAATGGTCGTCAACAAGGCAGAACCGCCATATGAGACGAGAGGTAATGTCACTCCTACTACGGGCAGGACGCTTATTGCAGTACCGATGTTGAGAATTGATTGGATTCCAATCCAGCACCCAACTCCGGCGCAGACATAGCGCGAGAATGGATCACGTGCGCGGAGGGCGATACGAAAGATCGAATACACCAGAGTTCCGAGCAGGATAAGAACTCCTAACGTTCCAACGAGGCCAAGTTCTTCACCGATGACTGAGAAGATGAAATCTGTATGCGCCTCCGGAAGATTGCCCCACTTCTGGCGACTTCCCCCTAGGCCAACACCGAAGACTCCCCCGGTTGCAAGACCCAAGAGGCTATGTGCTGGTTGCCATCCAAAATTCTTGTAATCATTGGGATCAAATGGGTCGAGAAAAACCAAGAATCGAGCCCGACGATAATCTGAAGTGACGATACCGATAGCAAGTCCGGCGAAGAGAATTACAGCTACCGTTCCCATCTTTCGTAGATCGACACCAGATACAAATAACAAGCCTGAGAAAATCGAGGCAACTACAGCTGCCGTCCCTAAATCTTTTCCGCGCAAAATTCCTAAGATTACAATTGCAAATCCAGGAGCCAAGAGAGCGATCACATTGAATTTGATCTTCTCGGCAGACTCTTTTTTCGCCAAGAGGTAAGCCGCCCAGAGGATAAGCAGGAATTTCGTAAATTCTCCCGGTTGGATATCTACGACTTTAAGATCAATCCAATTTCGGTTTCCATTTACTTCTTTACCGACGCCTGGAATCATCACGATTGTTACCAGTGCGATTGAAAGAAATAAACCGAGGCGCGCGAAGCGGTTCCAGAATTCAGCAGGGCGACTCGCCAAGAGAATCGCAATCGGAATTCCTGCTGCCAAAAAGATAAATTGTCGAAGAGCTACTGCAAATGCATATCCTTTTGTATCTATAGCGTGGATAGAGGACGCGGAGAAGACCATCACCAATCCAAGGACTACTAACACAGCGGTGCTGATTGTCATCATATAGAAATGATTTACCGGCTTATTGAGAAAGCGGGTGCTCTTTGCTGCCTTAGTGGTCATTCTTGATTACATCCTTCACTGCTCGGGCAAATCGATCTCCACGATCGCCATAAGAATTAAATTGATCCATCGATGCACATGCCGGAGCAAGTAGAACGACATCACCTTCATCAGAAATTTCATCGGCGCATCGAACGATAGATTCCATATAGAGGTTCTCAGCAGCGCCCTTCTGATAACCCGTTGGCGGATCAATAAAGTGCAACGGCAACTCAGGTGCACGTTCTCTCAGGGCCGTTGCAATGAGTTCTCTATCTTCACCAATCAAAATCGCTGCTTTGAGACGACTCCATGTGCGGTCAACGAGCGGCTGCATCTGTGCACCCTTTGCCAGGCCTCCAGCAATCCAGATAACCGAGAAGTGAGAGAGGATTGAAGCGGCCGCCGCATGAGGGTTGGTCGCCTTCGAATCATCGATCCACTTCACGCCTTTGAGCTCTGCCACCTCTTCAATTCGATGGCGACCAGGCTTAAAACTCTTGAGTGCTTCGCGAATCACTTCTCGCTTTACTCCAACAGTTGATGCCAATCCAGCGGCTGCCAATGAGTTGGAGACATGATGTGGAACGGTTGGAATGATTTCAGTGAGCTCGGCAATGAGAGCCGCTTCTTGGACATCGGCGACAAAGGCGCGGTCGACAAGGAGCTCTTCGACAATTCCGAGTTCTCCAGGTCCCGGAGTATCAAGGGAGTAGAAGATTTTCCGCCCCAGCCAATGAGAAGTACGACCAACCACTTCTCCATCATCGCCATTGAGAATCGCTGTCGTTGATTTATCCAAAATCGAAATCTTGTCATTTGCGTAGGCATCGAATGAGCCATGCCAATCAATATGATCATCTGCAATATTGAGAATTGCGGCTGCGGTGAATTGTGCATCGCTAAGCCAATGAAGCTGAAAGGAAGAGAGTTCCAGGATGAGGAAATCAAAATCTTCATTTCCGGTAACGCTCTCAATCACCGTCGTACCAACATTTCCGCAGGCTCTCGCCTTGAGACCAGCTGTAGCCATGATGTGAGCGACCATCTCAACCGTAGTTGTCTTACCGTTGGTGCCAGTCAGCGCTAACCACTTCTGCGCTGGCGCTTTAACGCTCTTAACTGCCCAGGCAAAATCAATCTCATTAAGGATAGCAATTTCATTCTTACGTGCAGCTGTAACGATTGGGTGATCTTCGCGCCAGCCCGGAGAGATCATCAGAGCATCAAAATCTTTAATTACAACTTCACTTGGAGCGAGAATACTAAATCCATCAATTTCTATAACTTTTTCATCGACGAAGGTAACTTCTGCGCCTCGTTCTATCAGTGCTCGAGCAACCGCCACTCCAGTGACACCGGCACCGGCTACTAGAACTCGTTTCTCCGAGAGCGAGTTATATACATTGATCGTCGACATTTATTCTTGCTACCCAACAACCCAATCGGCATAGAAGAGACCGAGTCCCATAGCTACGCAGAGGCCGGCGATAATCCAGAATCGAAGTACGACGGTAACTTGACCCCAACCTAATAACTCGAAGTGGTGATGCAGAGGCGCCATCTTAAAGAGGCGCTTTCCGCCGCTTATCTTGAAGTAGATAACCTGCAGCGCCACAGAGAGGGTGATAATGACAAAGAGTCCTCCGAGTGGAATAAGTAGTAATTGAATGCGCAGCGATGCGGCAATGCCCGCCAATGCGGCACCGAGAGCGAGCGATCCTGTGTCACCCATGAAAATCTTCGCCGGCGAAGCGTTCCACCAGAGAAATCCGGTACATGAACCGGCAAATGCTGCCGATAGCACCGCAAGGTCTAGTGGATCTCGAACTTGGTAGCAATTGCTGGTCGCCATGACTGCGCAGCTCTGACCAAACTCCCAAACCCCGATAAGTACGAAGGCGATAAATGTCATCACAGCCGCGCCTGTAGCGAGACCATCGAGGCCATCAGTTAAATTCACACCATTACTTGTGGCAGTGACCATAAATGCAATCCAAATAACAACTGCAACAACTCCAAGGGTGATTGAAGTATCTCTTACGGTGGAGAGCTGGAGACTTAGCGGCGTGTAACCATCTTTATCTGCAAATTGAAGTCCAAGGTAACCAAAAATCGAGGCAGCGAGTACTTGCCCGAAGATCTTCTGCTTGCCACTAATTCCACCAGAATTTTGCCGAGAAATCTTCATGTAATCATCGAGGAATCCCAAAAACCCGATTGCAATTACTAAACCAATGATCAGTAGCGCTGAAACGCTAATGGCATTTCCGGAGATGAGGTGGGCAATTAGGTAAGAGGCGACAACTGAGAAGATGATAATGAGCCCGCCCATTGTCGGCGTTCCACGCTTTGTATGGTGCGAAGAAGGTCCATCATCGCGAATGAATTGGCCGTAACCACGACGCACCAACATCTTGATGAGAACTGGAGTACCAAAGAGTGAGAAGAAGAGGGCGAGGCCTCCTGCAATCAAAATCTCTCTCATTCTTCGACTCCTTCATCTCGTATCTTCAGCAACCAAGCTTTTTCAATCTTCTCCGCTACCTCTTCGAGGCCATCAGATCTAGAAGCTTTACAGAGCACTACATCTCCCCGATTAAGGTGTTTGATGAATTCCAGCGCCTCTTCTTTATCTCGACAGATATGAAGCGCTACCTCTGAATCTGCTGAAACTCCTGGCGCATAATCTGGCGCCCCTACGGTTACCAAGTGATCAATCCCTAAGTTAGAGGCAAGGGTGCCAATCTCTGCATGGGCTTGCGCTGATGACTCGCCGAGTTCTCGCATATTTCCTAGAAAGGCCCAGGATTCACCACCGCGCTCTTGAGAGAGGTGCGCCAATGTCTTTAGCGCAGCTGCCATCGAATCGGGGCTGGCGTTATAAGCATCATTGATGATGACCAAATCTTCGAGGTTTCTTACCTCCATACGCCACTTCGCCTTTACCTCAGCGGTCGAAAGTGCGCCAGCAATGTGATCTGTTGTAATGCCGAGTGCATGAGCAACAGCAGCGGCGGCGAGAGCATTAGCAATCTGATGTGTTCCGTATTGTCTAAGAGCTACGCTCGCACGACCCTCGGGGGTAACCAAATCAAAGTGAGGGCGGCCTTCTCGAATTTCAATATCGGTGGCGCGGATATTTGATGAAGCTGTCTCTCCGAAGGTCAGTACTTTTCCATCGTGGAGAGATGACATTGATGAAGTCATTGAGTCGTACTGTCCCAAGATTGCAACTCCATCTGAAGATAGCGATGAGATCATCTCGGACTTTGTCTTGGCAATCATCTCAAGTGAACCAAATTCGCCAAGGTGAGCTGCCGCAACTTTGAGAACGACACCTATCTGAGGCTTGGCTATCTCCGCCAGCGCCGCGATATCCCCCTGATGGCGTGCGCCCATCTCAACAATGCAATATCTGGTCTCAGGAGTGCACTGCAACAATGTGATTGGAACGCCAAGTTCGTTGTTGTTATTTCCTTGGGGAGAAATCGTCGGTGCTTCTGTACTTAAGATTTCAGCCAGAAGTTCCTTGGTTGTGGTCTTGCCTTGTGATCCAGTAATACCAATCACGGTGAGATGATTTAATTGCGTTCGAACATAGCCCGCTAGTTGACCAATCGCGACTGTTACATCTGGCACAACGATGCATCTCTCCGAAATGACTTCAGTCGTAATTGCTAGAACGGCACCATGCGAGAATGCGTCTGCAGCGAAATCATGGCCATCAACCTTCTCGCCTTTGATTGCAAGGAAGATAGAGCCTTCTATGCATTGATTGGATGAGAGAAAAGCTCTTGCCGTGACTTCGACATCAGAGCCGTGAAGTGCTCCCCCAATTACTTCGGCAATCTGACTCGCCTTCATAGTAATCATCGCTTCGACTCAATCTCTTCTGCCAAGTGAATGCGATCATCAAAGGGGGTTACGACTCCAGCGATCTCTTGTCCGCTCTCATGGCCTTTCCCGAGAATCACAACAGTATCCCCGGCCGAGGCGAGAGAAACTGCATATTTGATCGCCTCTGCACGATCTTCAATGATTGAAGATGGCGCATTGATTGCGAGCGACGCTGTCATCTGAGTCAGAATTTGCGCGGGATTTTCACTTCGAGGATTATCACTGGTAAAGATCGAGATATCTGAGCCTTTATGAAGTGCCTCTCCCATGAGTGATCGCTTGCTTGAATCGCGATCTCCACCGCACCCAAGTACGGCGATAATTCTTCCAGCTGTAAATTCACGGATAGCGGCGAGCACATTGATGACCGCATCTGGTGAATGTGCATAATCAACAAGCGCAGTGAAGTTCTGGCCGAGCGAGATAGCCTCGAGCCGGCCAGGTGCGCCATTAATTGTTGGAATGAGGGTTGCCATCTCCAATGGATCCACATCACATTCATATGCGATCGATACAGCCAGCAGTAAGTTATCTAAGTTGAATCCACCGCGCATTGGAGTCTTCGACTCAATAAGTACGCCATCTTTTCCACGCATCGTAAATTCTGTACCAGTAGAGGTGGGAGTGATGGAGGTGAAGTGCCAGGTAGCATTCTTATTGTTACGAGATAGCGCCATCATCGGAATAGTTCCAGAATCAAAAAGTCGAACACCATAAGGATCGTCGATATTCACAAAACCAATATCTGCATACTCGCTGGTGAAGAGTTTAGACTTGGCAGCGAAGTAGCTCTCCATATCTTTATGGTAATCAAGATGATCTTGTGAAAGATTTGTAAAACCAACTACTGAGAAATGCGACCCCACCATTCGCTTGAGATCGAGAGAGTGGCTAGAAACCTCCATAACAAGATGGCGCATGTGACGCTCTCGCATCGTGGCCGCAAGTGCTTGGAGATCTGCCGCCTCCGGTGTTGTGCGCTTGCTATTCATTGATTCTGCGCCGATTCGCGTCTCCACCGTACCAATGAGGCCGGTCTCACGCCCGATAGATGTAAAGAGTTGATAGAGAAGCGTTGTGACCGTTGTCTTTCCGTTGGTGCCGGTTATTCCGATGCTCTGCATGTCGCTGATGGGAGCGCGATAAAAACTTGATGCAAGCACGGCTCCTGCTTCACGGACTTTATCCACGACAAGTGTTGGCAATCCATGTGAATCTGTGACGCCTGCGCGATCCGTAAGAACAGCGATAGCTCCTCTAGATTTCGCAGTTTCTATAAATTGAGCGCCGTGAGTTTTGGCACCTGGAAAGGCGAGGAAGATATCTCCTGCTTGAATTTCATTATCTACATGAGTGAGGCCAGTAAAAGTAAGCTCAGCAAAGTTTAGTTTCTCCGCTCCAAGAAGTTCCGCAGCATCGCTCAACGAGTAAGTGAACTCATTAAAGGGGCGGCTCATTAGTTCTTCGCACTCACTTGTGTTGCCTTAAATGTATTCAGTTGAGCTTGAGTGAGCGCAACAGGCTGAACAGTTGTGCCTGTTGGGGCCACGTGTTCAGATTGAAGTACAAAGGTCATAACCTTTTTAAAGACTGGTCCGCAGAGCGATCCTCCATAGTGGCCGTTACGTGGGCGCTGCAGAGTCACATTGATAACGTAACGAGGACTATCAGCAGGTGCGAAGCCGATAAAGGATGCGGTGTAGCCGCTGTACTTACCTGTTATTGGATCCACGCGCTGAGCAGTACCGGTCTTTCCTGCTACACGGTAGCCGGGAATCGCAGCACTTGGCGCAGTTCCATTTGCTGAAACAACGCTCTCCATCATCGTGCGTAACTTCGCTGCCGTATCTTCGCCAATAACTCTTACTGATTCGCGATTTCCAGCGGGAGTGAAGTGGCCTGAAGCATCACTTGTTCCTGCGATTACAGTCGGAGAAACTCGAACACCGCCATTTGCAATCGTGGCAAAGACGCTCGTAGCCTGCATCGCAGTAACTGAGTAACCCTGACCAAAAGCAACCGTTGGCGCTGTTGTGCCCGACCAGGTCTTTACTGGACGCAAGATTCCAGCAGATTCACCAGGAAGGCCAGAACCGGTCTTGCTACCTATTCCAAATTTAGTGAGGTAGTCATAGAGCTTTTCGCTACCCAATGTTTCGCCGACTTTGATGGAACCAGTATTGGATGAAACAGCGAGAATTCCCGTTGTTGTCAGATGCTGAGTTGCATGACGCTCATGATCATGGAAGGTCTTTCCAGCACGGTAGAGACCGTAAGGAACCGAAAATACAGTTGTTGGAGTGACAGTCTTCTCTTCAAGAGCTGCTGCCATTGTCATAACTTTGCCAGTAGAACCCGGTTCGTAGACATCTTGCACTGAAGGGTTGCGCATCAAATCTAGCGTTACACCCTTGGTGTTATTTGGATCAAATGTAGGAGCAGTTGCATGAGCAATAATCGCGCCAGTCTTTGGATCCATCACAATGACAGTTCCATTTACAGCGCCGGTGCTCTTGACTGCTTCTGCAATTGCCTTGGCCGCAACCCACTGAACATCGCGATCGATTGTCAATCGAACCGTGGTTCCGGGCTTTGGGGCGATAATTTCATTTTGAGATCCTGGAATTTCAGCTCCATTGGCGCGAGCATATGAATATCTGCCAGCTGTTCCAGAGATAACTGAGTTCATACTTGATTCAAGACCTGTTGCACCAACGCCATCTGCGCGAACAAAACCGACGAGTGAAGAGATTAATTGACCAGATGGATATTCACGAATGTATGAGCGCTCTGGGAAGAATCCGATAATGCGCTCCCCCAACTGCTTTCCATCAAGTGAAGCGTTGTAGTTCTCCATTGCAGTGCTGAGCTTTGACCAGAGCGCCGGGCGCCCGTTCTTAAGAACCATCGCATACTTGCGTGTGCCGGTGATACTGCTCTGAACCTCTGCAACCGATAGTCCTAAAATTGGAGCGACAAATGCTGCCGTACGAGCCGGGTTATTAATTTGGGTCTGATCAACCACAATGCTGATCGCAGAGACGCTTCGAGCAAATGCCACGCCATTGATATCTGTGATCTCTCCACGTGGAGCTTGAACGACACGGGTCGTCTCCATCTCATCTACGGCACGGAGTTTGTAATTAGATGCTTCAATAATCTGAACTCGGAATAACTGAAGGCTTAACAGTGCAAGTGCCACTGTAAAAACAAGTGCCAAGATTCGAATACGAGACTTCGATAGGAGTAGATCACCCACGTGTCACCTCCGGGTTGCTAGTGATGTTAAGAAAGATAGGAGTCTCTGATGGCTTCATTCCAAGTGCGGCAGCAGCCTGCGCTAGCGCCTCAGGAGCCGAATGTGCATCGATTGAACGCGTAATTGCATCGCGTTGATCGGCAACCATCTTTGCTTCCACCTTGAGATTAGAGAGCGTGAAAGCATCCTGAGCTAAAAGCGTGTTTATGCCCAGCAAGGCGAGGAATCCCGCAACGCTGATTGTTGAGACGAAGATTGCAAAGTACTTACGACTTGCTTGTTGCGCCACAGAAACTTGTGGGAATGCACCTTGAATAACTTTTGCAGTTGTCTCGACAACTTGTCGCTTAATTCCGGTGGTGAGAGTCGTTGAAATCGATTTACGGGCGAGAGCTGTTGACATTAAGCGGCCACCCTCTCGATTGCGCGGAGGCGAGTCGATGCAGCGCGTGAGTTCTCTTTGATCTCCGCCTCAGTTGGCTTCTCGCTTGAATTAAAGACAAGTTTGAACTTTGCTGCATATTGCGGGAGCTCTATTGGCAGCTCACGTGGACTCTTCGAAGTTGAAGCTTCGGCAAATTGCTCTTTGATGATGCGGTCCTCGAGAGATTGGAATGACATCACTACGACGCGACCCCCGACGACAATGCGTTCCAGTGCTTGCGGAATTGCGCGCTCGATTGCACCAAGTTCGTCATTGACTGCGATACGAAGCGCTTGAAAAGTTCGCTTTGCGGGATTTCCACCGGTACGACGCGTGGCGGCAGGAATGCTGTTCTTCACCAAAGTTGCTAGCTGGATGGTCGAGTTCAGCGGAGCGATTGCTCGCTCTTTCACAATATTCTCAACGATTCGAGTCGCAAACTTCTCTTCGCCGTAGACACGCAGGATGCGGACGATTTCTCCGGGTTGAAAGGAATTCACAATCTCTGATGCGGTAATTCCTCGGCTTTGATCCATGCGCATATCAAGTGGAGCATCATGTGAGTAAGAGAAACCACGAACTCCCTCATCGAGTTGCATCGATGAGACTCCAAGATCAAATAACGCACCGTTAATTTCAGAATAACCGAAGCTCTCTACGATATTTGAGAACTGATCAAAGATTGAGTGTGCAGATTTGAATCGCTCACCAAAATGTGCAAGACGTGATTGCGCCTTTGCCAATGCTTCTAAATCACGGTCGATTCCAATAACGGTAAGGTGTGGAAACTTTTCAAGAAGCGCCTCGCTATGTCCGCCAAGGCCAAGAGTTGCATCGACAATAACTGGGCTACTGGAAGCGATAATTGAAGGAGTAAGTAGATCAACGCAACGATCGCGCATTACTGATATGTGTTGCATTACTCCCCCATTTCCTATCTGCTCTCTTGAAATACTTCTTCACCACTGACAGCTACTGCACCTTCGTCACTCATCTCTGGTCACCGCCGGCCGACGGATCTGTCGCTTCGAAAGCGACGCCGGGGAAGAGGCGCCGCTGCCGGCCTTTGAGGTCGGCGGTGGCCACAGATGAGTGATACTTATTAACTTTTCTATTAACTTTTTATTTAGTTTTAAATATTTTTTGCTGATGCTCTAGAAAAGTCCCGGAAAAACTTCTTCAGATACATCAGCAAAACTCTTTTCGCGATCGGCGAGGTATTCAGCCCATGCGCTGCTATCCCAGATTTCGACGCGAGTATTTGCGCCGATAACGACGCACTCTTTTTCAAGACCGGCATAGGTACGTAGCCCCTGCGGAATAGTGATGCGACCTTGGCGATCAGGAATTTCATCGTGAGCGCCGGCAAACATCACGCGCTGATAATCACGGGCAGCCTTAGCTGTGACCGGTGCCTGTCGAAGGGTCTCTGTGATGTGAGCAAATTCAGTAGCTGGAAAGACATAGAGGCAACGCTCTTGGCCCTTGGTAATAACAAGGCCTGGAGAGAGTTCTTCTCGGAATTTGGCGGGAAGAATCAAGCGCCCTTTCTCATCGAGACGCGGTTCATGGGTGCCCAAGAACATTGATTTTCACCACCTTCCCCAAGGTATAAGCGTGATTTCCCCGCTCAATTCCCCACTTTACACCACTTTCCTCCTTTTTACACCACTCCACCCCATTTTTTTGCACTTTCTCCCCACCCTCCTCCACCGCCTTTTGACGTAAAAAAACCCGGCCTCGAAAGGGGCCGGGTTAGGGGGTGTTGCTAGGAGGGCTATGAATTATTGGTCGAAACTGCGGCGATCCCATCGCTCTTGGAGGCGATCATTGAGCGAGCGCTGAGGTCGGGCTACGCGAGGGCCTTTCACAGAAAGTGAACGTAGAGCCATCAAGAGGCCAGCGAGCGCAACGACAAAGCCAGCTACGCCGATGGGTGCGATCTGGGCAATCAGACCGGTGAAGAGGATTGCGATTCCACCAAGGATGAGCCCCCCTCCAAGGAGAAGTGAGCCAGGAGCCTTACGAATCAGCGTTGCAGTATCGCCACCAGAGAGCGTTGATTGCAGGCGTGGATCATCAGAGGCAAGTGCTGCCTCCATCTCCGCTAATAAGCGTCGTTCGCGATCTGATAGCGCCATAGCCCCAGAATAGAACAGTTGTGGCTATCCGTCACCTTGGTCTTGAGCGTCTTTATCAACTATGGATGGTCGTATTAGCCGCCCTGGGCGAACGCTTGAGCTACCAAAGCGCGCACGCGCCTTATCTATCGCTGTATCGGCATCGCGCCAGCCCTTATCGCGCGAACCAAGGAGCATCTGCTCGTGGGCTCCCTCGCGGAGCCCTTCTAAGGAGACGGCTACTAAGCGCAAGCGCGCACCATTGATCTTGAGCGCTAGATAGAGGGTTCGGACAACCTCATAGATATCTTGAGTGCTATCGATAGGCAGCGGCAGAGTCTTACTGCGGCTGATTGTCGTGAAATCAGCGAATCTGACCTTGATGCCAATTGTCTTGGCGAAGAGGCCGCGATCGCGCAATCGAGCAGTCGCCTTCTCGGTCATCCGAAGGAATTCACGCAAAATCTCTTCCGGGTTATCGAGATCGTAGGCAAAGGTCTCTGCATTGCTGATGCTCTTATCGGGTTCGTCGTTGCTGACATCTCGCATATCGCGACCCCATGCAAGTTCATAGAGCGAAGCACCTGCCGCATCGCCTAACGCTCGTATCAACGTTGCCCTCGGAGTATTGGCGATATCGCCGATGGTGTGAAGTCCAAGTCGTTGTAGCGCCTCACCTGTCTTAGGTCCTACTCCCCACATTGCACCGACAGGAAGGGGGTGGAGGAATTCAATAAGTCGGTCATCTGCAATCTCTAGCAATCCATTTGGTTTGCAATGTTGCGATGCCAGCTTTGCAATAAATTTATTGGAGGCGATTCCAACAGAACAGGTGATTCCCTCTTGTTCTTGAACCTCTTGGCGAATCTTCATCGCGATCTCGCGACCTGTGCCCAATAATTTCTGCGCACCAGTGACATCGAGAAATGCCTCATCGAGTGAGATGGGTTCGACCTTCGGTGTGTAGCGACTAAAAATCTCCATGACGCGATCTGATATCTCGGAGTAGCGGTGATGTTCGGGTGCGATAAAGATTGCTTGTGGCGCCATTCTTTGCGCGCGACCAACGGGCATCGCTGCACGGATTCCAAATTTTCGCGCTGCATAATTTGCAGAGAGGACTACTCCTCGGGCACCTGCACCGACGACGACCGCCTTGCCTCGCAACTCTGGATGATCGAGCTCTGCAACAGATGCATAGAAGGCATCCATATCTACATGCAGAATCGTGCTCATATCGCCACACTACCTTTCTTAAGATTCCAATCGTGATAGGCGCTTCGTAGATCCCAGACCCCTGTTGCGCGGATTGAGATTCCCCGTTCACCGGTCCTGCGAGTAATGCCACGCACTAAGAAGAGAGAGGTGGCGTAGAGAGTCTGTGCATACTCGCCCGCGCGCGATTGCAGTACATCGGGGAAGAAGGTGGCATCGCTACATCCATAGCCATCATCGAGTGAGAGGAAGAGGACTCGCTTACCTGAACGTACCGGTGGCGATTGAAGGGCGACCTTGACGCCAGCAATGAGAACTTCGCTATTGCTCCGTTGCTTTAAGAGATCGCAGGATCGCGTTGCACCGATTGCGTTGAGGAATTCGGCGTAGGGCGATAAGAGATGTTCGGAGATATCCATACCAAGTCGAGAGAGTTCATTAGCTGCCTTCTCTCCACTTGTCATTGCAGGCAGACCACTTGCCGCCAACACGGGAGGCGCTAAACCAAGTGACATCTGTGCACCCGATAGCGATGGCGCCGATGTTTTCTGTAGATCTGCAAGGTGGAGCAAGAGATCGCGATGTGTGATCTTCTCCCCTGCGACCTCGCTACCTTCCTGTACTGGCGAGATATGTACTGCATCAAAGGCTCCGGTGAGGATGAGGGTTTCAATTGTTGGAAGAGCTGCACCCGATCTGCGATGAAAATCTGCAAGGTCGATATATGGCTGCCCGGCGATGATGTTCTCGATTTCTCGAGCGCTTGCACCAGAGATTGCAGAGAGCGCGATCCGAATTGCTGGTCTATCCCCTGCTATCTCAACGCGGTAATCAGCAGATGAGCGATTGATGTCGAGTGGAGCAATAGGAATATGCATCTGGCGCGCCTCATCGAGCATCAACCGTTTGGGATACATACCTGGATCATGAGTAAGAACTCCCGATATAAATTGGGCGGGGTAATGAGTCTTCAGCCATGCTGATTGATAGGTAGGAAGTGCAAATGCTGCAGCATGTGCCTTGCAGAAACCAAAGGATGCAAAGGCGCGCAAGATCTCCCAGACCGTTGTAATCGTTGCGAGTTCATAACCATTTTCGGTTGCGGCAGGAAAGAACCAATCGCAGACCTCTT